>Ga0209339_1001230_pt1 | contig 10714 bp, 5 predicted proteins | sample OlaalgELextract3_FD_187376 | JGI IMG/M metagenome (GOLD analysis project Ga0209339, IMG submission 187376) | Olavius algarvensis symbiont microbial communities from Tuscany, Italy - Type A ELBA extract 3 (SPAdes) (version 2) | ecosystem: Host-associated > Annelida > Digestive system >...
TGAGCATATTCAACAAGTCACCAGTAAAGTTGCTAAAAATGTAGGGATTGTCAATAAAGTAAAGTCTTTAATAACTAGTAAATTACTTCTCACGTTATACAACTCTTTAATCTTGCCATACTTGAGTTATTGTAACATGATCTGGTCATTGGGATCCTCAACTCAGCTACATAAATTAATTATTCTTCAGAAGAGGTTTGTTCGAATAATTAGTAATGCTAACTGTTTATCTCATACAGATCCTCTCTTTCATAGCCTTAACTTGTTGAAGATCACTGATATAGGGCAAATACAAACTTTAACTTTTATGTATAAATATCATCATGGTGTTCTGCCAACTACATTTGTTAACTACCTTTGTAAGGTTGCTGATGTGCATTCTTATCTTACTCGCCAGTCTTCCAGTTTACACATTTCTTATGCAAGAACAAACCAAAGGAAAAATACAATAAAAATTATAGGGCAAAAGTTGTGGAATAAGCAGTCATTATTTATACGCGATTCCCCATCACTTAAAATATTTAAATCGCGAATCCAAACTAAAATTATTAACAGTTATCTGTCTCAGTATCATTCATAAATGTATACTATGCAACAAAATTATTCTGACATATTGTCTCTGTGTGTTTTGTGTTGTGTGTGATGCACCTATGTGTAATTAGTGATTGTTTAATCTAGCCTAACAATTTATATTCCAAGTAACGTAATGGTAGCATGGGCTGTTTGAGATTGTAACAGGGAGCTTGTCTCCCTTCTACTCACTCAGCCTTTTGGCATATATCATTCTTTTCGTTTTTCTACCTGATTACTATTGTATTTACACATGTCAATAAAGGTGCTTGTGCTTTGTGCTTTTGTGCTTTGAATAAAACTTCTGTTCTGTTCTCTTAAGCATATAGTCGTCCATGCTGGCTGTGATAAACAAGATTCACTGATGCATGGTGGACGTCCACACTAATTGCTATAAACACGGTCAAAAATTGAAATTGTTGATCTCTGTACTCAGTTATAAATTATTAAGGTTCAGCCATAACACTCTGTGCTGTCAACATATCAAAAGCTTTCAGTGAAGTTGATCAGAGTTTTGCAGTGTCATATAACATGACATGCATGCAGTGTGTTAGGAGTTTTAATGCTAAGGATGCAAGGACAAAGGCATCAGATCCAGAGACAATGTCCATGCACTGAACTGCAGTCTGGACTGCTGATGAAAGAACATAACGGAATGTTCTACAGTTTATCAACGAATTGAGACACTGTAACAAACTTGCCTTGTGATCCTGGACTGCCAATACTTCCTTGAGAACCTTTCTGACCAGTGAAACCAGTTGCACCTGTTCCACCAGCGAGACCTTGTGCTCCGGCTGGTCCTGAAAAACCGGTATCACCAGGCAGTCCAGTAAATCCTTCAAATCCAGTAGCTCCAGATGGTCCTGGAATGCCAGTTGGTCCAGCCCGACCTTTGGGTCCACTTGATCCCGTCCAACCAGTCAAACCTGGTAGAAATATACATGCAACATATATACTTGGAGCATGTAAAGTGTTGTTGGGGAAATGCAACAAGTAAAAGGCTATATGCCAGTTTAGAAAGTAAAATTAGAAAAGATGGTTTGAATATGTCAGAGAAAACAATGATGACAGGGTTCAAATGTTTATTATGTTTAACACAAAAAGCAGCACGTGTAGCAAAGACTTGAGAAACATGGACAAGTGATTTATTCTGTGTTCAAACAGTTCTTACGAGCTAACAGCAGTATGTGATGATCACAGCTCATGCTCTAGTGCTCATTTTCATGACATGGTAACTGGCATGCACTCAGACCACAGCTCAGCCATGATATACCACTGTTTCTACCACACTCAGCAAAATCGTTTAATGCCTCATTTTTCTTGTCAGTTTTTCTGCTGTATAAATAAGAATATAACTAATTTTAATAATTAGTTACAGTAGATTTTATCTCTTTTATCCATCCGTCCGTCCGTCCGTCCGTCCGTCCGTCCATCCATCCGTCCGTCCGTCCATCCATCCGTCCGTCCATCCATCCATGTATTTATTAGCAAAATTTCAACATAATGCAAATAGTAACACTATCAACGATGCTAAATGCTGAATGGAGCACCGAACAGAAGAGACTTTGGTACTCCATAGTAACACATCCTAAACACTTGAGTATATATAATAACGCAAAAAAATCAAACAATCAACTATCAACTATACACATCAAAAATTCAAAAAAATATTTTTAAAAATATAGTTTTACTTATTATTCAATAATTATTCACTGTACTTACAAACAAAAAACACACGAAGATGTCACTCCTGCAGATTGATATAATACGAAACAGGTTGAAGACAATATTAGACCTGTTAGTAAAGTGAAGCTGTGAAGTGGCAGAATGCCTATTGCAATGGCAACGTCTGTCAGTCTGTCTGTCTGTAAGTCTGTCTGTCTGCACCGTCCAGGCATTATCTCAAAAACAAAACCGTTTGGATCTATGATAACAAGCAGTCACCAACTTGAAGCTGTATACAAACTAGCTATATGTGCCAATCGTGATGATCTACGATGAGTGACCCTAAAAGTTCAGTCATTTGTTATACATGTTATTGTGTTACAATAGAAAACGGGACCAAAAGTGACATAATCATGTTCCAGACACCACACTTTCCGTTCTCTTATAGGAAACTGAGGCCACTAAAGTAGTCAGTCAGCCAATATGACACTTGTAAATCACACCAAAATCACAAGAAATGTCACAATGGCGCCAGATAGACTGTCTTCTTTGCAAATATAAGATCACACAGGGAAGATGGGAGACTGTGGATCCTATACCCTACTATTGGCCAACAAGCTCATTGTCCAGTTAATGCACTATTGGCAGCTGGACACATGGAGTTGACGCAGTTACAGCTGTGGACGACTTCAGGCATTCTTGTAGACATGACCCAGATACATGGACACAGTTCCACACAAAGACGACGGTCTTGAAAGTAATATGACGCTGTTCATTGTGACATAGTCGAACCTATGGATGTTTGGGTTGTGTGACCACGGCGCCTTGTGACACTAGCTTTAAAGCGCGCCGCATAGAAATTTCCTTACTTACTTACTTATTTAAAACTTTAGAGGAGCTGCAGTATTCTGTACTGATAGTAACCATTTCTCGTGTGCATCAGATATTCCAGCCAGTACAGCGTTGCAGTAATCCAGTCAGCAATGCATGAATACATTTACAATTTACACAGTGAATGATGAGAACGCAAACACACCTTGGCTGCCTGGTGCGCCAGTGTCACCTCGTTGTCCAGCTTGGCCCTGACCACCAGAAGGACCTATTTGTCCAGTTGGACCTGCAGGTCCCTCGGGTCCCTGTGCACCAGGCTGACCATCAATTCCAGAGAGGCCGCGACTTCCTTGCTGACCAGTCGGTCCAACTGCGCCTTTAGGTCCAATCTGACCAACTGCACCAGTGTTGCCAGACACACCAGTCCAGCCCGTAGATCCAGTCGCCCCACTGCTTCCTGTTGATCCAGGGAGTCCTGTAAAGCCCGATGGTCCAATATTTCCAAGAAATCCAGTAGCACCTTGAGGACCCTGAAATCCAGTTGATCCTGTCGAACCTACATACACAAAGTTACTTGCTGTCAGATACTTTGTGCTCAATGACTTGCTCAGTTAAACACATAAGCTGTTTTCACACAAACAAGTAGTCAAAAACGTTTGGCTAAATGGGCACGTCACGGAAGCAAAAATTGGAAAGGAGTCGACTGGTAGCTATTTCAGGGGATCCCACCTAACAGAAAGTGACCTTGACCCTGATGAACCACGGTATAAATGGCATCTCAATCCATCCAGCAGTGTGACAGACCAAACCTTAACCTCCTCCTTAACCAACAACAGAACAACATCATCAGCAACTCTCCAATAATTGCCAACGAATAAAAAAATACAGACATTAGAAGTTGTAGTTGTTGCTAACATTCTCGACTACATGTAGGCTGAAAACCATCTTGCAGCTGTTGCCTGTAGTTTGCCCTGGAGTTTGATATTTGTCGAAATTCAATATGGTGGCATGCGCCATCTTGGATTTTCATGGCAAGTGAATTTGGCACGTTCTGCCATGATGGTTGTCTGTTTCTTCAGCTGTGCGCCAAATTTGGTTCAAATATCTCTTACAATTGCTCAAAATAACACACATTTGTTCACAACATTTGACTGATGATGTCATGCAAATTAACTTCCGTTTTTCTTTTTCCATTTTTGGTCACATGGGCATCTCCGCGTGGGTGTGTTGCATGTTTGTACAAAATTTTGTGCAAATATCTTCATTAAGTACGGAGAATTAGCTTTACAAAATTCAATATGGCTGCTGTCCGCCATCTTGGATTTGTTAGGGGAAGTGGTGGAACGACCCACAAAGGCCTATTGTAAAAATTTTCTCCTCATCAGCGTAGTAATGTGTGCAAGATTTAACTATTTGAATATTTTGTTGTTCACGCTTGAAAGTCTTAATCATGAGTCCAAAATTTCTTTTTTGGAGGTTTTTTTAGGGGAACATCGTTGTGACCCCCAGAAGGCACATTCTTGCACGGAATGACGCGTTTTGAGCCCTCGTTGGTCCATATCGGACGCGTCATGTAATAGCATTGTGTATATATATATATATATATATATATAGGCATTTCCAGTAAACGAAAATTTGGACAAATTTGGGGTCCCCAGCTGCCTCATTGGACACCACAAAAAAACCTCACTAGCAAAAGGCACCCCCTATCGTCCTTCCACTACAACACTGCAGTGTAACCCCGGGCTGTAGGTTGGTCACAGAAGGTACATTTTAGGCATTTTATATGCTACAAATAGGCAAAAATGCGAGAACTTGGAAAAGTTGATGCCCTGTAGCTCTAAAATCGTACATCATACAAAAAAACTGACCGAAGTTTTAAATTCCCTGGCCCATGGAGTGAACAGTATCTCTCTGTAGTGTGTCTCCTGCACTGTAGGCCAGTCACAGTGAGCTACCAGTTTGAAAGCATTCAATTTTGAGGTTTTATACGGCAAATGACCTTTAACAGAAAAATTTTCAAAAATCCCATCCAATACGTTTCGAGTGGACTTGGAGTCACATGTTGTGGCCAAATTTAGTGAAAATCGGCTGTTGGAAATGTGACTAAGTGTCATCTCATTTGGCAGACAAAAACCTAGATGCACAGACTCGTCCAAGCCCTCAATTTGCCCCAATGGGTCGATCACATCCAAAATGTCTAAAAGTCATTGCCCCTTGAGCTTTGCATGTGTACAAAATTTTGTCTAAACTGGTTGCAGTTTGCCAGAGCTATTCCCAAAAGATTGATTTTTGGACCCCCAAAGTGATTATAATGTAGGCTGAAAGCCTGTATGGCCTGCAGCCTACAAAGAAAACGAATAAGATGATGAAATTGACGATAAAAATACTGTAAATGTTACATGCAACTAAATGTATCATGTATTGTCAGTCTAACGAACCTAGTGACCCTTGCAATCCCTGTGGGCCAATTGGACCCTGAGCTCCTTTAGGTCCAGACAGTCCTGTTGCACCAGTGAAGCCTGGTCCTCCAGTCCCACCTGGCAGGCCAATAAAACCTTTCTCGCCAGATGGCCCTGCACCACCCTGACGACCTTTCGGTCCTGTGAAGCCAACGAATCCAGCTTCACCTTTTGGACCACTGGTACCAGTGTCACCAGCCGGACCTGCAGTTACAAACACACATGATGTACAGTCAGTCTGGCAGTACAGTTTGTCTGCTTCTATTGCTGTACAGTATCACATAAAGTACATTCAGGCTGTTACTAAAAGTATAGAAAGTTCTCAAAGGTTTAAAACCAAAAACTCCAAAAATCAAAAACTGATAACAGCTGACATAGTATATGTAAATTTTCACAGTATATGTAGATTTGGTTTCAAAAATGTATTGCTTAACAAGTTAGCTAAGGATTTTTGTGACCCTGTGGCACTTATTTTTCAGGCATTCTTCAGATGCCAAGTCCTACCTGCCTGCCAGCCACCCAGTGGCATGCTATTGTGATTCCAGTGTTCAACGACTAGTAACTATCAACCTAGGCTATATCTCTAACTTGTGTTTGTTGTCGAGTAATGAAACGTATTATCAACATTGAGTTATTAAATTACATGAATACTCCACATGTACAAACCTATTGGAATCATATGAAATCATATCATATCATAAACATATTTGTAAAGCGCCATAGGCAGAGCTACAGAGGCGCTGTGAATGAGTCAATCAGGCGATGTTAAAACAGTTGTTAAAAAGATGAGTCGCTTAAAACCAGATTCTGAGTTCCATGTTGTCGGTGCTGTGTAGTTAAAAGCTCGGCGTGCAAACACAGTTGACGGGTTCGGAACGGTAAGCAGTGGGAGTGATGACGAACGTGTGGAGTAAGTTGCGGTGCGTTGATGAAGGTGCTGGCAGAGGTATGTGGGTGTGCCGGTTGTGTGTGCCTTACGAGTACACCCACATACCTCAACCAGGAATCCGTTTATGACTGCATGGTCTGAATAATAAATTGATAACAGCTGACACAGTATATGTAGATTTTCAAAAGGCTTTCGACTCCGTTCCCCACCAAAAACTACTTATCTATCTTACTATGGAATCCACGGTGATCTACTGGCTATGTTAAAAGCTTTTCTAGGTAACAGAACAGAAGAATAGAAATATCGATGGATGGTTTTTTCTGACACTGTCTACATGTAAGTGGTGTGCCTCAGGGCAGTGTCTTGGGTCCCACATTATGTCTGTTGTTCATATATGACACTGACAAGATTTTCTATGGTACAGGTGCGCGTATGAAACTTTTTGCAGCCGATGTGAAACTTTATTTTCCTTTTGGTAAGTTTTCCTGTGACCTGCAAATTGTATGTGATAAAATGTAAAAATGGGCTGACAAATGGAAAATGAGAATAGCTTATAATAAAAGTACTGTGCATAAAATAAGTAAATGTAATAGCTTTATTAGTTCTAATGCTGCATATACAATTGGAGGCCAGGTATTGTACACTGTGAAGCAAAAAAATGCACCCTTATGATTTTTGCAATAACTTTGTCAAACTTCATAATACCGGGTGGATCATAAAAAAACATCCCAAATTTTCTGCCTTAGAAAAGACTCATGCAGTACGCAAAATTGCCTTGGCAACAGGATAGAGCAAGGTCTGCACATACAATTGGATATACAATTGGAGGCCAGGTATTGTACACTGTGGGGCAATAAAATGCACCCTTATGATTTTTGCAATAACTTTGTCAAAGTTCATAATACCAGGTGGATCATAAAAACGTCCCAAATTTTCTGCCTTAGAAAAGACGCAAAATTGCCTTGGCAATTGGATAGAGCACGGTCTGCACTTACTTATCACAGCAATGACGTCACTCAAAACGTCACTGAGAAATACTGGATGAAGAAGGTACACTCCTAAAATCAATTTATCACTTACTTCATCAATTTATCAACTTCATCACTTCATCAATTTATCAAAAAGTGACATTTCACCTGAGTGGCTATACCATTCAAGATCCCGTTTCTCCAAAAAGCTGATGGTGAGCGTTAGAGTTTCTTGCAATAAAAAACTAATATCTTTTTCATTAATCCGCAGAAAACAAAAGTTGACCAGAACTGTTACACTGATCTGTTGAAGACTTCCTTACTGTCTGAATGTCTCGACATTATGCAGGCAATGACACTGAATTCCTGCAAGACAGTGTTCCGTCACACCACGCAAAAGCGACGTAACAGTTTCTACGACAGAACACTCCAGACTTCATAGCTGCTGATGAATGGGCATCATATTCTTCAGATCTTAATCCTTTAGATTACTGCATTTTGGATAGGCCTATGTGCAGGATTTGGTGCACGAAGGCCGACGACTTCCGTTTGCAAGTCTACAAGACCTGAAAGAGGCAGTCAAAAACAAATGTAAGGAGGTCACCATTGAGACAGTTCGAAAATCTATTGCATAATGGAAAAACAACTGAATGCGGTTAGCAAGCAAAATGGAGGCGCGATTCAGCACATTTGCCGCTAATCGCTGTGACTGGATATCCATCTCATGCAGTGAGACCTGTTGAAATTATTGGTTATTTTGTACTCTTCGGACACCCAATACTCTTTTGCGTATTTCACTGTCAAAACAAAAGCGTATAACGTCATAATTTCTCATACGTTCAGCTATGATTGCTCTTTGAAATATTATTTCCTTTTGTTTGAATTCTATTGTTGAGCAGTACAACATCATTGCAAATTTTGGGACGTTTTTTATGAGCCACCCGGTATTTTTATAATTTTTGGCACACAGATACTTTAGTAAATTTGCAATAAAACTGCCAAAAAATTGACTACCTCTCTTGACAGCTGTTCTTATCCTACCTTGTGAAACGAAACGTAAGTCATTTTGTTCATAACAGCAGTAGTGTAAGCTTTAAAAGTCATGACAGTTACATATCATAGAGAAACATATCATAGCAAACGTTCAGAGTGTTTGCTTTTGGCTTTAAGACACGCAGTAAAACAATCTTGTCACTGATCTACTATCAATGAAACTCTGTTGGTTGCTGACCATATTTCATCAGATGCCATTTCAGCTCATGAACATACCTCGCTGGTTTCTGATAAACATGTTCCTGCGTTTTGGTTTCAGTCAGTGTCAGCAGGCGCTGGTGCACTGGTGTGGTTTTCATGCAGCCAGGAATGAAAGTGAATGGTGCATTGGACTATTACTATTACAGACTGAAAGAGCCGGGCAGCAGAAATGAACAAGTCGGCCATAACAGATCATGTAGTGAAAGAAAATCATGTCATAAATTGGTCAGGTGCCAAAATTTTGGAAAGAGAAGACATCGGAAAACCAGGCAGGTCAAGGAGTCGATCCGGATCCGGAAAGAACCCAACTGCATGAACAGAGATGGAGGGGCGTACAGCTTACCGACAGCATATGACCGTCTTTTGGTCACGTGCTCAAAATCACGTGACCACAAGCCTGATGAAGCTCGCCGTTGGCGAGCGAAACGTCGCAACTAATTTAGGTACATATTCAGGTTGTGTTATAGAATATTGTTTTAGTATTTAGGACTATTACTGTGATGTCTTGCTGCTTAAACAGTTGCTGCCAGACATCTGTCAAGCTGCTGGTGACTTTTACTTTCCAGTGCACCACGCGTGCATAAGAGCACCGAGCTGCTGTGACACAAGACTCCAGACTTCACACCTAACATGCGGCCTCCCAATAGACCAGATCTCAATCTTGTAGACTACAGGATATGGTCAGTCATTCAGGAATGCATTTATCAGAAACAGCAAGTGTCGTCATACATCACCGATAAGCTGTGGTTATTAACAGAATGACATATTATATTTCACAAGGTAGGGTAGAAACACCCATCAGGAGAGGTGGGCAATTCTGTCACAGTTTTGTTGCAAATTTACTTCAGTATCTGTGCGCCAAAAATTATCAAAATACAATGCAGTTTGACAAAGTTATTGTAAAGATAGAAGGGTGCAATATTTTTTGCCTCACAATGTCAAATGAGATAAGTTGAACTTTAATAGTGATTAATGTAAAAACACTTCCATAGAAGTTTAACATTTTTGTAAGGGTAGAGATGGCACATCTAAAACGGCAAAAATTACTTTGTTAAGATAAAAAAAGCATAAATACGACCCTACAGATGAGCCCTATGCCAAAATGTCAAGCGCTGCATATTGTAAGGTAGTGTTTGTGATATTTCTATCTTAACAAAGTAATTTTTGCAGTTTTAGATGTGTCATCTCTTCTCTACCCTTACAAAAATGTTAAACTTCTATGGAAGTTTTTTTTACATTAATATTTGCGGTTTTATTGGTAGGGACAAATTTTTATATGAGACCCGAGTACTTGACAGTAGCTATCTCCGATATATAGTTCAACTGCCCACCTCTGATAGTACCGAGATAACAGCAGGTGGTATTAAAGTTAGACTAGACGGTCCTGTACTCCTAGACGCCGCCTACCGGAAAAATACATTTGTACTTAACGCGAGTAGCTCTAGTAGTTTACGAGATATTATGGGGTCCCAAAATTACATTAGGGGGCCCTGCACCACCTGGACGCCCCTAGCAGAAAATAATTATACCCACGCCACTAGCGAAAATTTTTTTTATACTCAAATCGTGTATTTCGTGATATCTAATTGCATTTTTAATTGTAACTTTCTAGCTCTAGTACTTTCCGAGATATAAGGGGGGTCCCAAATTTACACTGCGGGGCCTACGCACCCTGGATGCCCACTAGCGGAGAAAGTTTCGTACGCAAAGCGAGTCACTCACTCACTGCTGCACTTGACCAGCTGAGGGTCGTAGCGTCCTCCACATTGAACGATCCTGGCTCGCGATCCGGGCAGCACCAACAGATAGGCCAATGTCTTCTTCCACTTGCTGCAGCCAATTTCTCTGTGCGCTTCCAGTCAGCAGCGGGGGGAGTGCCGGTGTGGGCTTCTACTGACAGTTGCAGTGCCTGCGAAGCAGGTGTGTTCTCCGGTAGGCGACAGATGTGTCCAAATAATGAATGACGTCTGTCAGCAATAAGAGACGGCACGTCTGGTAGTTTCGTTCTCTCATTGACTACTGCGTTGGATACCTTGTCATACCATCTGATACCAAGGATACGACGCAGTGCCTGC
>Ga0209339_1001231_pt1 | contig 10712 bp, 6 predicted proteins | sample OlaalgELextract3_FD_187376 | JGI IMG/M metagenome (GOLD analysis project Ga0209339, IMG submission 187376) | Olavius algarvensis symbiont microbial communities from Tuscany, Italy - Type A ELBA extract 3 (SPAdes) (version 2) | ecosystem: Host-associated > Annelida > Digestive system >...
GAGAGTATATCTTCCGCATTGCGGTATGAATGGCTCTCTACATCTTGGCGCTCAGCCGTTGCCCGCCCCCACGGACTAGGACGTTGTAGGTAGGTTTGGAGTTAGTAAAAACGATGAAAAAGGGAGATTATTGACCAGTAAATAACCAGTAAATCATATTTTGGACATGCCACCCACCACTAAGTAATGTTGTAGCATAGCTGACATAGACAAAAACTATCAACAACAGAAGTAGTTTTCTACTGGTTTCTGTCAATTAAGTATTTCCCACGAGGAAAAGTTTCCAAACATCTTCATCACAGTAAAGGCATGAAACATACAATAAATGTTTATTCACACAAATACAGATATTACAAAACGCATACTTTTTCATTTGGCCATCCGGTCGAATGCTAAGATTGCCGGCAAGCAAAGCTAGACTGCCATCAAGATCAGACTGAATGAGTCTGTCAGGCTGCATGCTTGATTGGTTGACTATACCAGTGCTGCCTTGTGGTAATGCTGGACTAGGCCTCATTACTTCGACGTAACCATCATAACCTGACAGCAGATACAACAAAATGATGCAGAAAACAATGCAATGATGCACTGTTTTTTGTGTCACTGGCCACTGAAATGATGCAGCAATCTTTAATATAGACAGCAGAAAAGACTGACAGAATTTACTTCTTAGAAGCGAAAACAGCAAAATGGAGCATTTTTGTTTCTGGCAAGAACAACCGGCAAATGTTGTTTCCATCCAAAAATTAAACAGTGTTCGAGAGATGGACATAACTCTGTGCATCATAGCTGCAAAAAATCCACCGATCCCCGTACGACAGATGCTAGAAAATATTGTAAAATGCCCAATCTCACAATCTTAAAAAAGTGAAAAAGTGATCCTGGATTTAATATCTCTGTTCGGCACAGGTAAAAACAGTTCACATGTCTTCCGCAACTGCCTGAACATAGTCCAAGATTGGGCGGCAGTATGTTCCAGACTTGTGATCAACACCAAAATTTAATCACTTCTAGATGGTCAGCCCTCATCCATGCCTACCAAGTCTGGTCGACATTGACGAACATGTTCTCAAGTTACCTTGCAGACACACACACACATGATCACAATACCTGCACCCACCTCTACAGATGTTCACAGATAACACACAATTTTAGTAACACTGAAATGTTCTGATTTATTTTAGAGCCAAAAAGGAAATGTCAATTTCATTTTGTGCTAAAGATAAAAAATATCTACATAGCGGAAGCAGCAACATCATTTATCACTCTGATCTGTGTGTTCTGCTGTCCTCTGTGCATCTCTGTTATACAGTAGCAATGAAAAAACTGCTACAGCAGGAATTACAGTGCAAATATGTTCAGCATTACAACTACTGTACAAAATAATGGACACCTTTATTCGCCAAAGAAGCAGCAAGACAGACAGAAACACAGACTATATACAGTAGATAAAAACATGTACATTTACAATATGAACACACAATCACAAGACATGCTTCTCAAAGGCAGTCCATACACTCTTGATAGCATCTGACCTAGAGCAGAATAATGTCTGTAATGCATCCAAGTCGTATACAAGCACCATGCAGACACCTGCAGCTTTGGCTATTTGTTAGAATAAACCCAATCTGTTTCCTGGCTAGATGTTGTAAGAGGGTTAGTGTGGTTTTGTTACATTTAGATGTTTGGGTTTTGCTATTTCATCTTGGTTGTTGTATGTCTGGTTTCCTAGTATCACAGCCATGCTAAAAAAGACCCTACCAACGAGACTTCTTGTGATCTGAGATTATCTCCAACACTGGTTGGTGTGTAATGGTGCAGTAAACACGTTACATTATCTCCAAAAAGACCAAGTGGAGGACATATGTTTACAATGCCATTCAGCACTGACCAGACTTTTGTGTAGCAGGAGTGTTGCTAAATGCGGCGGCAAACTTGGCATCAACACTGTTTGTGGCTGCTCCATGTGTAGTAGGTGATATACTCGTTACTGCACCTACACATCACACAACACATCATGCGCATAAATACACATTCACCAACAGCAGTGACAAGAGCTTACCAAGAACATTCAAAACATGTCAAAGACTTAGCATTCGTTCCATGCTGCTATGACATCCAGCAAGCAATAGTCGACATCTAAGCAGTTAACTCTAGAGCAAACTAGAGAGTTTAAGACCATGCAGTCATATGATGTCTCTGCTGGTGCACACATGTAATGGACTCGCCCACCATGCGAATGAGTCCATCTTGGCACAGGATGTTGATAAATCGGCATATACAGTGGGACACAGTTAAAACACAATAGTCTCTGCTGCACATAGGCTGTGGAGGAATATTAAAAACTATGCAATAATACCTACGAGTATAAATACTCAAGAGAATTGCAACATATACAACATTATACATTTTTAATACGGTTATCAGTGTCAGACATAGTAAGTTTAATCAGCATCACACTATTAAAAAAATTAATTAATTACGAACCTTGGTTACCCATAGGACTGGCCCATGCTGCCTGTGGCATTACGATGACTGGCTGAGGTGGGGTAACAAATGGATTTGAGACAGGATCAGGTGCAAACAAGGCCGGATTAGCACCAAATGATGGTGCAAATGTGTTAGAGCCAAACATTGTATCGCTTGTTGTTGCATTAGAACCAAACGTTGTCTGTGCTGTTGAGCTGGCGCCAAACAGTGGTTCCACTGGGGTTGAGGTGCTGTTAAATGCTGCGTGAGAACTGGCATTTGCACCAAACGTCGTCTGTGACGCTGCCACGGAAAACAGGTCGCCGCCGAGTGGCGAAGAATGGAGGCTGCCACTGACGCTGGCTGCTAGTTGGTCAGGTCGTGTGGGAGACGTTAGTGTTGACGCCGAAGACTTGACAACTGCTTCAGTGGAGTTGCTGGATGCTGCCGGAGAACTTGATGCCATCTGCTTCAACCTCTGTTGCTGCATAAATGCAGATGAAATAGCACAGTTCTAATAAGAATTTTTAGCATCTGATCTCTATCACAAATTAATAAACATCAAGTGCATCATCTATGTACTAAACTACACAGTACACTACTGCAGCATACTATCACAAAAATACCACGAGAGAATGACAATTCAATCTGAATTGACACTGAACTTAATGAATGCACCGACATACACACTGTGTCTCACAAAATGTGACAACGTATTCAAAGATAAGCTGAATTAGAACTGTCCATCTACAAAATTTTTGGCACACTTATTACAAAGACTATAGGCCATCAACAGGTATTTTTAGTTTCCAACCTCACCTATTCAGTGTCAAGACCATAAATATTGTGAATTCAGCCTTAAGTTGCAGATTATCTCAATACTACAATATTAACTGAGAAACTGTCACTATATTATTTTACTTACAGTTCAAACAAACGATAGGAAACCACATGCCAACTTTGCACATAGATGCATATTACTGGATTACATACTACCAAATAGTACCAGTATGTATTTATTAAGGTATTTACAATATACTTTAGTCTTCATTCATGAACTACAAAAGCTACTCCATCGAACAGGAACATTAAATGATGCCTCCTTCCAGGCCTTCAAATCTAACTTTGGCCTTCTGTGACCTTGACCTTTGACCTCCTGACGTTGATCGTTTCATGTCCTTGCTCCGTGTAACACTCGTTTCAATTTGCATCGAAATCGGTTAATTATTTGCAAAATATCATGTTCACACGATTGGTAACAAACAGTACAGATGGCAAGGCAGAAATCATTACGTCTGAGGGCTATGTTTATTGGTGGAGACAAAAACATCAAGATAATCAGTGCTATCTTCAGGCTGGACACTGTCCAGTCCCCATCAAATTCCCCGACTGCTCCAGACACTTAAGTTGATTATACATAGTATAAACCCCTGTAGCATTACTGATACAAATAAAACATATGCATCATTTCTAACAGATATGTTTATATACCCATCATAAGTGTGAAAGCTATATTCTTGAGTTAATACTGATGCAATTATTAACATTAGTTTGTGTTCACTACTTACGGTAGCACACCACAGGCAATAAACTATATTCCCTGACCACTTTCAGATTTATTCTGTGACTTGTCCAGGTTTTCTGGCTAGGTGGCCACACAGTATCTTATATTGACGCCACCAATCCAGAGACTGCTGGCTATATTGTTTACACAACTTTCTGATCTATAAGTTACTTCAGTAGCCATACATCTTGACATGAGATTAAGAAAATGTTAAGTTATCAATCATGAAGATAAACAACTGTAAGTGAAAAAATAAACACCTTCAACTATACGTAAATGCATAACTACTTATGAAGTAACAAACATTGAACGGTGAACATTAAACTTCCGACGTATTATGGCTAAAGTGAAATCCAACTTATGCACATAAAACCAGCAAAGCAGAAAAATAACGTATCAATTACATTTACATCATATTAATGCTGCAATGCTTCGTCCTGTAAATGACTTGTTTGCAAAATGGCAACCACTATACACTGTGTCCCAAAAAAATTAAATTGTACACCAAACTCATGGTGATAATTTTGTTAATTCCTAACAAAGTTTCAAAATTCTTTCACTGCTGTAGAAAAGTCAATTTCCTACACACACTACTTCCCACCATACCTTCAGTATGTTGCCGCACTATCTTGCTAAAGTTAGAAGTTCGATTTTGGCATATCTGGAAAAAATGCAAACAAAAATGTAACATGCATCAATTTCTGAACATACACCCAATTTTAATGCATTTAGCTTACTTACTTACTTTTTCAATATCTGGTTCCTGATCAATATTCTTTGTAAACAGCAGACTATTTTATCTAAACAAGTGTTGTGAACTGAAGCAATGTTTTCTGCATGTTTGGCATGGCATTGACCAGACCATCATTGACAATGCAACCGATGAGTGGCGTGGATGTCTTCGCACTCGTGTGAGGGCAAAAGGTGGACACTTCTATTAACTATTGTGACAATAGTCAGCCACATGACAAGAAGTGTTTCAGTTTTGTCAAATGTGGCACAATTTTTTTTGGAAATTACCACAAATTCGAACTTCCAACTTTCGCAAGGTAGTGCAGCAACACACTGAAGGTACGGTGGAAAATATTACATGGGTCTTGTTGGAAATTTACTCACTCCTCTTTCTGGCAGCGAAAGAATTTTGAAAATCCGTTAAACATTGACAAAGTGATCGCCACGAGTCTGGTGTACTACTTTGTTTTGGAACACAGTGCATTCACTGTAGTATGAACGTTTGACAGCAGTGATGACTAATGACAAGGATAATAACAACAACACTGATTGTAACATAACTAGTAGCTTGCAGCAAGTTCTTAGTCATGTATTAACCAGTGTGGATGTTTGTCCTGAATTAAAGAGTCATACCGATTAATAAACTTTTTACTCTAGTTTTCATTCAAGAAAATACCGACTTAAACCTGAAAAATGATGTCAAAAATTTTACTGCTATGTCCTTACAAAATACGACCAGCACTTGGCTCACGCTCCATGGATTTTTAACAGGATGGTGACAGTGAGTCAGGCACAGGCCTAAAATATTACATTTTTGATTTAGTTAACGAAATGAAAAACGTTGTTGGCCGTCTACAGCAACGATGCGATAAGACCCTGTGCCATTTTTGGTACAGCAATATTTTCCCTTTCTTGAAATGTCAGCCGGTGGCTGTGCCTCTGTGTTACACATAAGCTTGGGACAAACATACATCAATGTTAGTGTGTGTACAGTAATGCATTTACTATTATGTTAGCACAGATGACAAGGCTAGTAAAAGATTACAGCTCACCTGAAAACCCTCTAACTGCTATAGCATCACAACTGTAATACAGCTGCCATACAAATGTTCATAATGAAATACGTACATTGTGCTGTGCCCAAAATATACTTCTGTAATAAGTACACTGTGCACTTTGTCTAAGTCAATGATATTAAGCAACGGACAAAAAGCTAACAGTCTACAAAACGATGTAAATCATCAAATCCCATTTCCAAACACCAGTCAGTAAAGCACTATAGCAAACATCTGAGTGAACCGTGAGATATGCGGGTGAGAGTTAGCACAACACAGCACAGCACAGACCTACCTCAACGACAGCATAGTCGGCTGTTGAAATGCTACACTAGAATCAACATCAGTACAAATAGTCAACAACGGCGTCAGCATGCATCTCATGGTTAATAAAACAACAGCTGCGTAATATTCTGCATGCTGCTGTAAAGCTATAAATGACATTCATTTGGAAAACCACAAATACCTGATCAAACCGAGTGCAACTGTATGTGCTATACAGTGTGTGAAAAACTGTTACACAATAATGTCGAATGTGTGTGTAAACTCACACTTTTCACACACAAATAGTATAACACATACAACGTATAATCTTGATCAAACGTTGAATCACCGTCCATGTGCCACAGTGTGTCAGAATGCAGAATTGTCACATAAAAATTTCATGATGATATCTCAAACGGGTCAAGAGTTATCATCTTGACAAAGTAAGCCACAAACAGACAGTCAACACTATTGAAAACAACCCACTCTGCCACTGTGCAGCTGGTAATAAACAGGCACATGTTTCTGTACATTAACGCATGGACATCACATGTAATCATGCATTTAGTTACGTTTTTATTTACAGACTACTCTTGGCTAGACACAGCTTGGTGAGCACTTCAAAATGATGCCAACATGCTCAGACATTTTCTCTTTCGGCTATGCCCACAAGACAACAATTGGTAAGAGAGCACACAATCCCCCCCAATTCTGCCAGTAGCAGATATACAATGGTGGATCTGAAGTACCGGTGTCTCTGTTCCATAGTGTTAAGACTAATCTGGGTTCCTGGCCACCTTGATGTGGCAAAAAATGAAACAGCCGACTATCTTGCCAAATATGCAGCTCGTCTTGAACTTTTACGACCTGAACCAGCAGTTGGGTCAACTACAATAATGATTTGAACGATGTTTCTATCATGGGCAAACAGACATCTAAAACTATGGCAGTGTCAGACTGGATGCAGACTGGCAAAGATGTTGCTTCATGGCCCAGACAGATAACTCACTTGCTATGTGTTGAGACTGAATACATGCAACCATAAGTTATTGGTTGGCCTATGTAGCAATTAACAGACACTTGTGTTATGAAAATCCAAACATATCCACTTTGCCCTGTATGCAGAGAAGAGCTGGAAACCTTGTATCGCTTTCTGGGAAGATGATGTGCCACTACACTGGCAATAAACTCTGTCTTTGTAGCTTACCTCACTGCAACTGAGCAGCTACAAAAGGTGACTGCATCTGCTCTTTTACAGTTAGCAGAAACTCCAGACATTTTTGTGACTTTTGTTTATGTTTAGGACATGCATGGGACCGAACTGCTATGGTCTCAGCACTTGACGGCCAAGCTGTTGACTCCAGAATCCCATCCTAGACAATTGCCACAGACCAACCCCATGTCAACTGGCACGTTGGTCCATCCTGACAATCCATGCAACCAATGACCATCTACTTAGCCAACCAACAACCCAACCATGAAGCCATGACTGGGAGTTAGGCCTCTACAATGGCAGAGTGTCCATAAAATAATTAAACACTAACTAAAACATGTCACTGAAAGCAAAATGAAAATACTAAACTAAAACATTGCATAATTCACGAAGTTCTGTTCAACTATGAAACGGAATTAATATAGTACTAGGAAAACACTGAAACAAAGCTATATACCATACAACTGTTAACAAGGTATTATAGGAAGATTCTGCAGTGTACATGCTTTACGATTCACAGTACATTAACAAACAAACAACAACAGAAAATACAATACTAAAGCACAAAAACTCCAGTCATGCACCTAGAGGGCAACAAGACTGACATCCACATTCCACACAATAACTTGAGCATTTTCATCAACATGGGATAACATTAATGTAAACTAGAGATAACATTAATCAGAATCACAGATAAACGAAGCCATCTACAGCAGACCAACCTTCATCTGGTCCAGCTGTCGCTGTTCCTCCTCAAGAATCCGACGCCTTTCTTCTTCAGTGATCTGCGTTATACCTGAGCCGGCACCCGGCGCTGCGCCTATCTGCGCTGCTGCTGCGTAGTTACTGATTACAGTTGAGACGCCTGACGATGGTCTGTGCAACAATACAGCCATCCTGACATGCACTGCCATCAAACCAAGATCAGTATCCATTACATTCTGCAAGTATTGAGAATATGACAAAACAAACATTATCTTTGCAAGACCAGAACTGGTCATGCAAACATCATAAGGGCTCTACCACATAAACATTCCAGTACATATTTAAAAACACAACTTGTCACTGGGCTCTGCTGTTACGTTTTCATTAAAACAAAAGCACAAACTTTGGTGGAACTGTTGTCCCAGTTTTCTTTATACTCTCAAGAGAATTAAGATGCTGCTCCAATGCTTCCAGGAGGCTGGCTGGAGCCTAGTAACAGCAACGACAAACATAACCACAACACTTCAAAATGCCACAGCATTCATTCAATAAAACACTCAAGCAAAAGCTAATATTTCAGTAACAGCTACTTGACCCTTTAGAGTCTAGAGGCGATTATAGTGCCACATCAAATAATATAAGTTGGTACACTGGCCGTTGATGGGTGGGCTGTTACATTTAGTACAGCGAGGAGGGAACTGCGCGGTGCCCCAGCCCGCCCAGGCCCCTCCTCCCTGTACCAAATGTAACAGCCCACCCATCAACGGCCAGTGTACCAATCACTGTATTACTGTACAATGGTCCGTTGCTCTGCGGTTTTAATGCTGGCATTAAAGGGTTAACATCACAAAAATGCATTCTACTTACTTACAGAATGTCAACAAGCCTGAGTGCACATTATAACATACTCATAAGTCCACTAATTTACTATTTCGTGTGAAGGCCTATTAGAAATCATTATTTTTATCCCTCCACCAGGAGAGACTGGCAGGTAGAGGCATTATGTTCATTTGCTTATATGTCCATCAATTACCAAACTTGTGAATGTGATATCTTGAAAATGAATGACGTTTATGCCAACTGGCACAAGAGGTCCACCGGAAAGCGCACGAAACATCAACTTTGGGTGTCAGGACATCAAAGATAAATGTCACACGAAGCCAAACATGGAGTTCGAGCCCTGCTGGAGGCAAAAGTAGCTTTTCTAGATGTCATAGTGATGCACAGCTGATACGTACATGTATTAACAAAAACTTAGCTATCGCAAACAGATCGCGTGTCAGCTGCGCACACAATACGTTGAGGGCATCTACAGGCCTCAATATTACACCAAGACCTTGAAATGTAGGTTAAGGGTCACTCAAGGTCACTGGAAACAGAACCACTGGATAGATCAAACACTACTGACTATTACTTGAGTTATTTGACGTTGAATATTATCGTGTGGGTTAGAGGTCACTCAAGGTCATTGAAAAATTGTACCGTCTGAAAGCTTGAGTACAGTTTCCTATTCGACTTCCGTAGAAAATATGGCCGTATCTTTAGCCATTTCGAAGATAATCAGCGTCAAAGAATGGCCTAACCTTAAAATCTGGGTTTGGGGTTGTTCAAGATCATTAAAAATGGTACTAAAACAATATTCTATAACACACCTGAATTTCAGGTTGTGTTATAGAATATTGTTTTATTATTTGAATTACCAACCTAATGAACGTTTTCAAGTATCATTGAAAATGGTGTGGTCAATAGACCACGTATGACATTCTATTAGTCCACCACTGCTGTAACTCTATCTTGTACCATTTGCGAGTTATTTGACATTGAATAATACAGTGACGTTGAAATCTGGCTTAGAGGTCACTCAAGGTCATTGAAACTGGTGCCATTCGAAAGCTTAAGTGCTGTTTCCTATTTGCCTTATATTGTAACTTTCGCAGTATCTGTAGCCATTTATTTGACATTTAGCGTCAAAAAGTGGTGTGACCTTCAAAACAGGTCAGGGTTCGTTCAAGTTCATTGGAAATGGCACCATCTGATAGATCGCATAAGAGTTCCTATTCGCTTTCCATAGTAATTATGGTGCTATCTTGTATCGTTTGTGAGATATAGCGACTTATTGTTAGAAAATCAGGAAATTTTTATACCCCAGATATTTTGTGAAGATGATTGATGCTGATAAAACTAGAATGATTGGGCTACCATACTGTGAAAAAACTAGTGACAATATGTTATACCGTTTTCATCCAATACCGGAACATCAAGGATGGACAGACAGACAGACAGAACTGGCATATCAATATCGCATATCAGTGTGCTGACACACGATAAAAATTACTTGTCAAGCAGCTTTCGTCAATTTTAATAAGTTTAACACAAGTATGCATAGCCTGCTAATTACCTTTGCCAAATCTGGAATGTCTCCCTTGTCAATACCAACATTCTGGACACAAATACAAGAAACCCTCTCATATTGTGAATGATAACATTACTTGTGAAGAGCATAACAGCACTAAGTTCATGACATTAGATAAGACAGACACTGAGCTCTACAACAGTGACTGCTACTACTACTACTACTACTACTACTACTATTATTACATAATGAATGAAACTACTTGTTCTCAGATGGCTGCCACCAACTTAAAACTAGAGATGAAATGGTAAGACTGATGACGGGGAGCACAGCACAGGCATCTAGTGTTTGCAGCTA
>Ga0209339_1001235_pt1 | contig 10703 bp, 2 predicted proteins | sample OlaalgELextract3_FD_187376 | JGI IMG/M metagenome (GOLD analysis project Ga0209339, IMG submission 187376) | Olavius algarvensis symbiont microbial communities from Tuscany, Italy - Type A ELBA extract 3 (SPAdes) (version 2) | ecosystem: Host-associated > Annelida > Digestive system >...
AATGGCGATGGTGGGTGTAGTTTCTGGCAGCCTGTACAGGCAGACTCACAGCCTAAGTTATCTGGCTTGGTCTTGGGTCGGCGGCCGCTTGGCCCCATTCTACATTCATCAAATGAACCGGGTGAACTCTCGCAATGGCTCTGCCATGATGACAGCACCATAAACATTGTCGTGGTTATTATTATTATTATTACACAAGTGCTGTTACAGATCGTGTGATTGATCTGAATGCATGCGTGCTTGTCTGTAGTTGGCAACAAAAACGACGACCCCGTCAGCAAAGTCGTTCTGACGGAGGATGCACAGCAGTTTGCCAACCAGATGGGCATAGACCTGTTTGAAACCAGCGCCAAAGAAAACATCAACGTCGAAGAGGTAGATTGCCTGTTTCTTGAGCGGCCTATAGTGGCAGACTTGCCCAGCTGTTTAAATTGTGCAGTGTATCCACAGAACAACATAGCGTCGTCAAACCGCAACTAGGTGCATCTAATGTAGGTGGGTAGACAGAAATTGCTATTCTCAACCAACGTCTGGCTTCATTGTGTGTTGTCAGCAGTGCAACTGCCAAGTGTTATACACACAGCTGCGTCGGACAGTGAAGTTGGTGACACTTATCGCTGATAAGTAGCGTTGTTTGTTGTTCGCGGGAGACGGACAACAAAGTGTGTATAACACACCTCAGTGTTACGCTGAAGACAACAGAACAGAATTTAATTGTACGCGGCGGTAAATCTGAAGCCACAGTAATACTGAAAGACTGCGTTCAAGTTGCTGTAATATTGAAGCTAACTAGACAGTAAGCATTGCGTGTCCTCACTGCGACAGCAGAGCTTCTTGTTACAGTGTGACTGTCATTCCTGATGCCCCGCCAACAGTGTCAGTGTACTGAATGTTTATAACTTAGAAGAATGCATAATTAATGTGCGTCAAGATTTCATAAGTCATGGAGTAGAAATAAATTTTAGTGCCTGGTTTTTGTAGTGTTATTCCTAATATCTGAACTGAGCACTTAATTGCTGCTGTTGTAGATGTTTACTGCAATTACGAAGCTGGTGCTCAAGACGAAAAAGGAACAACAGTTGAGGATACAGCAACAACAGTCGAGTGACACGGTAAAGTTGAGGTCCGGCTCGCATGGCGGTCGCAGGAAGAAGTGTTGCTGACACGCGCACTGTTGTCTTTTTTATTGTTGAGTTGTACACTGTAAGATTGTTGTCGTCTGTCGCTTAGCAACACTGCTCAAAGATATGAGCTGATAGCATTTAAACATTAAAAATATAAGAAGTGCTTAGACGAAGTAGATGCCAGTGATACTCTTACTTTATAAGATTTAATTAGCTAAATCAGTAAATCAGCTTTTTTAAAATTTGAATCTGCATGTCAGCATTTAATGCAATCAATCCTTCCCTCGGGTGTGTGTCAGAAATGGCGTTAAGAATGGAACTTTGCAACCGTGGCAGTTTTCTGTAGTGAGATAAACAAGAGCACCAGTAGTTTATTGTAGTAGCAAACAATTTAACTTGACAGAAAGTTTTGTGATTGTTTATCATTTATCACTATATCATATTTCAGCCGACACAGTGTTTATTTAAGCAAAGTGAATCATAGCGGTCGTGTAGCGTTGCAAAGTCCTGTAAATTAAATGAATAAAATGATTGGCACATTATCCTGCGTCTGTAGAGACCATAAGAATATTATTCCACAAAGGAAGAACAGCTAATTGTTGTTAAAGAATAAAATAATAATTGTCAGATTTTTAGAATACTGTACATAAAGCTTCAGAAGTGCAAGAGGCCTGATGCGTCTTTTTGCGATATATTACTAGATTTTGAAGGTACTCGTTGTTGCAAAATGAGGTATATGTATTTCAGTTTGCCAGTCTTTGTTTTAGCATGAAATAAATGTTTTGAATCATGTGACAAAAATTTTGATATTATGTTAGGCGAAAGATTATACGAAAATTTGGATAAATCTATTCAGCATGTGACTAGAGGATAATGCATAAGTCAGTGATAAAATGAGCACTGCGGACGTGCTAAGAGGCTTTGATCCGTGTGATGTGAATTAGTGGCGTGTTTGTGCTCTAGTAATTTATAACTGCCTGCTGAGATCTGGTAATCGTTGAAGACCAGCTGCAGTGTACTATGATCATGTGCATGTCCGATGCATTTACTGGTGTTGTATGTGACCGTCATGATGTGATCACAATCATGTGCCATTACCGATATTGTACATATGTCACGGTGTCGTTCTGCTGTTGGCGACGTCATCTAAAGCAGGAAATTTTGCATCCGATTTACATTTTGCAAAGTCATTGAGGGTGAATTTATTAAATTAAAGGTACCTGCAGACTTGCTTGTAATATTTCCGGTGGCGTGTGTTTTTTTGAATAATATACTTGTATAGCGGATGACAAAGAATTTTTAAGCAACACGTTCTCCTGCTTTGCATATTTTTAATCAGATATAAATTGTTACAGTTGTTGCTTGAGCAGTGTCACACCACTTGGCAAGTCCATTAAGGCCCGTTTATAGCGACACAACTCGACGTCGAGTCGAGTTGCGTCGGCGGGTCGCTATAGACACTTTTCCAACGCGACGTCGAGCTGAGTTGCGTCGCTATAGACACCCACACCGACGCAAATCAATTGTCGCCGACGATCGGCAATGCAACCGACCCAGTTGAAGCATACAGCCAATCAGCGCGAAGCAGGTCAGTTGAGTTGCGTAGGCGTCGCTATAGACACTTCGCCGACGCAACTCAACTCGACGTCGAGTTGTGTCGCTATAAACGGGCCTTTACTGTGAACTGAAACGTTTGATGGATGTGATTATTGGTGGCTGGTTTATCTGGCTGTTGTTTGCTGATGGACGTACTGGAGGCCTTATTAAGCACACACTGCCCATGATTGATTGGCTCTGATACTGCTGTTACAGCTCTTGTGGTGAACAGCAGCTTTCATTTGACATGGTGACGTTTTGTCTGCTGCTCCACTTTTTAATTTTCTGTAGTTACCTCGGCCAAGATTATGTTTTTGCCTGTTTATTTGTTTGTTTGTTTCGCCTGTGAGCAGCATTGCTCAGAACGTTGTGGATGAATTCTCGTGAAACTTTTGGCAGTCGTAGTCCTTGAATAGGGCATTACATTTTAATTCTTGTATATAGTCACCAGACTACGTCAGTCGTGTGGTGACGAGTGTGATCCCGCTGCACGCCGCAGTAAGTGCATAATATTAGTGATAAGACCCAGGTGATCCAAATTCATTTGTCGAATGCAAATTTCACCTTATAAATTTGTTCAACAGGGTGCTTACAAATTTGGCAAAATGAAACTCCCCGAGTTTTCCAGACCCTCTAAACAGTCTTTTCCAGACAATTATAAAGTGAAAACCCGATGTAACAAATCACCTTAGCAGTCAGTTCGGCAGCTTTCTTGCAGAATAATAGAATATTTTATTGAAGGAGCATGGTGACTGGCTACATCCATGCCAGTCGCTGTGTCACTCAACCACTGTACGCTACTGTTACTGACAATTATGCACACAACTCGATGCCCAATAGATACTATCTGATAAATTCCCTGAGTTTTCCAGAATTAACAAATTCCCTTAGATTTCCATGTTTTTCGGAGTTGTGAGCACCCTGTTCAAATGTGGATGCGAATGCCACTTCACATTAATTTACGAAGTCTGTAATGTAGTGTATGCAAATGCACTATGCTACACTGGGCCAACTGCATTTGTCAACGACCGAGAACCAGCTGCGAGAGTGACCTTACGGTCCCAGAAATGAATCATTTACAATTTCATTTGTTTGCATCACACTTTTTAAGTATGAAGTCAGTTGCTTTTTATAACAAAAACGACTTTCGCAACAATTCACATTCAACAGAAATGCATTAAAATCATTTGCTGAATTTCGAATCTGCTGAAAATAGTCGAAGTTCGAACGTTGTCGAATTTGAACTTTGTCACTTCACTACATGGTGTGGTCAGCCTTGGCGGAGGTGGTACTTTCTAGTTTATTTATTAATTTCATTGTGTGGGTGTTAAGTAGTTTTGAGTCGACACTTATTTTGTGTGTAAATCTGGATGTTTTTGTTAAAGATGATACGTCATCTCCAAAACACTTCACACATTAATCTGTTGTTTGTATGTTTGCTGATTGTCTTCCACCTTGTAATCCAGCACTTACGTAGTTTGACTACACTGTGTTCCACAAAAAACTTATCACCACACATTCGATAATAAGTTGAAGTAGAATTATACATTTACAAAGATTTTTGGCACACTTATTACCAAGAGTATGGGCCATCGACCGTTATATTTAGTTTCCCACCTCACCTATTTCTTGCAGCTACTTTACCTTGGGAAACTGTCGAGACATAAATATCATGAATTTAGCCTTAAATTGCTGATTTTCTCAATGCTACAAGCTGATTTTCTCAATGCTACAATACTAGGATATTAACTGCAAAATTGTCACCATATTATTTTGCTTACTTATTGTACAACTTACGGTTTATAATAGAACAATAACAAGATTTATTGCAGACGATAACGTTGTTTATCAGTGAGTGAGATGGGAGATTCGATTGGCTTCAGAGAACAGCTGAGCACGACGTCATTTGAAGCATGTGAGCTGGAGATCACGGTGAATTATTTTTCTGTATACACTTGAACAGAGAATGGCAGTTTCATGCGAAATCCTACGAGTTGACCGATGCCTTTTTGGCTTGTCGAGCACAAGGTCCTTCACTGCTACGTGACCAATGCGGTCTAATGCTGCCTGGAAGCGGGACAATTGTACCCGTCTTGTGGCTTCTCTTCAGCAGACTGTCGATGCTTCAAAGTTTCCAACCATTGTCAGGCAATTCACTCAACAGCCTTCTGCTTTGACAGATAGAAATTTTTAATCAGAATCACATCTTCCTGTGAAATTTTCATGATTTCGTTTAATTTTTGCTGATATTTAGGTCTTGACAATTTCCCAAGGTAAAGTAGCTGCACGAAATAGGTGAGGTGGGAAAATAAAAACACCTGTCGATGGCCTATAATCTTAGTAATAAGTGTGCCAAAAATCTTTGTAAACGGACAGTTCTACTTCAACTTATCATCAAAAGCGTGGTCACATGTTTTTTTTGAACACAGTGTAGTAGTCAACTATGTAGCAGTGTGCCAGTGTCATCATATCACGTTGGCTGCTGACCAACACACCACGCCTTTCTCAGTCCTGCAGTAAACAAGAATACAAATGTCCAGCTGTTAAGAGGCCAGACAGGATTTGCAGCGTAAAATAATAGGCATTGAAAAGTGCAAGCGTCTGCAGCATTGCAGCTTGTGTCAGATTTTCTCGGTAACTAGTCAGTTCAGTCAGCCCACATGATGCAACAATGAAGTACACAAATGCTGTGTACGTCAGTCTCACTGTTTGCTGCAGCAACTGGATCTGATTTACACTACTAAGTGTCAACCCAGTGATGAAACATATAAAAAGAAATTTACAGGTCTTAAGTTTTTATCAAGTAACGTCAGGACTTGTGTTTCTGTGTTTTGCATCTATGACTTCGTTCATACCATATCATTTCTGATGAACATGTATCTGAAACCACTGGATTTATTGTACACTTTGCAGTTACAATATGTAGCATATATATTAACAGAGCTGATTTGTATCCCACGTGCCAGATGCCGAAGGCACGTCACTTGCAAAGATGTTTAGAAAATGTTTGATAGACTAGTGTTCAGGGTCATGACTGTCATCATTTGACAACTGTCGAGTTCGTGTAGTCACAGCTGATCTGATATACAAGTATATAGTTTGTATTAATGTACTTTGTATAATTGTCACATAACATTTGTAGATAAACAAGCTGTTACTGTGTGGCTCAGAAAGTAGGCCTTGTGTTTCTACTTTAACTTTTCACTGGTGTTATTTTCTGACTTTTTGACATTCAGTTTGAGATTTGAAAGAATTCTCAGTACTCCGATAGTTGTGGCGTATTACCTCACACGGTACTAATACTGTAGAGCAGATACTCTGTACTGTTATTTCTGACAATATGGAGCTGTGATGTTGAAAATGATGAATTTATTGTTCACTTCTCATTGTGATATATTTTGTAATCTATCAGTATTGTTTTTCCATAGAATTGTAGCAGAATTAAGTTAACAAATGTGAAGTAACATATGGTTTACTTTTCTGTGGCACGTGTATGTAGATTTTGCTACTGTACAGTAATTTTGTTGTTGTGACATTTTATTGTTGTTAGTGGCTCTGCCTTAGAATGCTGCTTATGTGTTACACCCCATCTGTCTGTCCGTCCATCTGTCTGTCTCGTGCCTGTGCCATTTACTGAACGCACTGACCCACCATTGTGCCATTTTAACTGGCAGCAACCCGGCTCTGATAGTCGCAACGGCAGGCTGGCCGCTGGCTGTGTACATTATTAAACAGGGCCACTATCGTCTTGGCCATCAATCATGCTGACATGCCGACACAGTTGTATTTTATCTGTGCAAGTTGTTACATGTCAAGACCAAGTACATGTGTTGGTTTGTCTGTTGATTATGCACCGTGTTGCAAAAAAGATGTAACAGCATCTTCAACAATAAGTTCAACTAGAACTGGCTGTTTACAAAACGTTTTGGTACACTTATTACTAAGATTAGAGGCCATCGATAGGTGTTTTAATTTTCTAACCATCACCTGTTTAGTGGAACTACTTTACCTTGGGAAACTGTCGAAACCTAAATATCATGAATGCTGATTTTTCTAATGCTACAGTACTTAGATATTAAATGCAGAACTGTCACTACTTTACTTACATATTATTCAACTTGTGGTTTATAAATGTGGTTTAAAATAGAACAATAACCAGATTTATTGCAGACTGTAAGGTTGTTTATCAGCGAGTGAGACGGGAGATGCGATTGGCTTCAGACAACAACTGAGCACGACATCATTTGAAGCATTTGAGCTGAAGATCACGGTGAATTATCCTGTGCACACTTGGAATGGGGAATGCCAGTTTCACACGAAATCTCGAGCTGATCGGTGCCATTTTGGCTTGTTCTCCTGACAGCACGAGGTCCTCCACAGCTACGTGCAAAATATAGTCTGCCGCTGCCTGGTTGTCGGACAATAGTACTCGTCTTGTGGCTTCTCTTCAGCAGACTGTCGATGTTGCCAAGTTTCTGACCATTGTCGGAAAAGTCGATGGCCTGTAGTCTTAATAATAATAATAAATACGACAATTTCTCACAGGCCGTAACATGGCACTAAACCATTACAAGTGTCTTAGTAATTTGTGCCAAAATTGTAGTAAACAGCCAGTTCTAGTTCCACTTATCGTCACAAGATGTGGTCACGATTTTTGGAACATGGTATACATGAGCTATTGGATTCAAGGTCATTTCAAGATTACTTGGACAGATTATCACAAAATAAAGCAGTTATTTCAAAAACAAAGCTGTTTAAAGGTGAGTTTCTGTCGACTATTAATTACCGGTATCTATATTCATAGTGTAATCGGTACAATTTTGGCTTATCTGGGCATTCATACTACATCATTGTCAACAAGTTCAGCTATTAGACATAAAGCAAAAAAATACTTTGTGAAAGTTTAGTCTGTTATATAATGGCTCATGGTTCGGAAAAACAGGCAGCTGGTAGTTGCTGTGGGTCAGTTACATTGTGCTTTTGGTGATTTTAGATGGGTAACTTTATTTTGGGGTTAATTCATGCGCTAGTAATGTACAGACCTTGTTATGTTGAAGGCTGCATCGGCTGCTTTCTTCAGCAATGCAATGCATTGTCAGTAGCTTTGTATTAATGATGTAACTGCTTTCTGTACCGTTTTGTTGTTGACATTAAGTTACATTCTTGTGAAACTTGTGTTTTACTGTCTCACAATGATGTACTCTGTAGTTGTTGCAATAGGACATATTTAGCAGTTTTTTGTAGTAAATATGTCGTGTGTTATACGAATTGATGGCTAAGCCAGTTCTTGTGTTTATTCATTTTAGTATTTACTAGTATTAAACAGATGGCTAACATGCAAACTGCAATCACTGTCTGCCATAATTGTGAGAACTTAGCTTAAAATTTTGTGCAAACTTGTTGAGATGAATTATCCATAAAGCCGTTATTCCTAGAGTAGCACAATTTAATACTGGTTCTACCAAACATATTTTCTTTATGTTTTAGTGAGCTGAGCCTCGTGGGATTGGTCCTTGACCTGGCTGACTAACCATTGTCCTTCAGTGCTATGACACTGTTGGTTGGGTCATATGACCCATAAATAATATGGTGCCATAACATTTAATTTCAATAAATGTCTACCAGGAAAGTTATCTGCTTGTTCGTATGTCTATGCAGATAAATTTACAGCATGTGTTCAAAATGTTCGCCTCCCGAATGCATCCATGCATCGGAACGTCTCTTCGACGTTCAGCGAGGCCGACATGATGTCCGTCGGAGGTTCAAAACTCGGCTGCACAAAGTTGTTTTTGTAGAGCCGGGGTGAAAATCAACGGTGCTTATCACTGCGACATGCTGCTGACGCAGAAGTTATTGTCAGATATCAGGGAATGAGTTCGTGTTTCAGCAGGACAGTGCTCCAGCACACCGTGCTCATGAGACAATGAGCTCTTATGTCGAGAGACGCCAGACTTAATTTCACCGGAACAGTGGCCACCGAACAGTCCAGATCTTAACCCGGTGGATTACAAAATCTGGGCTACAATGCAGCAGCACATCTACCAGACAAAGATTCGAAATGTTGACGAACAGATAAAGCTATACAATATAGTGCATAGGTTACAAAATTTGTTTTTGTCGCTATCTGTATACCGTGCATGCTTAAAGCAGGCACAGTGTATTACATAAATTATTAGTTAGTTTGCATCTAATGCAAAGTGGAAATTTAATCGTCTTTTTCTATGATATCTTCATCGTTAGTATATATGGTATTTTGCACACTTACCCAAGGAGGAATACATGTTCTACAAAATGAGTGCACTACATTACCACCCTATGGAGAATTTACATTCTCTGACATAGGAATTTTTTACTCAATGGTCTTGCTACTATCTGTGGTCAATGGGCAGCACAGAAAACACATGTAGTATACATGCATCATGTGGTTTTGTTCCATAATTTCACTACTAATTGAAAAAAATCAAAAGGACCCATCTGTCTGGTGTAATAAATCAATTCGTATGTGCAATTATTAAAGAAAAGGATGAATGAATGAATGAACAAAATGCTAATGCTGCTTGGTAACAGCATAAAAATCTGGTTGGCAGATAATTATTGAACTTTTCCTTATGAACTTGACAAGCGTGCATCTCTGTAGAACAACACCGACAGACAGTGCGCAATTACATCACGTGCTTCACCTTCAGCAACCATGTCACACATGACATACAAAATTTCACAAATTTTTTTATAAACAAAACTGACTCCAAGTACATTTCTACTCAGTGATGTTTATCAGTACAATGCTGTTCAAGTCTGTTAAATTATGTGATGTTCTATTCAACATCAAACATGTGCTAAATGTCCAGTGTTCATGGTAGGTACTTCTAAACGGAACGAAGAATTTTCCCAAATGTGACAAATGAACCAGCAAAAATAAAACTAAATCTGTCATTCATAGCCATGAACCATATGAGCAATGTTCCAGTTGGTTTTGCACGTGAAAGGTCCATCGATCGAAGCTCCATCTTTCGTCACAACGGCCAGCTCATACTCATTCCACGAGCGTGCATCTCTGTAGAACAACACCGACAGACAGTGCGCAATCACATCACGTGCTTCAGCTTCAGACAATGCCGGAGTTTTATCGAGAACATCTCTCAACAGCGGCTGAGCAATATAAGCACCATAACCAGAAGCAACGGACGGTGCTTGATATGCAACACCCAGTTTGTCAACATATCCCAGAAACGGCTCTCCATCCTGCATTCCTCCAACGATCACAGTGTTCCACAGCGGATTCATTTTGGTACGACGGTTGTACATAACCCTTGTAAGCCAGCTGTAGATTGATCTCGGCGAGTATGAGAAGCCGTCTGCCAGACATTCTTCATCAATTACTTTCTGTTCAATAACCGATTTCATAAACTGCAAATCGGCATAATCTCCGCTGGTTCCCATTACAGTGGTATCATTGACTTTCAGAATTCTTGACAAAGAACGATATTTTGCAAGAGAACCATACGATCCCAACGTATCTGCTGCTATGAGAACGCCATCGGAGAACTTGATTCCAAGAACCGAAGTACCAGTTACCATCGGAGATATAGTACGCTTTTTTGGGTTATCTCCCAATCTGTATTTAGTAAAAATATCATTCTCCGACTTTATATCCGGGAAAAACATCGTAAACTAACGTTTTGTTGAACCACTACCACAAATATTTCAATCAAAATCATAGACAATAGAATAGTAAATCTGATCAAAATATTCTTGTCATCGCAACCATAGATATTAGATAAAACATGGTAACAGGGCTGTGCTTAGTACTCAGATTTCGTCGATCGAATGCTCTGTCGAGTACTCCAGATAAATACCGCTCAAACTCAAAAATCAATGGTCATAAAAGCTCGACCACTTTGGTCAGCTCGCCCTCAGTTTTATTTCATGTAATATTCTTTTACTGGTGTGTCGTAACGGCGAAACAGGCTAAAAGTTTGCATA
>Ga0209339_1001236_pt1 | contig 10701 bp, 9 predicted proteins | sample OlaalgELextract3_FD_187376 | JGI IMG/M metagenome (GOLD analysis project Ga0209339, IMG submission 187376) | Olavius algarvensis symbiont microbial communities from Tuscany, Italy - Type A ELBA extract 3 (SPAdes) (version 2) | ecosystem: Host-associated > Annelida > Digestive system >...
AGAAAATCAGATTTGGAGGTCACGGCTCGCCATCTCAACGAAGTTGAAGCTGTACAACACGTGCATCTTACCAATATTCCTGTATGGTTCGGACTGCTGGGCAATATCTAAGACGGACGCACATAAGATCGATGCACTCAACCAGTGGTCTATGCTGCTTGGCATCAAATGGTACCAATTTGTACGAAATGATGATGTACGGAGGCTAATGAAGCAACCCAAACTCACTGCTACAATCCAGTCACGCCGGCTTACCATATTTGGGCATATTATGCGCATGGACGACAACGCAGATGCCAAGAGGATCCTGTTAGCCTCCCCTCCGGCAGACTGGAGAAGACAACTAGGTCGTCCCCGCACCACATGGCTCAGCACCGTCCAACAGGATCTGAAACAACACCACCTTACGCTCCCCGAAGCAGCAGATTTGGGTCAGAACCGCCCTCTGTGGAGGATGATGTCGACGTATGGCGCTACGCAATCTTAGAGTTGCATGCCAGAAACCAAAGGGCTGAAAAACCAGCCTAACCCTCTACCACACAAACCTGATGGGCCATTAAACCAGCCAGTTCACGACTGATACAGATAACTGTGGGCAACCCAGGGTTATTGTCATTTATTTCTAGGATGCAGGGGTTAAAAAGAGTTAAATGTGAATTCTACGAAGCCACCAAATTCCGACATGTTAACAGCGTCAGCATGAAAGCGTTGATACCCGTTCGTTGGCGCGGGTCCATAGCACAGCCAGGAGGTAGACGCTTGCGATGGGCGGAGACAGATATGCACTGATGGCCTGGATGTAGAAGAACAGCTGGGCTCCCTGCATGCCTTGGATGACGGGAATCCACAGGATGCCGACCACCACCATCACACATACAAATATGCTGCACACACACACCACACATGATGTACAGGGTGGATGGAATAGTATAGTACGGTTTAACATCCCACTCGACACATTATAGGTCATTTTGGGGAGAATTTTACAGGTCAGATGACCCAACCAACAGTGTCACAGCATCATATCATCATCATATCCGGTTTTGGTATTTATGGTGCTGCAGTTGTCCCGGACTCCGGGGTAGGCAACACCTGGCAACGCCTCACACTCGTTCTTCACACCCCTGCATCCTAGAAATAATTCCAGGTTGCATATTGTCATATCATTTCTCACACATGCGGACCACGTCCTCCCCGGCCCCCCACGACCTCCGGCGCCCGGAAGCCCCAAACGCGCGACGGAGCCAATGCACGAAGCGGCACGCCGCACGCGCCCGCACCACCCAAGACGCCAAGCGCGAAGAACAGCCGTGACCCCGCCCAGATCCAGCCTCCGGAGAAGCACAGCCGAGGAAATCCCACCCTCCAGCACCGAAAAACAATGGTTAGTCAACCTCCGGTCAAGGGCCAATCTCACCAAGCTCAGCTCACTAAAAGGTAAAACAAGTAAAGGAAAGAATGTAACCAAAAAAATTGTTATATATACAGTGCCACAACGATCGAAGAGACAGCGGCACTGGGAAGATGGAGAGCTACAGCGGCACCGGGAAGATGGAGAGCTACATAAAGCAAGTTCAAAGCCCGATACAGTCGAGTGACCCGTAAGAACTGCTCGTACCATTGTGCACCATTACAATACCACACAATACTGTAGTACAGAGACAGCTCTGTTGCTATACCAATTCCTCCAGACCAACATCACATCTCATATGGGGCCAAGTGTAGGTGATGGGGCGTGTACAGGGTGGAACAAAAACAACAGCTGAAATGTACATGGTGTCACATAACGGGATACTGACCATCACGTTGTCATAATGCACATGGTGGGGCAGAAACAAAGATAATATACAAGGTGACACTGCACAAAACACCTAAGGACTACAGAGGCCTGTTGGCAGATAGCTGGGTGATGCTGTTTCAGAGACTAAGTCCAAAGTTAAAATTTGAAAAAGTTGCCAAAAATTTTAAAATCAAAATTCTCCAAAACTTTGTTCCACAGTTTTTTTGCGTATTTTTGCGTACATAAAGATCATATGTGCCAAGTTTTGTTAAAATCAGAGAAAAACTGTAGGAGTAGCAATTTAAAAAAAGTTTGACAACAGACAGACAGAGAGTCAATCACCCATACTGTAAGCGGAGCTAAAATATGATTGGCTGACGGAGCACTCACCGGCCAACGATCATAAGTTCACGGATGCTGGTCTTGACACGGAAGTACTGGTAGATATCGATGGTGAAGAGTGTGCTGGCGCTGTTGAATATCGAGGTCAGGTCACTCATCAGTGCCGCCAACATCACCGACAACATTAGTCCTTTCAGTCCTGCATGCAAACGATAAATGAGGTCAGGTCGCATCTCACACAATCGAGGTGCTAAGTGTTTCCTGAAAGAATTTCCTGCATAATATTGGTCGCTTAGTGGACTTTTGAACAATTTACTCAAAATGTATACGGCAATACACACCAGCCCAACCTCTGACCATTTGGGGTATTGGTCTAACCTCTGGTGACCCTTCAGGGGCACCAGCTAAAGCTGTGGTGACCCTTTTGGGGTATCAGCCTAACTTGTGATCGTTTAGGGGATCAGTTAAGCCTGCAGTGACCACAGTGAATGGGCAGCTTGAAGACTGATGACATGTAAAGCAAGATTTAAAGTCCTAACAAACGACAATCCATCCCATTCCAATAAGCGGCAGTATTCCAATACAGCCCCATAGGCTGAGACCACCGAGTGGGTCCATATTCCATCCCCAAGAGGACTCCTATTATCTACGGACTAAAGTGTCATGTGCTTTCTGGATGAATCTCACAAGATTCTGTACTGAGTCAGCTTCAGAAAGGTGTAAATAAGATTTCTCCTGATGTAGTGTCACGAAGTGACTATATTCACATATGAAATGGGCTGCTATTTCCAGTCCTTCTTCACAATAATTACATGTTGGGTCACTAATTATACCCATTACACTGAGATGTCGGTTCAGCTGTGAATGTCCCGTTAATATAGCTGTGGCAAGTCTGTGTTTCTGCCGACTGACTATCAGAAATCAATGTTCTTATGAATGGCATCGCGATAGGGCTGTTACGGTTCCGTTATTTCCATTTCCGGTTCAGTTTTGGTCGGTTTTTGGAAAAAACCACGGTATCGGTTTTTCACAGTTTCGGTTTTCCATTAAAAAAATGTCTATCGCACTACACATACCATTCGTTGAAAACGATCAAACCTATTACTTTGCGTCGAACCATACACCAGATGGACAACACTGTTATGTTCGTTTGTAACTGGCAGTTTATGTAATGCAATTATTGCACATTGACACGTCATCGTCATCGTTTCTGGCATGCAACTCTTAAGACTGCGTAGCGCCATACGTCGACATCATCCTCTACAGAGGGCAGTTCTGAGCCAAATCTGCTGCTTCGGGGAGCGTAAGGTACTGTTGTTTCAGATCCTGTTGGACGGTGCTGAGCCACGTGATGCGGGGACGACCTAGTTGTCTTCTCCAGTCTGTCGGAGGGGAGGCTAACAGGATCCTCTTGGCATCTGCATTGTCGTCCATGCGCATAATATGCCCAAATAGGGTAAGCCGGCGCGATTGGATTATAGCAGTGAGTTTGGGTTGCTTCGTTAGTCTCCGTACATCATCATTCTGTACTAATTGGTACCATTTGATGCCAAGCAGCATATGCAGACACCACTGGTCGAGTGCATCGATCTTACGTGCGTCCGTCTTAGATATCACCCAGCAGTTCCAACCATACAGTAATGTTGGTAAGATGCACGTGTTGTACAGCTTCAACTTCGTTGAGATAGTGAGCTCACAGAAAGTTAATTTACTTCATTTCAGTACATAAATAAATATTCGGTGCTGACAAACATGCTCTCTCGTCATTGTTATTACGTCTATCACAGTCAGGCCGCAACTGTAAATCTTGCCTGTTGTCCAGACTTTATAAGCCGTTCATCTGGCACCAAAAAACCGCGGTTTCGGTTCCCATCAATTTTGGGGAAAACCTCGGTTTCGGTTTTAAAAACCGTAACAGCCCTACATCACAATAACGATGACAATCACAGACAGACCGGATGGCATCAGCTCCAGGACCAGCTTGGGATAGGCAATGTTGCTGCATCCATGCTTGTTCTGACACACTTCAAAGCACACGGCTGGGTCCGAGCACGCCACCTCATCTACAACAGATGGTTATGTCAATAACATAATAGTAAGAACAAAAAAACTTGCTTTACAGTCTTTCTTCTAGTCAACCAGGGTACGATACTCACTCAAGAAGATTCCATTCCATTCCAATGAGGGGCGGGGCTTGTTCAGCCCTGTAGGCCAAGACCGCCAGTGGGTCCACTGGCGGTCTTGGCCTGTTCTCCTAGTTAGACTAGGGACTAAACATCTAGCTCTATGCTAGAGACTAGCAGTGTGATGAATTCTATGAAGGCACACCAAGAGGGTTCCTTCAATGAGGTTCCCCTCTGGTGCCCTTCTTTGTAATTCCGATAATTCGGCAACATAAGTGGTGTAATTACTAAGGACACACTAAGGTGTGTACATTAATTTGAATATACTACTGCAATTCGTCTCCTCAGATCCCAAAATGCTAGGGGTACTGAGAAGATATACTCAGTTGCGTAAAACCACTCAGCCAGGGATTCAAGCATGTCCTATGCGCGCATGCCGAGTCCTCCAATACAGAGAACCCGCCACCTGCGCCCCAGACACTCGTCACCCTGACCAAGACTGGTTCCCGCCTCCGATTAACTCAAAAAGTTTGTTGACAGCCGACATCAAAAACTGGTTCATTTGTTTTCGACATATCGTGCTCACCAGTTTGGTAACAGATGAAGAGATAAAAGAACAAACAGGTCGAGATACAATGCCTCCACCTGCCAGCCTGGCCATATCAGCTCTCTAGCAGGTGGGAGTTTTCTGACGCATTTGAGCCAATGGGTGACTTTAAGTTTCCGCTGAAACCAAAGTTTTAAACTAAGGTTTTAAACCAAAGCTAATCTGAACGCTAAATCCGTTTTTAAACCAAAGCTGAGATTAACTTTCGTTTTAAACTCGGTTTTGAACCAGGTTTTTGTAACCATGGTGACAAATTGGTGATGATACAACTCGATCATAACAAATAACAACACAACTCTGATGACGCATCATTTTTCTTGACCATCAACAAAATTCACCAACTTTCCCTGACCTCATCAATTTTCCAGGTTAGTGAAAACCCTGACTCATCAACAATTAAGTGGGTCAGTCCATCACCTCAACTGCTCCATATAAACCAGACTAGATAACAAACGAAATATACTGCACAGCTTACCAGTGAAGAGAACACGGCTAATCATGCCAGGGATAACAAGCAGAAAGATGGGCAGCAGTTTGAGATATCCAGCAAACAGAGTACCACCTTGAGCGTGAGAGATACTGCGAGCGGCGAGGGTGCGCTGTACCATCATCTACAGCAGATAAGAACAACAGCGCTCTAACATCCCTCGACACGGCCACCCATACAGATCACCTTAGTTTCCTATATAACAGCACGGGCCTGTGAGATGCTTTGGGCTGCACAAACTTGTAAATGACTAATAAATCGATTAATCGGCAGAAACTAATTTTTGCAGTTCGATAAAAATTAGTATTGGCAGTGATGACCAGGTTGACACGATACAACTGTGCTGAGTTGAAATTGGCCACCACATCATCGATCTCATGCTGAACACTCTCGGATACTAGAATGTCATTTCACGGAAAGCCTAGATATGGACATTTACAGTATCAACTGTTACGACTGACAGCAATGAATTACATAAACGATGAATTTATGCAAATAATAATATCACTTTTGACTTTAATAAATTATTCATCTTTGCAGGCACCCAGCAGAGTTGCAAAACCTTCCGACTTCTGACACTGAGACTCACCAGGTGCTGTTACAAAATTAGTTTTAACGTAATCATAGTTAATTTATATGACAATTTCCTTCATAAATCTAAACATCCGGTCCCTAACGACTTGTGCATGGGAATCATTTCCAAGCTTAAACAGTATGAAAATGGTTATTTACGTACTTTTAAGGTCTGAAAAAAATTATAATACTTCAAAAAACAAACCCATTTGTGAAATGGACATTATCAATACTTCAACACCGATGCATTACCACTCCAGCTGCCGATTAATCGAACAATCTTAATCGGCAACAACCCCCCTCACTCCATCTTCGTTAGTATGTTAGTTATAATATAAATTAATACATGTCACAATGAGCCTAAAGATAACGAGGTGGGTCTACCCTGTGGGAATTCTGCACAATTATTATTAATAAATAAAATACAACGACCAGTTAATCGGCCAATTACATAACTTACGTGCCTAGATAATAAATTACTACGACAAACTATGATAATTGGCCAATTATGGCAATTAATGATAACACTATAAACATCCAGCATTAGCGGTCTAGGACCGTGCAGTTAAGAAACAGTTCAAATAAGCCTGACACCAAAAAAATCAACAGCAGTAAGCAAGTAAAAACTGAAAACGTCACATAGCAAAGACTACGGCAGAGCTGTTGGACGTCCGCAGTCGCGCAAGAGCTTTACCAGGACAGTCAGTAGTCAGTCGGAATATCCAGTCCAAATTAGGGCTGTACCAAAACCCCAAGAACCCTCGGGGTTTATTTTCGTTCATAAAAAACTCTATGCACACAGTCTAATAAAAATGTGTCACTGTGATGGAAGTGCATAGCTACAGACCCACAATGTGATGAAAATGCGAACCACACCCGTTATACAGTACAAAAATGGTAGGTATGTATAAACTATACACTATTTAAGACTCGTTTGGATAAATTTTGGTCTGATCAGGATTGTAAATATTGGTGGAAAGCCAACCCATCCAGGACCGGAAGTCGATCAGAAGTATTATTATGTAGCTAATTAGATCTTGGTATATTGAGGCGGACATAGAGGCTTAGCCTGAGTCCATGTATCAACATTGTGTTGTTGTTGTTATACATGCCGTCTAAAGGTGGGCAGTGGGGCATGAGGCAAGGTTTGCTCTGCGAAGTGCCACAATGACCTCTACTAACCTCTCACTGCTCACAGCATTCAAGCATCACCCACTGTTGTCCGTCCTCCTAATCCGACAGTAAAGTCCTTGTCTTTGTTTGTGTTTCTGCCTGTGTGTATGTGTTTTTTTTATAATTTGCACTAATAAACTATGTACTGTATGTATGTCTGTTTGTATATTTTGACATAATTCAATAACTCCTGGAAATATAAGTATATAGAAATACAAATGCTATTTATGTGCTGCTCGAAAGGTGTATTAATTTTACTATCTGCCATCTCTGTCTGAACAGGTCTCCCATTCCTCACTAATGTTAGTTTATCCAGTGACGAGGAATGGCAGACCTGTTGAGAAACATGACATCATTTACTTACTGAGGACATAAATGATATCCAGTCAACACTGTCCTGTCCTTGACCACACTTTCATGGCTCCAGTCCTTTTAACACAAGTCCTATCCTAGCCCCTGGCCTGTAATTCTTTGTGCCTCAAGCCCTCGGTAACATCTTCTCAACATCTATCTGTTTTATCAGTTATTCCAACATGATAACGCTATCAGCTTCTGCAAGTCGCCACTCTTATGACAACATGGGGACCACCCACTTATGACGTCCACACAGATGGGGGAGGGGGGAGTTCAGCCAGAAGTGGACGCGTATGGACGGGGGAGGGGTCAAAGCCATTATGATGTCCACAGTAAAAATATTTTTAGTAATACTATTGCATTTTACAAGTCAGTGCACTAGCAGATTTGGGGTGCAGTGGTAGATTTCAGAGTACACTTGATCGAAATTACTTTCTGTCTGCAACAGTGAAAGAATTATTAAAATCCAACACTATTTAACAAAGTTATGCTCAAATGAAAAAGGCTCCACTTTTTTGACAGTGGATATTTCATGTTGTCAATATTAGTGATTCAGTTTTTATGAATGCTGAGCTGACACTTGTGCCTGACAATTTTGAAATTTTTGTGGACGTCCACAGTGGCGGAAGGGGAGGGATAAAGGCTAATGTAAACGCATGTGGACAAAGGGGAAGGGGGGGGGGGAAATTTTGCTCAAACTGTGTGGACATAATAAATGTATGCCCCCATACAAAATGTGAATAGCTGAACATTTGTTTAAATAATGCTCCACGTACTTTTTATTTATCTCAATAAATGAATGTACATGTATTACAAAAATTGTAATTATTTAAAAATAAGAGCAGTTTTATACAAAACTAAGTTTTTTATTTCAATATTTTGTGCTATAAACAGAACCACCAAGCTGAAACAGCAGATATTCTTTTTGATCGTAATTATTACGGTAAATGGGCATTATTGACAATAATGACCATTATTGAACACGAAAGCATTTCATTTAACTGCAGCAGAATAATGTGGCATACTTGTTTAGGTGTTTATATCATTATTGTTATATAAAAAGAACTCTAAGGATGAATGCAACATAGAGTAGTACAATAAATCACTCCCATCCCGCAAAAGCTGGTACTCAGATTGTTCGAGAATACAAGCTTTAAAAATTGTTTTCTTGTTACACAAGCGGAGAAAATTTAATTGAACTATCTAAAATAACTTGGGTATACATACACTGTACGGCAAGTACAGTTTTGGCTAATTTATTTATTTTTTGGCTGCAGTATCCCTTTAAAGCTAAATAACGTGTTCTAGCACTTTGTTCGTATGCAGCTGTTCATACAGCATTTGAATATCATCACAGACAACACCTGCTGCTTCAGTCTTATCTGCCTCACCCCAGTGAGGATCATGCCATTAACTTCACCAGGTGGCAGCACTCTGCAATGGGGTGTAGGGCGAAATTCGCTGTGGCCGGCACCATTTCTGATTTCTGGTCAAAACGGTCTGTTCGGTACAGCCCTATTGTAACGACACGATCCGGATTGGACCGACGAAAAGTTTAAGTGACGGCCAGTTGCAAAGGTGCTAGTTCAGGGTGCACTCTATGCAATGAAACAAATCCTGTGTTTTACTATGTGCTACACATCTGATCACACTATACAAACAGTACATACACATGCACACATACACACACGCCCTGTCGGCTTTTTGTTAGTTGCCCGTTTTTCTGTGACAGCACGTGACTTCATCTTCGTCACTAGAACTGTTCAAACGTCGCCTTAAGACTCATCTGTTCTCTGTTTCCTACCCTGATATTCCGCTTACGTACAACGTCTCAGCAGAAATGCTGGTTTTTGAGCACTTAAATCACCTTTCTTACTTACTTACTTCTAACTGCCTACCAAACATTAGGCCAAGTCTGTAGGAAAACGTCTAGCAACTGGAAGAGCAGAAACTAAAGACGTATTCACACCACGACTTTCCATTTCCAGCAGAATCATTTAACAAGACTGGCGATATAGGAAAGTTTACCAAGGAATTTCACAGCTTGTGAGTCACAGAGCCACCACAACTAGTGAATCAAAATAACAATCAGTGAGGTAGTGTTTTTGGTCGCTCGCATCTGTAAGTTTGCAACGATGTTTATAACTTAGTAATTTTGTTTGTAATTTAGCAACATTATGGGTTAAAGCTTAAATTTATCGTTGATAATCTTTCATGGCAGATTGGCCGACGGTACTGAGATAATACTATTACACTCACCAGACGGCAGCACCTGAAACAGGGCATGGCAAGATATTTTCTGTGCTTGGCATGATATGTTAAAGCTATTAAACAGCCAGCGCAAAATTAGGGATGTGACAGAGCCAAGTAAAATCCGCTTCCGCCGGATGCGGATTTCACATTTAATATCCATACAGATTCGAATGCGGATTTACCGCACCATCTACTTGTGTTACCAAACAAGAGCGTAGAATAAGAATGTAGAACTATTTCAGTATTTAATAACGAGTTTTCAAGTTTCAGCAGAATCAGTTAATGATTTGTAGTGACTTAGTATACCAGTCAGTTGCTAATAGTCAGTTACATATTTTGATGACATGACAAAGACGTGCTTAGCCTCGTTTTCGGCGTAGTGGGTGTGGCTATGCTTCTTGTTTACCGTTTCATGTTTTTCTGCAGGCCAGGCACTCAAAAACAATTGACTATTTCTTACCACAAAACCAAATTAAAATTCGACAAAAAAAATCATCTCCGTACATCTGACGAATTCGGATGGTGGAAAATTGTCAGATTTTGTCAACATTTGAATTTGAACTCTGTCACACCCCTACGCAAAATGCTAGTTATTTCAGCAGAAGCGCAAATAATACAGAATCCCAACAGCAAGCATTCACATACACATACACACACGTTAGAATCATTCATCATTGGCAGACAGCTGTCAACATATTTAAATACGCAAAAGACTGTTAAATAAATTAAATAATTATGTGTCAATGTGGTTTAACAATTCAGCATGCTTTCACAGGACTTAAATGCAAACACATACACAACACAGCCAATTCATAATAATAATAATAATAATAACAGACATTTCATAACGCACAGTTAACTGCAAAGCAGTCACAAAGGCGCATGTGGTGCACTCTAGCTTAAACCAATTCATTCAGAAACAAAGCAGTTTTCAGTTTCTGTCTGAAGACAGCCAAGGAAAGTTCCTGCTGGCGCAGTGACGACGGAAGATCGTTCCACGCTGATGGAC
>Ga0209339_1001239_pt1 | contig 10685 bp, 5 predicted proteins | sample OlaalgELextract3_FD_187376 | JGI IMG/M metagenome (GOLD analysis project Ga0209339, IMG submission 187376) | Olavius algarvensis symbiont microbial communities from Tuscany, Italy - Type A ELBA extract 3 (SPAdes) (version 2) | ecosystem: Host-associated > Annelida > Digestive system >...
GGTAAACCGTTCGCAATAGGTCAGCAAACTCAGCCTTTCATCCTTTCGGGGTCAATGGGTAGTAGATGCAATTAGATGTCTGCCACTACTAATGGTGGCGCTACTTGCGAGGTGGAGGCAGGTTTCGCAGGTATGGTGTAATTTGCAGTAAAATCGTGTAATCCATACCTGAGCGCTTTGACTGTCGAAGGCGCTATACATATTTTTTACTTTAGCTGTAGGCTAGTGTGAGCCTACAGAATGCTTATTGTCCAGCCCCTGTTGATTGACTCTAACGTCGATAACAAAACGTGTTTGAAGTTGTGTGAAGTTTGGCTTGCCGCTTTTTACCCGAACTTGTTTCTAACTTTTTTATGCCGTAGTATCGTGGTGCCGAAACGTATTGGGCCGGGACTGGCCGATGTCTGTGATTCTACGTGTACAGAACGAGACCGGAGGAAATACCGACTGGGTTTTTTTACTTCAACTTTCGATTTTAGTTTATGTTTGTTGTCGTATCTGTTTTTGGCATTTTTGGAGTAATTGTAACCGCGCAAATCCTGATTGAAGAAGAAGAACTCATTAAGAATTTTGAGAAAGTCCACATGAGGGCAACTAACTAGTTATAGGTATCAAAATGTTTACAAAATACTAACAAATAAGCATGACAATGAGGTAAACCTCCATGACCGATGCTATGCATACGGCCGGCCGTGTGCATACGTAACGAAATTGTATGCATACGGCCGGCCGTATGCATAGACACACCGATGCTATGCACACGGCCGGCCTTACCTAACCCAAACCTTAACCCGGCCGTATTCAAACTTTAGTTCACTGCTGTACTTTATGGCTGTTATCGGCTGTATGCATAGACTCACCGATGCTATGCATACGGCCGGCCGTATGTGTAGACACACCGTTCCATGATACTACAACCAGAGGTCATAGCCTAGGATTAGTTAAGAAAAGATGCTATCGGCTTCCCTAAAACTAGACGGAACGACAGAATGGCCGACAGAACAGCAATTAGCAAATATATAGGGTGAGACAGCCGACAGTGTCATTCGATAATTACCCGATAATTACTCAAAACCCGACGGAACACCATAGCACTGTTATAGCACTTATTCAGCAGTTATAGCACTGTTAAACACTTTAACGCCCACCTGCATTACCCTGGCCTTACCTTAAAGTTATTGTTGAAGTTCACATGTTATTTTGGGTGTTATCTAATGTGAGTACTGTTGTCGCCATCTGGTGACTGTTATTGGAGCCCGGACTGGTACTTTGGCCCCCGTCTACTGAACGGTCCATGTTTCATAATGATGTTGGTTAATACTGTTGTTCTGTCGGCCGTTCTGTCGTCCTGTCTAGTTTTTTGCTGTTCCGTCGGCTGTCTTGCTTTATTTGCTAATTGCTGCTGCGTCGGCCGTTTCGTTGTTCCATCTACTTTTAGGGTGCCCCGATGCCATTATGATTTAAGCAACTACTCCTTCAGTATTATGGTATTAAATACATGGAACAGTTTTACATGATTTTGTTATTTCTGATGATGTGAGTACTCCTTTTTAATAGGCTGGACAAATTTTGGATAAATCAAGAGATGGTACATGACTATAAAGTCGATTTAACGAGAATCTGGGGCAACATAAGTATGATAGACAATAGATGATGGACAATAACACTCGTATTATAATTGCTTGTACATGTTTTTTTTTTATTTTATAGGCATAGAGGCTGTACCCAAAATTTTGCTTTGCTTTGCTTTTATGTAACGAGACTGTTAGTATGTTAGAAGAAAATACAGTTGACTGTAGGCATGGGTGCCCACAGGATTTTTTGTAAGGGGGCAGGAGGTCTGGGGGACAAAGTCCAACAGAAGCTGAAGCCTTTTGCACATTTGGACATCATATTTTGATGCTAGGTTATAGCAAATGTCAGCAGTTTTTGATGATATAATTTTTATTGTTACAATAGGAGGCAAACTGGCAAGTAGGGGAGTCTGTCACAGAATACCATGGTTAAGGTATGATTATTATGGTTCATTAGTTATGGTGTATGTTGTGATTTGCTGTAATGGTACACTCGTAACACTCCACTTTGTACCCTACCATCCGCTCCCCTTACGGAGGCTCAAATGCACATGGAAGATTTGGGGAGTTTTCCCAACGGGGTCCAGGGCAGAGCCCCAGCTGCAAATGCATTTACATATATTTATGAACCCGTAAAACGTGTCGGGTGACCATGATTTTGGTTCTTTCTGTGAGGACCAAAAGTTGTGACTGAAGCGAATCCAGCCTTTTACATTTCCAGAGGGGGCAAGTGCCCCCTTGCCCATGCCTGCAGGCACCCATGACTGTAGGATGTAGGTTAAGGTAAGTTTTATCTAACATTTAGTTGTAAACTTAATTCTGTTGATTATTTGTACATTTCCTATTTTTGTGAAATCTCCATTTATGCCGGCAGTTGATTGAAAACTTTCATATACAGAAGTTTTTAACACTGACATTGAGTTACATACTATCCTCGACTTCTGTGTTAGTAATGTTCACTCGGTTCTTTACATCATGCTGAGTAGGCTGTTATGTTATCTGATATCTCTACACTTTCATACCTTAGTCTTTTGTTGGCTGCTTCTGCTTCCGTGTTACTTTTCCTATAAAAACAGACAGATGAGCGTTATTTTATGATGATGGATTACATATTATACATTTTCCTTGAAAATTATACTGCAGTTGATATTTAGTTTAAATGTTGTGAATTATATGTTATGGTGAAATTAGAAAAAATGGATGTTGATATATGGTTTTTGTTTGCTAAATAGGCTGATACATTTCATTATCCTCAGGTATGAGCATGGCAGAGGAAGAGGACGTTCGTAATGTGAGTTATTTACAAAATTACTACATATCGTTAATTGACATTGTTACGATGTTGCTAATTGGAAGATTTTGCATTGATTTTATTCTTCGGCACCAGCAATTATTACACAGATGTCCTATCGTACCGGTAATGCTATAAGGAGTCTTTGGTATTCATACTTTTCTCAGCAATTAAACTTTTAATAAATGATAATGCATAATGAATCCTATGTTTTACCCCAGTGTGCCTCCAGTACCTATAAACGTTCCTTTGTTAACTGGTGCTTGTTCGATTTTCAATAGTGTTGTTTTTATAGTTAGCATTGTTTTATCACTGTATCGTTTATGCATGTTGTCATGCGCTTTTTTCGTGCACGTTTGATGCGTGCACGTTTGATGCGTGAATTTAATAAAGTATGAGTATGAGTATGAGTAATTTAGTCAGAAGAACTAGTAATCCAGCTGATGTTATTTTTACCCTACCATTTAGCATGTGCATAATGGCGCCCTTGTAGTGACTCACGCCATGTTACGGCGCCTTATAAATTGTCGTTTTTATTATTATTATTAATGGCTGCTTGTGATGGACTTGATCAGCAGGTTATCCACGTCTATATGGCTAAACTATAAATGAATAATTTGACTACAAAATGGGATAAAATATAGATACATCATCAGTTCACAATAAACATCATGCAGGTAACTTGGATTTCAGCAGTTGCTATAAATAATTTTTTGGAATGATGAATATCAATTTCAAGTGATATTCTTAGAAGTACAGCCTAACAAGGTAAAAAGGTGGCAATGCACTGGAAAGTTCTTTTGAAATTTGCCTTCATTATCAAAGGGGGTCTGGTAATTATGCCTCACCGTATATATGTGACTTGGTTGAAGAACAGCTCAGTGGTGAACCAAGTGACTTGGTTTTATGAAGTGTCCAATATAATATGTATTATGTAATGTACTTGTACACGTTTCAGGTATTTTCTGACGTTTATGCAGTGCTAGATAAGAACTGGAAAGAGAGTCATCATGACAGGCTGTGTGAAATACTGGCAAACGTTGAACATGAATGTGAGGTTCAGATTTCTTTTGTGAATGGTGCATATCGGTTTCGTGGTACGCTGCAAACTTTATACAACGTCTCGAAAAGCCTTGGAAGAGAATCAGACAGCAACCGCGTTTTGTCTAAGAGTAGTGACGACACCCAGCAGGTTGAAGAACAGCTCAGTGGTGAACCAAGTGATGAGAACCTTGATCCACGGGCAGTTGAAGTTAACAGTGATTCTGTTGTTATCCTCGCAGAGCTAGAGAGTTGTAATGAAGAGAAACAAGCCCGTGCGTCAAACACGCTGCCTGGCAGAGAACATGCAGTAGTTGACAATGCCGTGAGGACATCCACCAATGAAGAGGAAACAGTTAATGAGAAGACACAGCCTGAAACTGAGCAGGTGGAACAAGCAGACAATCAGCCACCGAGTACATCAACAGATCACGTTATCAGTAATCAGCTAGCCACGTCTTTGCATTCTTTACAAGTCTCAGAATCGTCTGTCTGTGGTCCAGTTAAAGCAGCAATGCATGCAGAAGACCATCACAATGACACAAGTAAGTGTTTGGACCAGCACTGTGACATGAACGCTCTGCCACAAACTGGTCCTTCACCGTCACTGCCTTGTGACACCAAGAAGAGTCTGCAGGCAGAAGAAAATCACCAGGCATTAGACAAAAATGCTGGCACGAATCACGTTACTGCGGATGCTCCAGACAAACCTGATAACCAACAGCTGACTACGTTTGATGAAACAGAATCCACCAAGATGGCAAAACATGAAGATAGAGAATTAGAGACGTCACGTGCAAGCTCTCCATTACACCGTGCAGTTGAAGCATCAACTGACACACGCAATCCTCCTGGTCCTGGACTAAGCAAGTCTGCCGCTACACCTAGGTTAACTTCTCGTGAGGACAACAGCAAGAAACAACTGCGTGAGTTAATGTATGCAAGAGATTTGACCAGTTGTTCCACAAACGAAGAGCAAACAGGAGGTGAGGCATCACACATAAGCATTCCATTATGCCAGTCAGTTGGAGCATCAGCAGATAAGCATACAAATGATCCTCAGCGTGGCACAGATGTGTCTGTGGTGAACAAGTCCTCCAACGAACGTAGACTAGCTGCTCGAACTGTCGATACTATCACTAGTAAAGACTTAATTTATGCAAGACGGCCGACTGATTCAGCTACAAGCTGATAGTCCATTCTTCTTGTGGAGTCCATTGACAAGTTATCACCCATCACACCACCTTCTTCTGGTTGACGCCTTTCCTTGCTCTGTCGTCTACCTTGGCCACGTCTTCAGAAATCTTGCATGTTGCAGGTCTCATCCAGAAGTTGACACTCGAGTGTTTACTACACAGTTTATTCAGTCTGGCCACATTCACGTAGAGTGTCAGTGGCAAAGCCACATCTGGCTGTGTAAGCGGTTTCTATCAGCTCCAGTGCACATGTAAACCAACTTACCATTACCCATTTTACTGTCATACTTTCGGGACTTTCACTTAGATGAAGTACAGTGTTCCTGTTGGCGACGTTACGGCAGCTTAAATGCCACTGTACTGCCATACTCATTGTTAACAATTGCCCATGCCTGCATTAATAATCCGATGTTTATAGTTATTTGTGACGTGATTGATTCAGCATATTCTGTGTTATATTAATAGTCTGTTGATTGTTAGATAAGCTTGCATTGTAACATATTGTAGCAGATGAATGCAATAATTGTTACAGAAATTCTGTCACTTGTTGACACTGCAATAATGTTACTACACCATGGTACATAAAAACGTGACACTTTACTTTTGATAATAACTTTGTAAAAAAATATATATAATATTTCAGTAGTGTTTGTGCTGCTTTAGCCGTTAAGAAATTATCCACACTCTCATTCTAAGATTTTCCGCATCGCCCTAAGGCATAAATATGCACCCTATCTGGTAAAAGTGTTCAGTAAAAAGCAGCAATGTGTTAACAGTGACATGACTAACAAGCAGTAACTTCCCTTGACGGCGTATATTCATGCAAGCAACAAACGAATATTTAAACTGTGGCTTACAAAGAAACTTCTCTCTTTATGCAATTATTATACTGGACATTGATAATTACTTTCAGTTTACAACAATATGCTGCGTTCATTAACTCTTGTTTTTCACCTTGGTTTTGTTTTCCACTTCTACCAGGCAGAATGCATACGTGTTTAAATTAAAGCGATATGGAAAAACCCGTGGAGTATATACAATAAGTATGTGGAAAATTTCTTTACAATTAAAACACTGCAAAATTGGTTAAAATTTGATTTATTACTACAAGAAGTAGGCAGCCTACAGGCTACGAGTCAGTTGGCCTGGTCTTAAGGGGTGTTTATAGCGACACAACTCAACTGACCCAGTTGAACAGCGTACAGCCAAGTTAGTCGTGTTTTTGTTTATGACGTCACGACCTACAAACTGAGTCAACTGTTGTTCACGCTGTCGAGTTGATTTCAGTTGAGTTGTGTCGGCGTCGCTATAAACACCCCTTTAGGGTCGGCGGCCGCTTGGCGCCGTTCTTCATTCATTAAATGAGCCAGGTGAACTCGCACGATAGCTTTACCATAAACACGGTCTTTGGCATTATTGTGCGACGGAGTAGCGGTAGTAATTTTGTCAGTGGAATGTGTCTGTCTGAAGCCTGTCTTTATTTTTTTCAGATTTGACTTGACTAGATTGTCATAAAATTATCACGAACACATGCATATATTATCCATTTGGTTGTGTGTGAGTGTGTGTGTGTGTCTGTGTCGATGTGTCTCTGCACGATAACTTGAAAACTACTGAAGATATCTGCTTTCTGCTTGGTAGTTATGTAGACTGAAGAATAATCGTGAGACGATTTCACATGTCAAAATCATAAGATTCAGGTCAATTTGGAGGGCTCAAAGTTACTGGGTAAGTTATGAGCTATTCTGTTGTGAGCAGTCAGATTCTATCTCTGATGGCTTCGTTTTCTAGTTATTATTATTATTATTATTATTATTATTATTGTTACGTATTATTACTAATAAGTAAACTGTTAAAACGAGCTTGAAAAGCTGCTAAGCTGAAGCAGCTACAGTAACAGGCTAAATCCAGGAAATTTGACAAAAATCCATTAGTCTGAATATTCTGTTTTTTTTTGTTTATCCTGAACATTCTGCTATTTTGCGTATAGGCCTACACACAAGCTTTCGACTTGACTCACCAAAGCTAACGAGCCTTTAAATGAAACGTCTTAGTAGGTTATAGGTGTATAAAGGTGAATAAAGAAATTTTGCAAAGTTAAAGAAAAATGCGTTTAATTACAGTCTGGATTGAATGAAAGAATCACTGTGATGAATTAGGGTGTCGTGTACAGTTCTACATGTTGTGGCAAGACTTGAGAGTAATCGCTGTTTTGTATTGCAAGCTTAAGAATTGGCGGTTTCAGTGTAGTTTGTGTCTAACTGAATGAACACTGAATAAAAGGTAATTTGTGGACTCATTACTGATAAAAACGTAAAGTCAGTTACGTTTTGTCAACTTATTAAATGACTATGTTATAATAAATAGGCCACGCATGTGTGTTTGTTAGTCGTTTAGTATCTCGATAACGCTATTTTGTATTTTGTATTCGTCGTATGTGGTCGTGCTTTGATGTTATTGCTACCTTGTATGGTGGATAAATGTCCTGTTTTCGTTTAAACGCTTGCGGTTTTGACACTTGACTGAGCGATATAATTCGTACAGCAACATGACAAAATTGCATGTTTTGTGTACCAATATTGACAATATCGGCGACAAACATTTATGGCAAGACGATCGTCTTAATACAATATTACGATTTACGAGAACACAGCGCCACTTTACACAAATTATCAGCGTTATAGTTCAACACAGTTTTGGTGCTCAGAAGCTGCGAAACGCAAGTTGCAAATTAGGCCAACTGCAACGCGACTACTCGCCGAACTGCATTAGAAACTGAGAAGCAAAGTGAAACAGTCTGCACTATGTACAGTTGCTTAGCAATCGCAGCTGCGTTCTGTCGTCATAATATACACATTCACCATCAATAACCATCTGCGGCAATATGTTACGATTAGTTATCAGTCGCTTCGGCATTTGATGCTAAAGTCGGCGCAGACAGGGAAGTGGCTGTGGCGGTCCTGTGGGTGTGACTGACATCCGCAAAAAAGTCACCACAACACTACAGTGTATGATACTGCCAGTGTGTCGCGGAATTACGAGAAATCCCGATTATGAGTAGGACTGTACTCGTCGTTCTCGAAGCCACTGCAGTCAACTTTATGTTGGACTGGCGCAGTATTAAGATCTTTTTTGATGCAGAGGCGGAACTGACTCGTGTCTAATCTCGACGACACGTTTTCACACTCGAGTGACTCGAGTATTTACACCGGTCGTATCAATGTCACAGGTGTCGCTGAGTGTCCACGTGACCACACGTCGTAGTTACGCCGTTGCTCTAAACACGCAGTAAGACGGACGTCATCTCAAGTTGAAACCGGCGGGCAACAACAGTTTCACTACCGCTTGATTGACGTCCATGCGTCGTGTTAAAAAAACTCTTTAAGTTACAAAAACGGTGCTTAAACATCGTATACAAGAAAATCTGTAGTGCGAGGCACAACAAGCGAACCCGCCCCGGAAGGTTTACATTTGGTTTGGCGTATGTTGAGGTCACTTGGTAGTACAAAGAAGCTCAGCTGTCATTGAATATTTTGCTAAGTCACTCAAGGAAATTGGAACTGACACTGTCGAGTAGGGCGTGTGTAAGTCCCTATTAGTATTTCATTGAAACTATGCCTGTTTGTCGTATCGTTTCTGAGATATTCAGCGTCAACGAATAGCGTGACCTTGATACTGGGGGTTGGGGTGGTTCGAGGTCATTGAAAATGGCGCCGTTCGATAGATCATATACGACTTTCTATTGGTCGGCCATAGTAAGTATGAACTGTATATTGTACCATTTTCAAGTTATTTGACGTTGAATAATAAATAGTGACCTTGACCGTCTATGTGTCATCGTTTAGACACAATACCGGCGTGTGACGGACAGACGGACGGACGGAAAGACATCTTGCCACGGCATAGTCCGCGCTATGCATACGCTTCGCGCGGTAAAAATGCCCGCCCTCGTCTGGCTTTTGCGGTACAAAGAGGTCATAACAGACAAACATACATACCCACAGCGTGAAGCCATGTAAAAACAGTACCCGACACCCGCGGCTACCGCGGTGCGGGTAGTAGGTGGGGGGGGGGTAAATAATTCGTATTAGTTACTGCTGCCAGTACTACTATGTACTAAAAAGAAGCTCAGCTGTCGCAGAGAGACCGCACGATGCTTCATGTCATTGAATATTTTGCTAAGTCACTCAAGGTCATTAGAAATAGCACGTATGCGATCTGGCATTCCATAGTAACTGTGGCCACATCTTATGTCATTTCCGAGATAAAGCGAGGTATTGGAAAGCGATGTATTGGTCGAAAATTGTGATTTTTTCATACCCACCTGCATTCTGCGTCCCCGTTAGGGGGTCCAAGTCAGAATACGTTTTGACACAATACTGGCGTGTGACAGACAGACAGACAGACGGACAGACATCTTGCGACAGCACAGTCCGCGCTTATATGCATAGCGTCGCGCGGTAATAACAGTAAATATTCCACAGAGCTGACAGGCAATTGTTTCAGTAATGTGAGATGTTAATGGCAACTTAATTATTTATTGAATACGCAACTAATGCAGTTCAAACTCAGAAGTAAATTTTTAAGTGGATACTGCAAAATGATAATACACGATACGAAATATTTAACGTGCACTCAAAATCTGACGGGCAGCTTCGTCACCGCACAGAATTATGGCCCTGTGTAAGTTGCCGCTGTGTTTAGCGTCAGTATGAAAACTTGAAGAACTTCTGATTGGCTATAGCGGAGTCAGTGACGTGACAGTGCCTCCTCACCTGAGCAGGTACGACGAGTGATTGCTGGTCAGGTGCGCTGACAACGTGTGGCGTCGAGAGCGTCGTCGTCGTCGGGCGAGCGTGAGCTGCGACAGCGGCTGCCGCTGCGGCATCTGCTGCAGCCAGTTCATCGCGACGCTTGAAACACGTGTTCTTCGACATGTGACTCTGATCTGCAGCAACAAGACGCATTAACAACCCTCGTCAGAGGAGACAAATACTGCAATCTGACTTCTAGATGCGGAGTAGCGGAGTATGTGGTGCGATATCATGCGATTCGACGGAACAGATTAGTCTGTAATTTTTTAATTGTGCAATAACGTATGAAAAATACATACAACTTAGATAATTAACTAAAGTAATTTACATTAAAGTTAACTTAACCCTTTAGAGTGCACTGGCAATTATAGTGCCACATCGAATGATATGAAGTTGGTACAATGGCCGTTGGTGGGTGGGCTGTTACAGTTGGTACAGTGAAGAGGGGACTGGGCGAGGCCGCAGCTGTTCGCAGGTCCGTTGCTGTGCAGTTTTAATGTGTCCTTAAAGGGTTAAAGGACAGTTGATATTTGATATGTCTGCAGGTTTAGACACTGTTATAATTTGAGATTAAAACATGCAAGAGCAGAGCACGGAACTAGGAGCGTCGTTGATAGAGGCATAGCCTAGTGGAAAAGACGGCACACGAACCTCTAACTTGCTGTTCGAGGGAGGTAATGAGGAAGACAGCTTGCTGGAGAATCCCGAGTTTAGTCTGTGGTTTGTCCGACTGTAGTCTCATCGTGACCATCCGACCGAGCTCTTTGAA
>Ga0209339_1001240_pt1 | contig 10684 bp, 7 predicted proteins | sample OlaalgELextract3_FD_187376 | JGI IMG/M metagenome (GOLD analysis project Ga0209339, IMG submission 187376) | Olavius algarvensis symbiont microbial communities from Tuscany, Italy - Type A ELBA extract 3 (SPAdes) (version 2) | ecosystem: Host-associated > Annelida > Digestive system >...
AGTTTTAGGGAACTAGGCCTATAAAAGGAGTGATTTTAGTAGTACTTATATCAAAAAAAGTCAAGTAGTATTTTATCTTATCATGCTGATATAATGAGAATTTTTACGTTTATGCGTCCACTCTATAATCTATATTCTTCCAATAGTTAAAACACATAGCCCACCCCTAAAGCCGTCAAAAAGCTGGTAGATTCAAAAAAATCGATGTTCGATTTTTGCAGGAAGGCCCCGTTAAACCAGTCAAATCTGAAATTCTTCCACCCCAGGGGATCCATGTAGCCCACAATGGCAAACAACCCCATGTTGTAATCCTCGCGGGTTTTGTCAAACACCGGGTGGGAATCATCATACCATTGTCCTCTGGCCGATGCATTAAGGGCAATCTGCCACTGGCGGCTGAAATACTGCAGGGACAATTGCGGCGCTATGGCGTTGAAGCTGTTGGCGTCACCTTCGGCATCTCCCCGGAGATACCTGATTATCGGCAGCAGCCGCACACGGGGGGCGAGCGTGATCGCATACTGCCCGGTCAGGCGGTACAGGTAGGAATCCCGGTCGAGCTTATCCAAATCATCAAGGGTCAAATTACTGCCCGGCTGCGAAAGCAAAAACTCGCCGCTGTTTTCGTCGTCAATCAGGCGCCGCACCAGGCCGCCGCGAAGATTAAAGCCGGAGCCGGCGATATTGTCCGCCACGAGCTTAAGGCCCCAGGAACGGATGTCCGTCCGGTCACGGTCTTGACCGACCACGAACGGGTCCTCCCAGGCTTTCTGCTCCATCGGGGAAACCGGGAGAAAAGCCGCCCGCAAACTGGTGCCGTCCGTTAAGTCATGCCGTACACCGGTTTCAAACAGGATTTGACCCTCGGCCACATTTTCCGGCAGTATTCCGACATACAGCTGGGTGCGGATATCGGCGAACGTATAGCTGACCAGTCCCAGCGGAAAGGGTCGCACCTCACCGACCCGCTCGCCGGATTCATCCAGGGAATCAGTTTGTTTGTTTTTGCTGTCGGTGTTGAGCTGTGAATTGGAACTGGTATAGGCGCCCAGGATTTCCAAGTAACCCGCAAACCCGGATTGGCGCGGCATGGGTTGTTGAGCATAAGCCGCATTACTACCGGGTAAAAAAAATATTGCGAGGAAAAATAAATTGAATATCCCAATTTTGACACTATCCATATTGAGTGCGGACCTTCCTATATTGCTTGAAAATATGACCCTGGCTTTTTTGGGTTTCGGAACTGCATGAGACATCGACATGGTTTAAATTCAGAAATTTGGGGATTTAGGATATTAGGAATTTAGGAATTAAAAGAATTCTATCTTTTCAAAGTTTATCCGTCAAGCCCTCAAACTGGCCTAAAAGGGAACGGAATGTTGGAATAATGGAATGTTGGGTTTGGTCTGGTATAAGCCCTTCACCTCTGGTGGAGGACCCGGATAAGTTCTACCGATCCGGTGAGAAACAGGCGACCATTTGCACATTCGAAAACCGTAATTTAGGACGCAGATTTTCGCAGATGCACGCAGATTTTTAAACCAGGTAACTCCATCGCCTTCGGCGAAAAAAAGCTAATCACTCAGTTTTTTCCTGATCCGCTTGCGGTGCCTGCAGGAGGGCGGTTGGCTCTTTCATGATGCGTTCCGCCTGACTGGTGGTCAGCTCGAAAGGATAGTCACTGCCGGAGGAAACCGCCGGATAGTTGGGATCATTTTCAGCGGTTTTGGGAAAAATGGAGAGCTTGTACTCCTGACCGCCTTTGAGTTCAATCGCGAACAGGGGCGATGTTAGATCCTCTTTTTTGCGGTCGTCAATGAATTTTTCGCAGCGCAGATTGGACAATGCATTCAGCAGCTGATTTACGGCCGGCTCGTCAACGGGCTGGCCGTTGGCGGCCTGCCAGACCGCCTTGGGCGCCGATGGCTCTGCTGCGCCGGGTTTGGCGTCATCCTGGGTATTGACTTCGACCGGAACCTGGGTGCGGGTGAAGGCGAGGGATTGCTGGGCTTTGTTGATATTGAATTCCTGAATGTCCTCCGCTTTCAAGGTCAAAACCGATTTATCCCTCAGCGAATCCACCGTCACGTCAAAGGCATTTTTTAGATTGCCCCGCGCATGAAATACCCGATCCTCCCCGGACGGTCTGACAAAGGTATGGCGAAAAGAGGACGCGGTCTTGCCCACGTCGAATTCCAGCTTCAACTGATCGCCCTGGGAGGCCTTGACGCTTATTTTTTGTCCCTGGTCCAGTTCATAGAGATTATAGTTTTTGGATTCCGAAACCAGCGCCGTCAGGTTGAAATCCTTGATCGCGTCGAGCATGTCCTTCACGCGATTGGCGTCGGTCGGAAAGTCGGCCGGTGCGATATACCATTTATCATCCTTTTTGTTGAGAACCAACACCGTCTCGCCTTTCGTGATTTCCAGCTTGGTGAGTTCCTTCTCGTTGACCGCCGGAATTTCAGGCAATTCATATTGTGTGCGGTCCGCACTGCGCTGGTACAGATAGACTGATAATACGACGATGACAAGAACCAGGATGATATATTCTTTCTTAATCTTCATCTCTTCCTTCCTTGAACCCTCTTAAGAAATGACGAATGACGAATGACGAATGTCGAATGGTAGAATCGCTTCGCTCATTCATTTTTGGTATAGACCGTTCGACACAAAAGCTCACGACAGGCATAGTACCTTACTTCGATCCGCCTGCGGCGGATCAATCGACATTCGTCATTTGGCGTGCTAAAGCTTCTACAGTGTTTTTTACAAAAATGTAGTTTCTTTTCTCGAATCAGACTGGACGCTCGCGGCCAGAGGCAGTGCTCTTATGAAACTACACAAATTCCAATTTTATTAAGGTAGAAGTTAATGGTGGGTGGGAATGGCCTCGATTCGGCTGAGCTCGTCGCAGGCCGGCCACGATTACCTGGGTAATCGCGGTTAAAAACCGCTCCCACAATCTATAATAACCCTATGCATCGATATAGTTTCTTTTCTTTGATTTGACTGGACGCTCGCGACCAGAGGCAGCGCTCTTATGAAACTACACATATTCAAAACCATTCAGATATAAGTTAAAGGTTTGTGGGAGTGGCCTCCGGCCACGATTACCCACCCGGGTAATCGCGGTTGAAAACCGCTCCCACGATCTATGAACGCACATTTTTCTGATGAAGTTTCTTATCTTTGATCAGACCGGCTGTCCTTTAGCCGGAGGCCGCGCTCGTGTGAAACTTCACCTATTTAATCCCAAAAAAGGGAGTTTAAATTGTGCTCGTCGTCGTGCTCGTCCTTGTACTCGAAACTGAACGCGGTTCAAAATCCTCGAGGACGAGGACGAGCACGAAACGTCGGATGCGCTTATGTGATACTTTGCCGATTTGGCAAAGTTTCTTTTTTCGATTTGACCGGCTGTTGGTTTGGCCGGCGGCTGGGCTGAACCCAGAACCTCTGAGCCTTGAACCCTGAACCATTATTGAATCGGATTGAGCGCAGCGAATCAATAAATCCGAAATCCGAAATCCGAAATCCGAAATCTAAAATTGAAACTCCCTGAACCTTGAACCCTGAACCTCTGAACCCCTGAACCTCCAACCCCTGAACCTCCCAACCTCTCTATTTAGCGAACATCATCTGAATATGTTTTTTGCGCGAGTGCCGCCGGAACCAGACGCCGATACCGAACAGGATGACCAGTACCGGAAGGCCGGCGATGTTAAACGTTTTGACAAAAGTTTTGATTCCCGGCAGTGTGTCGTCCAGGGGGTTAAAACGCTGCTCCTTGCCGCGCATCACGGCAATGCCTTCGCGTCCGTTCAGGTAATCTATAACGTTCATGATCAGGGCGCTGTTGGCCCCGCGGCCGGTGGTGTCCAGCACGTTGTTTTTCATCATGTCGGCCGAGGCCATCACAAAAATTCGACCCGGTTTACCTTTGGGCTGAAACTGTCCTTTGCTTTCGATGCGGGACAAGTCGATCTCGGATTTTTTTTCGGAAGCCTGGGGCTGCTCCTTCTGATCGGAGTTTTCCTGGCCGGGATCTTTTTTCTCCTCGATCTCTTTGACGGGTATGGGTTTGCCGGCAAAGTAGCTGGGAAACTCACCTTCGATCAGATACGCCAGGGGGTAGCTTTGCATATCTTCCGACGAACCGGGCGGTTTGATAAACATGGGATTCAGGTTGATCCGTCCGCGCATCTGCCAGGATTTTTCCGATGAAGCGAAGAGGCGGTGGGTCTTTAGTTCGTTTTTCTTGATGCTCTCGGTCACCAGCTCCAGGGGGGATATCTTCAATGCCACCAGGGCCTTGATGTTTTTCATAAAATCCAGGTCCTGATTGATAAAGCGATTTTTGATGACGGGGGCATAGTATATCTTGCGTTCACCGCCGCCAAACTGAGCCGGCATTTCCTGGCGGTAGCAGTTTTCGTCCAGCACATAGGACTGCTGAATTCTGATTCCATAGTGCTCCAGCAGTTTTTCAAGGCCGGTATCCAGGGGCACGAATATCGGCTGCTGCCCCATGCTCATGCCCTGCTGGCCGCCCGGCAGGATTTCGTTAAAACGATCTAATATCAGGGCCAGGCTTTTGCCCTGCATCAGGAACTGGTCGATTTGATACAGTTCGTAGTCCGAGAATTTTTCCCGCGGCCGGGCAATGATCAGGCTGTTCAAACTTTCAGGGATGTTTTCCTCTTTCAGCGTAATATTTTTGATCGTGTAATTCTGGGATACGAGGGTCTGAAAGTTGGTGGCCGAATCCTGGTTTTGCGGCTGACCGGGGGCACCGGGCGGCGCACCGCTGAGACTCAGGGTGCCGTGATCGGCCAGATACCCGATGTCTTCATTGATATCGATCAGCTGCTCAATATTATCATTGAGTATTTCTTCCATTTCCTGCATTTCCGTCAACTGATACTGGGTGCCGATAATCGGCAGCCGGAGCACCTGCAGCAGGGGAATGGTAACGGATTTAGCGCCATATTCCATCACCAACCCGATGGCACCCTGACCGGCAGGGATTTTGCCCTGACCGAGGGCCGGCCAGGACAGCGACATGATGTTGTACTGCTGAGCAAGTGCCTGCAGATCCTGACTTTGGCTGGGATTAAAAAATTCATATTGCAGTTTGTTGTAATTTTTTTGATTCAGCTTTTTAACGATGCGTTTAGTCTCTTCCGGAATGCCGGCCATATTGCGCACCCCCATATGCGGTGCCACGGCTTCCAGGGAAGAAGATAAAAACAGCTTGATGTTGATTTTGTCGGGCAGGCTCAGCAGGGCACTGATTTTGTTGTTCATTTTTTGAATGGTGGTGGTCAGCTGATATTCCAGGCCCTGGCCCGAGGTAATCGTCGGGATGCGTTCGATCAAATCACCGTGGATCATCACCAGGCCCATGTAGGCTCTTTGAAATTTGACTTCATCCTGTTCAACGGCCTGGATCTGGATCGGGTGGATGCCATAGTTGTTGGCTATTTTCTGGTTCTCCCGGGTTTCGTCGGTGGTCTCGCCTTCATCGGCGCTGACGTTATAAAACCGGTAATTAAAGAATTTATTGGCGTAAATGGCATACTCCTGCAACAGGTCCTGCAGGTAGCGTTCCGTATTGTTGTAAGGCGCCGGCAGGTCCCTGGTAAAAAAGACCTTGATGGTCAGCGGTTCGGATAGGGTTTCAACCACTGTTTGGCTGGCTTTGGATATGGAGTAGATTTTATTGGCTGTCAGATCCAGTCTGAAAAACAACGTGATCCCGGCCACGTTAATCAGCACGACAACGATCAGGTAGATGAGAAATTTCAGATATCGGCCAGATCTATTCTTGTCGACCATGGTACGCTCCTTGTTAGGCGCTTGGCTATTATTTAGATATATTCTGCAGTGAAAATTTTGTTATATTCTTTTGTCAATATTCAATTGATTGAAGATTTTCGATTGAAGATTGAAGATTTAAGGTCGCCTTCGGCGGATCATTTATAAACTTGCAGCGGCATAATATAGATGGAGCGAAGCGACTTCAATAAATCTTCAATCTTCAATTTTCAATCTTCAATCAGTCTAATGTTTTTCCCTGAGCGCCAGATAAGCCCCATAAAGGCTGATAAAGCTGACGCTGACAAAGTACAGGACATCCCGCGAGTCGATAATGCCTTTGGAAATATTTTGAAAATGAAAGTCGGCTCCCAAATAAGACAGCACGCCCAGCCAGGATCGCGGCAGGAAAAAAAGCATTTTGTCGAGCAGCGTCAAAATGAAGCAAATCGCCATGCCGATGATAAAAGCGATGATCTGATTGCGCGTCAATGCCGAGGCAAACAGCCCGACCGCGCAGAAGGCGGCTCCCAGCAGCACCGCACCGATGTAGCCACCCAGCACCGGCCCCCAGTCAAGCTGGCCCAGGGCAGTCACCGTAATCGGATAGGACATCGTCGGTATCAGCATCGCCACGACAAACGCCAGGGCCGCCATAAACTTACCGGCAACGACTTCGCTGAATGTGACCGGCATAGTCAGCAGAATTTCATACGAGCCGATGTTTAATTCTTCGGACACCAGGCGCATCGTAATCGCGGGAATGACGAACGAGAATATAATCGGCAGCAGTGAAAAAAAGTTTCTCAAATTAGCCTGACCGAAAAGGAAGAACGTGGCGAAGAAAAACCAGCCGGTCACCAGCAAAAAAATTGCAATCACGATGTAGGCGATGGGAGAAACGAAATAAGACCTGAAGTCTTTGCGAAAGATTTGGGTTGCCTGCCGCATTATTCACCCTCCAGTGTAAGCTCGCGAAAAATAGTTTCAAGGGTTTGGGATTCCTGGTGAAAATCCAGCATAATCCAGTCAGTTTGCTTGATTAATCGGTAAATTTCAGCTCGCGGGTCAGCGGTTGCCCGGCAGTCGATCCGCACGTCCAGCTGGCTGTCTGATTCCTCAAGGCGTTGAACCCGCGTGATGCCTTCTACCGGTGAAATGGCCGAGTCCACGGATTTGAAGTCCGCCCCCTGCAGGCTGATTTGAATGTATTTTTTATCCCCGGCTGATTCCTTGAGGGAGTCGGTGCTGCCGTCGGCCACTATTTTGCCCCGGTTAATGATCACTATCCGGTCACAGGTGGCTTCGGCTTCACTCAATATGTGAGTGGAAAAGATGATGGTTTTTTCTTTGCCGATCTGTTTGATAATTTGTCGAATCTCGACGATCTGGTTGGGATCCAAACCCGAAGTGGGCTCATCCAGGATCAAAATTTCGGGGTCGTTCATCATGGCATGGGCCAGGCCGACCCGCTGCTTGTAGCCCTTGGAAAGCTCGCCGATGGGCTGGTGCATGACGTTGTCGATCCCGCACAGTTCGCCCAGCTCCCGAATGCGGCCCGGTTTGCGGTCCTTGGCGACCTGTCGAATTTCGGCGACATAATTTAAATAATCATAGACCAGCATATCGTGGTAAAGGGGGGCGGATTCCGGCAGGTAGCCCAGTACCTTTTTAATCCCCAGCGCATCCTGGTCGATGCTCAAACCTTTGACGTGGATGCTGCCGTCGGTGGGCTGCAAAAATCCGGTGAGCATGCGCAGGGTGGTGGTTTTGCCGGCGCCGTTAGGGCCCAGCAACCCGAGGATCTCCCCTTTCTGAATATCGATGCTGATCTGATCCACCGCACATAAATCTTGATAGTATTTGGTAAGGTTCTCAACCTGGATCATACCCTGCTCCTGTCTAAATTGGGGTAGCAATGATGAAAATCAGTCTTATTATTAAACTGTCGTTTTTATCCGGCCGATGCTTGGGCCGTGATTTTTTGGAAAATATTATGCATCATTATTCGCTTGTCAAGATATGAATTTATGAATAAATTTAGTTTCTTGACGTTAAATGGCAGCGGTTGAACGCTGCCTGGTTTTGCCCCGAGTTTGTATCCGGCTTCTAATTGGAAACCTGCGGTAACTCGGTGAGCCCACGCTCGATTATCACTCAAATCTTGAAAGGAGATAAAAACAATCATGGGCGCGATGGAAATACTAAGGAAGACACAAAAAGTAAACCCCTTTATTATTTTATTGATTCTAATCGGGGGGCTGCTTGTTTTATCGCAGCCTGGCGTGAGTCCGCCGGCCTATGCAAAAACGACGGGCACTTTTAACGCGCCTGAAACCTTCAGCCGCCTGGCTGAAATGGCGAGCCCGGCCGTGGTAAATATTCGGATCGAGAAAGTCATCAAATCGAGGGGACCGAGCATGCGACAATTTCAGCGTGACCCCTGGGGGCGGGAACAACCGTTCAAAGATTTTTTTGAACGATTTTTCGGTGAAGAAACCCCGAGGGAATTTAAACAACCCAGTGTGGGCTCGGGATTTCTCATCGACAAAAGCGGCTATGTGGTAACCAATAACCATGTCATTGAAAATGCCGACAAAATTGTCGTTAAACTCGACGACGACAAGGAATTCGACGCTAAGGTCGTGGGACGGGATCCCAACACGGATATAGCCTTGCTCAAAGTGGAATCAGACGAAGATTTCCCCTTTATAAAGCTGGGCGATTCCAAAAAACTCAAAATTGGGCAATGGGTGATGGCGATCGGCAGCCCTTTCGGCCTGGAACGAACCGTGACCGCCGGAATTGTCAGTGCCAAAGGCCGGGTAATCGGGTCGGGACCCTATGATGATTTTATCCAGACCGATGCTTCAATAAACCCCGGCAACAGCGGCGGCCCGCTCCTGAACATGGACGGTGAGGTGGTGGGGATCAACACCGCGATCATTGCCAGCGCGACCGGCATCGGTTTTGCCATTCCCGTTAACCTGGCCCAGGGAATTATTGCCCAGCTAAAATCCGAAGGCGAAGTTACCCGGGGCTGGCTGGGGGTTGCCATCCAGGACTTGACTACTGAGATGGCGGAATACTACGGTCTCAAAGACCGCAAAGGCGTGCTGGTGGCGGACGTGTTTAAGGGCGATCCGGCAGATAAAGCCGGAATTCGGGCCAAGGATATTATCTTGGAGGTTAATGACCAGAAAATTGAGACGAGCCGCCAGCTCACAAGCATGATCGCCGGTCTCAAAGTCGATGAAACCGCCAAAGTCGAAGTTTTCCGCGACCGCAAGATAAAGACATTTTCCATCAAGCTGGCCAAGCGGGATGACAGCAGGCTCAAGGCTCGCAGCATCCCGCAGGAGCGCCAGGAAGAGGATGAACTGGGCATTCGGGTGGCTGATTTAACGGCTGAGATGGCCCAGCAGTTTAACATCGAGGATATGACCGGTGTCGTGGTCGTTGGCGTGGCCGCCGACAGCAAAGGCGCCGAGGCCGGAATCCAGATGGGAGACATAATCAAAGAAATCAACCATCGGGTAATTGAGTCGGAAGAGGACTATCGATCGGCGCTTGAAAAATTGAAGGACAGCCAAAGCGTTGATTTCTTTATCTGGCGCCGCAATGCCGGGTTTCTGGTGATCAAGGTCACCAAGTAATCTGCCGGGGGCCGACTGCCAAAATACCGACACCGGATGGACAAGGTTTTATCCGGTGTCTTTTTTTTCGCAGAACACTTTGCGCTCTATGCCAGATCAGGAATAATTGGCTATGCCTACTGTCCAAGTTATTTATGGTTTCAGGTGTTCCGCCGGCGGACCGCCGGCCAAACCAACGGCCGGTTAAATCGAAAAACGAAACTTTGCCAAATCTGCGAATAATCACATAAGCGCTTCCGACGTTTCGTCCTCGTGCTCGTCCTCGAAGCTTTTAAGCCGCTTTCAAACCCGAGGACGAGTACGAGGACGAGCACGATTTAAATACTCCAGTTCTGGGGTTAATATAGACGTAGTTTCACACGAGCGGCGGCCTCTGGCCCAAAAACGGCCAGTCTGATCGGAGAACAGAAACTTCCAAAAGCAAATTTTAGATTTTGGAATGCGGATTTTGGATTTAAGGTATTCTGTCCATTTTAAATTGATTGAGCGAAGCGATTCCACCATTCGTCAATCGACATTCGACATTCGTCATTCCAATGTAGTTTCATAAGAGCGCTGCCTCTGGCCAAAAAAAACGGCCAGTCTGATCACAGAAAAGAAACTTCAAAAAGCCAAATTTAGGTTTTGGAATGCGGATTTTGGATTTAAGGTATTCTGTCTATTTTAAATTGATTGAGCGACGTGTCGAGTCGTAGTCCGGCGGTACCGCGGGACGAAGCCTGAAGCGATTCCACCATTCGTCAATCGACATTCGACATTCGTCATTCCAATGTAGTTTCATAAGAGCAATAAGCGAATCCTGAGTCCTGAACCCTGATTGGGTTGCGCCGGTTATTGCGATATCGTCTTGCTTAAGTCCGGCACCGTTTCAGGTTGGCCCTTGACCATGTAGCGGCTGTCGTCTCCGCGGGCCGTTACATTCTCGTAGACGCCGTCATCGCGCTTGACCAATTTTGTAAAACCGAGATCACGCAGCTCGCTGTTTGATTTGGGGCAACTGATGTTGGTTCGGGAAATAATTTTTTGAACAGTGCCGCTGCACTCAGGGCATTTAGTGAGCGGTTTGTCATTGATAGATTGCCTAAAGAGCCTGCGCATAAACTTAAAATTGATCAGAATAAATTACAAAATTGTAGGTCCAACATTTTAAATTTGGTCAATGTTCTTTGAAAAATTGGTTAAAGCAGCAATCTGCTGTGCTTCAGGTTAAA
>Ga0209339_1001241_pt1 | contig 10682 bp, 5 predicted proteins | sample OlaalgELextract3_FD_187376 | JGI IMG/M metagenome (GOLD analysis project Ga0209339, IMG submission 187376) | Olavius algarvensis symbiont microbial communities from Tuscany, Italy - Type A ELBA extract 3 (SPAdes) (version 2) | ecosystem: Host-associated > Annelida > Digestive system >...
AGGGGAGGATCTCGCCATACCAATCCACATTTGCTTCCGGCGCCCATGACAACATTTAGTATGGTATTTGTCACTCCACCAAAGATATACTGCGGGAAAAAACTCGTGAAAAAAAACGAAAATTCCAAGATCGGACTAATCACCTATACATTTTGGGCTGAAATAATTATTTCGCAACAGCGCAATTAGTAACAATTTTGCTATAGAAAAATATCTGATAGTATATACTTTCAAGATGGACCAAAAAATATATATGCAATTCTGCGCCGGAGTGTCCCTTTAAGACCCTGACCTTTTCACCTGAAGATGGCACTGCTGATAATTTGTCCCACAAGGAAATTTCTAAAAAAAACTTTCTATGATATTGCTTTTTTGAGTTATGAGCCCAATAGTAACACATGGACGAAGACTTATGATGTTGACCTCTGACATTTCAACTGTGTAAGTGGCATGATGGCCATTCTTGTGTTGTTAATGGTTCATTTCTTCTCTGAGCATGTAGCCACATGACCTTGACATTTGACCTTTTGACAACTGATGTAAAGACTAGTCTGCAAGTTACAAGTAAATGGGTAATCTTCAGATTAATTTTGAGCTTTCTAGATGTTTTCATTCTCAAGTTTAAGGACAGGCAAAGACAGACAGACAGACCGACTGCAATGCATAATGTGGCTTCCTGGAGAAAGAGCCACGTAAGTAAGTAAGTCAGTAGATTTATATATGGCACACTTTTAGGCAAATGTCACATAGTAATGAACATCAAAACACGCAACCAATGTCCTAATAAGCATGCACGAAAATGCACCTTTTTTGTTCCTTTGGCATCAGCAGTTTTCTCATCATTTGTTTCTTCTTGTTTGGCATCATCAATTCGCTCAAGGTGCTTCTGATTCGGATCAACAGCATCTTCTTTCTGTGCAGTCGTCTTAGTGATGCGCTTTCTTTTCTTCTACACAACGTGAACAGACCTTCACAAACTGCCCAGTTGTTAAACTGCTCGTGAAGTAGCAAGTCTCGGTGGCATATCCACGACTTTTCGGGGGAGGTTGGTGCCCGATGGGACGAAGTGAGGCCAGAGGGGCCAAAGATGGAGGCCTGAAAGGCTGAAAGTGGGATGTGGGGTACTTGGAAAGGCCATCAGCTAGCGGGTCTGGGAAGCAATATAAGCTTCCTCAGCATGATCTGGGGGCAGGCGGAGTCCCAGCCACCCGAAGGTTTCTCTGCATTCTAATTACTGAAGAAGATTTCGCAGACAGCTAAGGTCCGTTGTGAGGGAGCTCATCCCCTTTTGGCGCTTTGAGCCGGCGAGGGTTGACCCCAGTTAAGCTAGCATACGACCTACGTCGGCCGGCTCCATTAACAGCCAGTGCCTTTAACCAACTATATATGCCAGTATGCCAGCAGTCCTGGTCACAGGGCCTTCTGCAACGCAGGACTCACCCTTTCTTCCCTAGCGGTGGCTGGAGCCACAGCCGTGTCTTCGTGTCTTCACCCATCCAGGCACTACGTGTCTTACACAGCATGGTCTATGCGATGCCGGTCTGCAAATTGTTTTTCAAAGCATCATTGCGGCCAAGCTGCTGTATGCCTCTTCGACTTGGAACGGATTCATGACTGTTGAGACTGTCAACGAGTTAATGCATTTCTACGCAGGGGCAAGCGGTGGTTTCTGTCGGCAAGACTTATCGATGTTCGAGGAATTGCTACAGAATCGTGATGAACAGTTATTTAACAAGATTATGAACAATACGCAACATGTTATGTACGTGTATAGCTTGTTACTGCCACCTTCAGCAGCATCACGACACTACCAACTTAGGCAATGAGCGCACAACAGACAGTTACCTCAGTGCACCGGGCGCCTAACTGACTCTGACTTTATAACCAGAATGTTGTACCAAGACTCATATTGATTCCCCAACTTCACTTTACGTTTACATTTATACTTAATTCTATACCTCACACATAATGTACTGTATTTTTCTTCCACATATTATTACAATTTGAGTTCTGAAAAATTGTTAATAAAGAACGTGTGTGTGTGAGCCAGTACTCGCTCTTGCCTACCCACGGAGGGATGGCTCAGGCTGAGTCGACCCGGGTGCCTGGTTCTGTGCGGAGTCGGTTTACCCGTCCAAAGACGGTCACCCATCCAGGCACTAACCGGGCCTGGGATAGAGTAACTACGTTGATCGAGTCCAACGCATTAACACTATGCCACACCAGTACATCTAGTTACTCCAGCACTTGAAATTGGTTATTGCTGCTCTCTGATGTGACCAATGGTTCCAACTTCCAGGTCACACAGATAGGAGGGGCATGCCATGTTTTGGGTGGCAGGTCTGACCTATGAGGTGCCAGGTGAAGTGCAGGACCCGGCTAAATTTAACCAATGAAGTTGCCAACAACACATACAGTAAGCTTGTTAAGTCAGATGATTGGTTACATCGGCCGAATATTTGGCCGAAGGCTTCAGCTCGGTTCAGCTCGGCCACGCTTCAACATTCTGCCGAACTTCGGTAATTATTCGATTTAGGTTTCACATTCACAGTTTGCAGTTTGCACTCAGGTTTGTGCCTATAGCGACCCGCCGATGCAACTCAACTCGACGTTGAGTTGAGTTGTGTTGCTATAAACGGGCCTTTACTAGCACTTTGCAGATGTAATATATAGTTTAACATAGTTTGTCTGCGTCAGACTCCAGTCACTGGGGGTGGAAGCATTGGCCACTTCCCTCCCCTTCAATTATTCCTCTCAATAAGGATATAAGGTTTAGCCCTCACCAAAATGCAGCATAGAGAGTCTGCGGGAGCGCTATAAGGGTTTTCGTACGGATCACGGAGCTCTGCAGTCTGCGGACCACGTGTCTGGAGTGATCTGCCACAGACTTTCCGTTCATCAACCACCACACTTGGACAGTTCCAGAGCAGACTAACGACAACACTATTTCGCTTGGCCTACGGGATGTGACGCTTTGGAATGGTACCAGTTTGAATGACCTTCAGTGACCATAACCCAGATTTCAAGTCACGATTATTCTACGTCAAATAACTCGATAAATGGTACCATATAGAGCAATACTCATTGTTCAAGAAAACGTATGCAACAAAGCAAAAAAAGCGTAAAAAGTCACGTTTTTCGGATTTTGAAAAACGTAATAATAGGCCTACGTAAAAATGTAAAAGTAATGACATGTAAAGTATTAGAGACCACTCAGTTTTTGTCCTGTAAATGTAATTATTAAATTACTAAGGCCATATTTTAATCAACAATTTTATATAATGTATGTATATGGTAATTGTTTGCTGTTTCAGAGCGCACAGTGTAAGTAGCAATTTGATAGACTTCTAAGTGATGAAGAGTAGACACTGACAGTGACGGTCAAGTATGCAGACTGACTAGTATGTGTAGCAAGGTAGCTGCGTAGGCTTACAGTTTTATAGTTAGGCTATTTGTAAGTGACTACGCCTAACAGAAATTAATTACAGTAATTAAATGAGAAATTGGCTGCAGCAAGTGGAAGAAGACGTTGGCCTATCTGTTGGTGCTGCCTGGATCGCGGGCCAGGATCGTTCGATGTGGAGGACGCTACGACCCTCAGCTGGTCAAGCGCATCAGTGAGTGAGTGAGTAATTAAATGCACTCAATCTTAGTAACAAACCGTGCACGGGCGTGTAGTTAAGTTACTGTTATTCAGTACTGCTATGAAGCACGAGTCGCTGCAACACTGAATAACTTAATGCACCACAGCTTTCTATATACATTATACAATTGCAATTTGCAACGTTGTATTTTAGTGAAATTGGAGTGTGTTCAATGTGTTGTCAAAAACTTGTCATAGCACAGAAATATTCGCCCGATGTTCGGCCGAACTTTGGTAATTGTTCGCCCAAAACTTCGGCTTCGGCCGAACATTATAAGGGCATGTTCGGTGCACCTCTACTCTACCTACACAAATTCAAAAATGCAGTCAACAATAATGTGGTGTGCAGAGCCATTATGAGACTAGAATGCAGCAAAGCCTTCAGGAGGCTGGGACTCCGCCCGCCACCAGATCATGCTGAGGCAACACATCAGTTGCAAACTAGACATTCTGTGGGTTCAGTTTTTATCTGAAAGACAAACTGTGGTGTATGTTCACTGAACTTATTCTATTTATAGATTGCTATCCATACCCCTGCTACAGCTTGCATCATTCATACGTCTGTGAGGGTTCAGTGTTCATAAACAGGCTCCACATGAATGAAGTCTAGCTGCTATGATAGCTTTTCTCTGCTGCATCTTTCAACAGCAAGTCTGCCAGTCAATCGGACCGTGGAGCTGTTTCGTAGAGTTTTCAAACAGTCAACAAGAGCCTAAATGGTGCTTAGGACAGGCCATTCTACTGCCATGCTACACATTGCATGCAACAATGCTAATGTGATCTGTGTATGTATGCTACAGCAACGTCTGTCCATCACACATGAGCACTGTGTCTAAACAGCTGAACAGATCAAGATCAAGCTGGTTATTGGAACGCAGGCTACCTGTGGGTGGCCTGACCGCCTGACCAACAACGTCTTTTAAGGGAGTGTGAATCCCCCAAAATGAAGGTACCTCTCCCGTAACCTTCTACTCCAACCCCTGAACTATGCTATATTCGGGCTTTTTTATCACACCACAGATGTCAGCCCAGAGCAACTGTTGCAATTTAAACATTTTTTTGTGAGAAAGATGAGCAATCTTGTAACTGGAGCAAATCCTAGCACTGAACATTAAGACTAGAGTACTGCATAGCAATGGTAAAATACCTTTGTATCACCACGAGACAATGATTCCTCATCCGAATTACGCTCTAAGTCTTCATCTAAACACAATTTGAAAATTGTACAACTACAGCAAGAATGTAAAACCAGCATATGATGACAACTGCATTGACAACGGTGTCATTTTGCAACATATGCCAAACACAGACTGAATTTCAGAGGCATTGAAGGCAAATCCACAAGTCTGCAGTCAGCCTAATATGGTAAAGAACAGAAGAGTCCATTGAACTTACAGATTATATACACTACACGTTGCATACCAGTAGTTATTACCATGTCTAACAAGTTTAAGAGTCCTGCATGTAGACTATCAAAATGTTACGCACATAACATCATAACGACATCACTTACCTTCACCAGTCTTTAAATCTTTGCCTTCATTTGTGACTGATTTTTTCTTCCTATCCTTTTTACTGGTTTTACTATCACTGTGTTTCTTGCTCTCAATATCGCCATCTTCCTCAGTGAACTCATCTCTCCTCTTTCCTTTCACTGTCTTCTTTGACTTCTTTTCATTTTTTGTGCTAATTCTATCATCATCGTCATCATCAATTTCAGCTCTAACTGTTTTGACATCTTTCTTCGCTTTTGTGACTTTCATGTCTTCATCATCTGACTTTTCTTTGTCTGGTACAGGCTTCTTTTTCTTCTTTTCCTTTTTAACACTTTTCTTTTTCTCGAAAATGTCAGCAGTTTCTAATCTTTCATTAGCATCTTCATCATACTGTTTCTTCTTTTGAGATTTACTGTCCTCATCTTCAGAGTTTTCTTCATTGTCTGAGTTTTCTTTTCCTTCTCTGGACTGCCTATCTTTTCTTTCTTTCCGAAGAGCTTTATCTTTCTTAACTCCATTCTTTTTTTCGTAATTATCATCAGTTTCTAATCTTTCACTATCATCTTCATTATTCTTTTTCTTCTTTTCAGATTTACTCTCCTCGTCTTCGGAGTTTTCTTCATTGTCTGAATGCTCTTTGTCCACTCCAGCCAGCCGTTTCTTTTCTTTACTAAGGACTTTCTCTAAACTGTGACCAGTTTCTAATTCATCAATATCATCATCATCATCATCAAATTTTGGAAGTAATGACTCCTTGTTTTTCTTTTCAAGTTTACTGTCTTCATCTTCAGAGTTTTCTGTATCTCCCTCCTTTTCGTCATTTGTCTTTTTCTTGTCTTTTTTAGCAAACGTTGATTTGTTCTCATCATTACTGTCATCATCAAACATTTCCAATTTTTCGATGCCAGTTTTCATTTCTTCTGTCTTTCCTACTGCCTTTTTATCTACTTTGTCTTCTTCATCTTCAGATTTCCTCTTATCAGCATCACCATCATCTTTCTTCTTTTCTTTTTTCTTTTTCTTCTGTTTCTTATCAGCTTTTTTCTTCTCATCATCATCTTTGTCTACTTTGTCTCCCTCATCTTCAGATTTTCGCTCATCACCATCACCTTCCTCATCTTCAGATTTTCGCTCATCACCATCACCTTTATCTTTCTTCTTTTCTTTTTTCTTTTTCTTCTTCTGTTTCTTATCATCTTTTTTCTTCTTATCGCCATCACTACTACTACTACTACTACTACTACTACTGCTGCTGCTGCTACTACTACTACTGCTGCTACTTTTTGAATCTCCACCATCATCATCAGATTCTTTCTTTTTCTTCTCCTTCTTTTTATCAGATTCTTTCATTTTGTCTTCTGTAACATAAAGCAATACAAGTCTATGAGTGCTGCTGAATCTACTGAGAAAGAGAAAAACTGATGCAGTAGTTACTTATGTACTGGGACAAACCACGTGTTTTGACCTGGGAACTTAGTTTCCGGTTACATTTATTAACAGTATCTCACATTCACAACAGCATTAGCATGTCATCCAAAACTTCTTGAACTTGACCTAGAATGCACTATTTTGCATGTACATTAAAAAATTTCGGGGCAGGAGAACTGTGGACCTCCTTTGTGAGACAGCATGACCCCATCCCACAGCAACCCTGAACCTTTGGCTGTGATTTGGGGCTTTGTTCCTGGTGCTTTGAGGAGAAATTTGTCTAAGTACTGAAAACACAAACTGGGCACCCTGAGGTCCATTAACTATCTCCCGACCATACCACATCAGCAGTGTTCAGTTCAACAATTTTGACATAATAAAACTTGCTGAAGTGAACAGTCTCCTACAATCTTTTCCAGTTAAGTCATGTGTATAAACCAGTCAACAGAACTCTCTGCTCCAGACATAATCCTCTTGTAAGAGTTATAATCACTAACAGAATTTCACAATAACTCGTTCATAAACGTATGTGATAAAACAATAAAGTTAAACTTAAAGGCCGTATCCGGCGAAAAACTGAATTAGCCAAAACTATAAGTGCTGTGTAGTGTATGTATATAACAGTCATTATCAATCTTCACCATCATCATCGTCAGATTCTTTCTTCTTCTTTTTCTTCTCTTTCTTTTCATCAGATTTTTTCTTCATTTTGTCTTCTGTAACATAAAGCAATATAGGTCTATCAGTGATGACGAATTGCCGGGAAACCGGAAAACTGCCCTGGTAATTATGATGGTTCTGTGGCAAACCACACGTTTTGGTCCAGCAACTTAGTTTACAGCTATGTCTATTACAATGTCATCACAACTCACAACAGCATCAGCATGTCATCCAAAACTGCCTGAACTTGACCCAGAATGCACTTCTGCATGTAATTTCTAAAAAAAATTTCAGGAGCGACACCTCATAAGAGTTATTACTATCAACCGTCAATAAAATTGGCAATGACATGGTTTAATAGATCAAATCAAATTCACACTGGGTGAGCACCACAGTACTTGGCTCACTCTGTGCAATCAATCACTGAATCCAGTCATCAACCCGGTCTGAGGAAACGTCACACTCAAACTAAATTCAGTGAACGGTGTTTAAGTCGCGCTGGTCCAGCTGCCCGCAATTCCTTACCTGACAGCATTAAGCTTACCACTGACACTAATAGATTTAAAAGTCTTTTAAAAACTCATCTAATTCCATCTTGCATTTTGACATTTGTTAGCGCCTCTGGACAATTTGTAAGTCGTGCTATATAAATTATGTTTGTATTTGTATATAGGATGTCTCATCAGTGTTCAATAATAACTATGTGCATATCTTGTATTGTTTCTGAGATATAGACACATTTTGGTCAAAAACTGCAAATATTTCCCAGCGGTATTTATAGCCACTGTTGGGAGACACCATTGGATTATTGTGCCACATTGTTTGGTGAGAAACTAGGGTTGTGGGCTGTAAAAAGTTTGAAAACATGCTCAGCTATTTTGACAAGGCTCACAACTGCGACAGCCAGATGGACAGAATGGTCACGGCATACACTGCACTTGCATGCAATGTGTTGTACCTTAAAAATGACTTCTAACGTTCATCAGAGTTAAAGTAAACAAACATTACTCATACCATGTGATTTCTCTTCATTATCACTAGCAGCCTGCAACACACAATTAAACGGACACAAACACATTCACGACAACAGTGGTAATTCAAATTACTGATCAGTCACTCAGTGATGTAGTTAATGCCAAAATCTCAAAGCCAACCCCAAGGCTGCAACCCTCAAGGCCAAGGCCTGGACCTTCGAGGCCAAGGCCATAGGTCCAATGCCAAGCCCTTTATGCATATAGCCAGAGCAGAAATTAAGATACGCAGTATGTGCAGCAGCCTGACAAAATAGGTAATGAACTAAATTTTGGTTACTTTCGCTTAGATGTTCATTTATTAATATTAGTTACATACAAATTGTTACTGTTTTATTATTATAACAAGCATTAATTTATTATCTTACACGAGTTTGACGGTGATGCTAAAAATGTCAATACAACTTACAAGGCCAAGGACTGGACGTCCGAGGCCAAGACAATAGGTCCTGAGGCCAACCATAAAATTTGGCCTAGAGGCCAAGGTATGGTATGGTATAGTAGGGTTTAACGCCCCACTCGACACATTATAGGTCATTTTGGAGATGGCTTTATGGGTCATGACCCAACCAACAGTGTCACAGCACTGAAGAACACGGGTTAGTCAACCAGGTCAACGGCAAATCCCACCATGCAAAGGCCTGGCCTCAAGGACTACATCACTGCAGTCACTACAGTGCAACAGACTTCCTGCGAGATAAAGCCAGTGGAAAGAGATGGGATCTACAATTCACATGACAGTCAAGTATTGCGGCACATCGTCGTCGTCGTTTCTGGCATGCAACTCTTACAATTGCGTAGCGCCACACGTCGACATCATCCTCCACAGAGGGTGGTTCTGAGACAAATCTGCTGCTTCGGAGAGCGTAAGGTGGTTGTAGAGTTTTATCTCTATCCGACTGTAAGTACAGCCTTAGTCCACTTGTAAGAGTTGCATGCCAGAAACGACGACGACGATGTGCCGCAATACTTGACTGTCATGTGAATTGTAGATCCCATCTCTTTCCACTGGCTTTATCTCGCAGGAAGTCCACTCTATCCGACTGTAAGTACAGCCTTAGTCCACCAATTATGGTAAATGACACGCATACGAGAAGAAGAAGAAGAAGTCCACTCAGTCAAACCTGAATTGACCGAGTAGGACGAAATCGAATTCGGCGAACGTTCAAACTGAGTTATACATGGCGTGTACGACTGGGCATCTTACACCTTTACAGTGGTGTTGTTTCAGATCCTGTTGAATGGTGCTAGCTGAGCCACGTGATGCCGGGACGCCGGGGACGACCTAGTTGTCTTCTCCAGTCTGCCGGAGGGGAGGCTAACAGGATCCTCTTGGCATCTGCATTGTCATCCATGCACATAATATGCCCAAATAGGGTAAGCCGGCGTGACTGGATTATAGCAGTGAGTTTGGGTTGCTTTGTTAGCCTCCGTACATCATCATTCCGTACAAATTGGTACCATTTGATGCCAAGCAGCAAGTGCATCGATCTTGCGTGCATCTGTCTTAGATATCGCCCAGCAGTCCGAACCATACAGGAACATTGGTAAGATGCACGTGTTGTACAGCTTCAACTTCGTTGCAGCACAGTAGTAAGAAAACAAAAAGACTGCATGATTAATAAAAGTTTATGTAGCAATGTGTTTATATATACACTGTGTTCAGAAAAAAACACCCACTTCTGCTTTCTTGCATAACTCTTAGAAAAAATAAGCAGAACAAATCGATGAGACTACAAGCATCAGCAGCAACTGTATTTGTTTACTGACTGGTGTTGTTCTGTCCGGACTGTGTTTGCCATGCTGGTGTGAACGAGGTGTTGGAACTGGTCCTCGTAGCTTCAGGCTCTTCATCACATTCAACATCAGTATATCACATCAATTATTAGCAGTAATGTCAAGCCGTTGGTAAGAGAAAAACTACACAAACGATCAACCCTTTAGACTCCAAAGGCAATTACACTGCCACATTGAATAATACAAAGTTGGTACGCTGGCCGTTAATGAGTGGGCTGTTAAATTTGGTACAGCGAGGAGGGGCCTGGGCAGGCTGCAGCCCTGCCCAGTGCCCTCCTTGCTGTACCAAATGTAACAGCCCACCCATCAATGGCCAGTGTACCAATCACTGTATTGCTATATGATGGTCCGTTGGTCTGCGGTTTTAATGTGGTGACTGAAGGGTTAAACTCGATCATTTTCAAACGCAGAACTGCAAACTCAAACAGAATCAGATACTGGTAATACACTTGCCACAGTCGTATAACTGAGAATAGGAAACAATGCAACAATTTCAAGTTGGTGTGTATTATTATTATTATTAAAAATGTAAAGATTTGAGTGACACTGTCATGAATAACATTGCAGGGGCACTTTACAGAGTTATTAAAATAACAAAAACGAAATGAAGTGCAGCCGGAGAATGAG
>Ga0209339_1001242_pt1 | contig 10680 bp, 9 predicted proteins | sample OlaalgELextract3_FD_187376 | JGI IMG/M metagenome (GOLD analysis project Ga0209339, IMG submission 187376) | Olavius algarvensis symbiont microbial communities from Tuscany, Italy - Type A ELBA extract 3 (SPAdes) (version 2) | ecosystem: Host-associated > Annelida > Digestive system >...
AAACCCTACCCCAGAAATTCAATGGTACAACTTTCGACCCCCTGGGGTGACCCCTAACCGGGGAATGGGCCCCCGTGAGGCGCTTTTTGTCAAATTACTTTGACCTCTTGTTTTTTATACCAAACGTTATGGCAATATTCCGACGGGGACTCCCATAACCGTAGCATCGAAATCAGGCGGGGTAGGCACAAATCGCGATTCTCGACGAATAGCTGGCTATCGATCGATGACTGCTCCAGTGCGAACAACAACTGTGACCGTCCACCGTGCAGTTTACCGTACAGATTGCCACGCATCACAACCACCATGGACGACCACGACCGCGACGAAGCGAACAGAACAGACTTTATTTGTACGCAGCAGTAAATCCGAAGCGGAAGTAACTAATAACAGAAGACGAAGCATCGCGCGGCCTCTCTGCAACAGCAGGGCTACTTGTAACTTTCCACGTCATTTCGTTCTTGATTTACAAGTTTTGAAGGCACACGCAGGTGTAGAGTAATATGTTAATCTTGTGACCTTGAACTTTGAATGTTTATTGCTCACGACATAGTTTATATTTCCACCAAGTTTGGAATTTTGTACGGCGTTTGTTTCACATGTTATGGCCTTGCAACCTTGACCTTTGACCTCTCGACCTCAGAATTGGTCCACAAGTTGCACGTGACACGGAAATTCTGCCTGTCAAATTTAGGCGTTCTAGATCTATGCGTTCTCAAGTTCGGAGCAGGTGTAGGACAGACAGACGGACAGACTCGGTGCAGCCTCTTAAGCCCAATGCCACAGCAGCAAACGCGCTCAACTCAACTGGAAATAGCAGTTGAGTTCTCTGCTGTGCATTCGACTTTAGAGGGAGAACCGCAGAAAAAGCTCCATAGGCGATAGGCGACAGCTTGATGTCAGTAGGAAGTACAGTCGTAACGGAATTCAGGCATTAAATCTTTAGTTGGAATTTTTGTTGGTGGATTAGTATTTTTCTGTTTTTGCTTGCATGCTTGATGGAATAATAGTGTGTTTATTAGATCGTTGTAATAAAATATTCGAACATACGTGGGCTACAATGAGTTGATATGTATGCGATGTGTGTAGTATGGCACAAGGCGGCACAAGGACTGTATCTGGCAGGTTTCGTCCTTCTACTCTTCGCCGTGTTCATCGCATGCGCTCATGTCTGCTGTGGATGCTGCATTAAGTCCGCGTCGATGCCAACATTTTTTGGATTTCTCACCGTACTTGGACGTTAGTCTATCGCAGATATATTTTTCTCAATTATTTAAAGTTACCTTAATTTGCTTACAAAATACAAAAAGCCATAATTTGTAGGCGAACGTTACTACGTTACGTTCGCTTTATGGCACGAGACGGCCGTATGTCGCCCGTCTTCCGTCTGTCGTCTGTGACATCGATGCACACTATTCAGAGGGTTAAACTTTTCGGCAACGTTTTGCACCTTCTAATAGCAGCGACTCTTGACATTTTATACTAAAATTTTGGGAAAACATCAAGGGGCATCGTGCAAGTTAAGTAGAAGGGGTATGAAAAATTGGCCTTTTTTCGACCAATAGATCGCTTTATTTCGAAAACAGTACAAGATACGGCCATAGTTATACAATGGCAGACCAGATTTCAAGGTCACGCCAATATTGGACGCTGAATATGTCATAAACGGTTCAAGATAGACATATATTTACACCTACAATGTAGGCTACAACCAGTAAGACCTAACGCCCACTCATCGATGTTCTTGAACGACCTTAAGTGACGTCATTAACTTGTTATTTTTTTAAGAATTTTGTGAAAGGCAGTGACAACTAAAAACGACATCAATTTTTGCGAAGGCTTTGTCAACAGGACCGTCACTTTTCGAAGGAGCATGAGATGACGGTCCTGAGCACGAAGTATACAAGAAATCGTGTAAACTTTTGTGATTATAGGCAGGAGATAATTTCATGAAACAACCCTAGAGAGCTCTGTGAGATGGACACCCAAGTGCACCTCCTGGCCCCTTTAATTTTGGTTGCTTCGACCAAATGTGATCCTGGATTCGAATTCGGATCTCCGGATTGATCCGGATCATGATGTTCGCCAGATCGCTCCCAAAACGTAGTGGATTCATTCCCTTGTCGGCATCAGTCATTTCGCCGAGTTTTGTGAAAAGCTGCCGATGATTGTATGATAAATGCCAATGAATATCCTAAAATGTCCTATCTGCAATGCTGAGGAAGTGGAAAAGTGATCTGGAATCCGTATCCGAGACCGGATTACCACCGATCGATTCTTCCGATTGATATTACAAATGATGGCACAGTTAATGAAACTAAGAATTGACTGATAACGTTTGCAGTAATCGTGCTGATCGGATGTCCACCGTCTTTAATTTTAGGGGTTTAAGAATGGGTTCTTTGAAAAGCCCATGTAGGACTTCCTATTGGGTGTCAATAGAGACTGTAGCTCTAAATTGTTTAGTTTTTGAGAAAATCGGTTTTTTTTTGTGTACGCATTTTGGCGACAGACAAACGGACGGACAAACGGACAAACAAATATACAGCATCCACGCGTAAAGTTGTTCTCGCTCTCGCGACTTAATAATATACCTATTTGAATTTGTCTACCATTTTATGACAAATAACGTTGTCTAATAGTGGTATAGTGCACAGCAAACCTCTTTCTGCGCCCCATTGCAGGGTGCTGCTTCTGGAAAATCTAATGACGTGAGCCCAGAACCATTTCTGTTCATCGGCACTAATTGTGTGGAACGATATTCCGTCCAAACTGAAAGACATTGACAATAGTAGAACACAGTTCAAGACTGGCCTCGAGACATCACTTTTTGACGATGCATACCAGTAGCAGACGTCTCTGAGAACTCTGTTTAACCCTTTAATCGCCACATTAAAACCGCAGAGCAACGGACCATCATATAGTAAGTAATACAGTGTTTGGTATACACTGGTCGTTGATGGGTGGGCTGTTACATTTGGTACAGCGAGGAGGAGACTGGGCGGGCTGCGGCCCTGCCCAGTCCCCTCCTCGCTGTACCAAATGTAACATTCAACCCATCAACGGCCAGTGTACCAACTTCGTTGAAGTTTTTTGTTGTTGACGACGAAGTGGTCGAGTCCTAAGCTGGGGGCTCGGCTGTAGTATTATCCGATGTAGCACTATAATTGCCTTTTGAGTCTGAAGTGTTGTTTATAACGGCCCTGAACGCAGCTGCGGCTGCAGTAGCGAAGCCCAATGCTAGACGCGTTAACACTAAGTCTGCCTTTAACCCTATACTCGCAATGAAGTACTTATAGTGCATGGTGGCGTGTCCAGTTCTTGGTGTGCTGGCGTCGGTGATCGTCTATGGAGCCATGTCATACACACAGCGCGGCACCTTCGTGGTTGCTGATGCTGACGACGTTACCGTGACAACGACAGCGGCTGCAGTGGTGACCGGCGTGGCGTTGTTCGAGTGGGGATTCTACGTGGCAGCAGCCGGTGCCGTCGTGTCGCTGCTGGCCGCCATCATCTTCTTCTGCGACGGCAGGCGCTCGGGCCGGTACGAGACGACCCATACGGAAGAGATCTGATCGAAGACAACCGCTTGACGGAGTCCGCGTCTCACGCTATATATGTTTCTGCGTCATCTTATACGTAGACACGTCATCATCACTGCGGTCATCGTCATAGTTGACGCTGTCGTCTTGGACGGAGATTTGAAACAACGAATGTCACGTTTAACCCTTTAATGGGCACATAAAACCGCAGAGAAACGGATTATCATAGAGAAATACGGCGATTGGTACACTGGCCGTTGTGGGTGAGCTGTTACATTTGGCACAGCAAGGAGGGACATGGGTAGGCTGCGGCCCCGCCCAGTCCCTTCCTCCTGTACCAAATGTAACAGACCACCCATGGACGGCCAGTGTACCAACTTCATATTATACTATAATTACCTTTGCACTCTAAAGGGTTAACTCGTTATCATGGTCATTTTGAGTAGTTAGTTTTCATAACCGACGTGGCGCAATGAACTATTGACCCACGACCCCATATGTACGATCTATGGCGACATATCTAAATGGCGATGGTGGGTATAAGCGATAGCAGCCCACCGCGACCGACTCACGGCGCAGGTTGGCCCGGCTTGGTCTGAGGGTCGGCGACCGTTCATTGTAATGTCTTAACTTTCGACCATCTACCTTCTGAAACTTACCGTCGTGTTCGTCATATTCACTAAGTCAAAAGTTCACGTGCGGCATTAGCCAGTTTAATGCATTTCCGTGATGTACAATACAGACCTCGTGTCCTTGACCTTTAACTTTTTTTTATCGCGCGTCAGTGTTTCGCGCGTCAGTACACTGACGCTGCGACGCACGATATTGATAGCAATTCTGTCCGTCGTCTATCTGTCCGTCACGTTCCGATATTCTGTGGAAAGGGCTTAACGTATTGTCGTAGTTTCTTCACCGCACGGTAGCCCAATCATTCTAGTTTTAAGGGTATCAAACATATTGGCGATATTCCGACGGGGTCACCCCTTTCGGGGACGCTAAATACAGGTGGGGTATAAAAATTTCGCGAGATCCCTTTAGTTTTCGTGACCTATTGGCCCTTAACCTATGACCTATGACTCATGACCCATGCATTACCCAATCAGGGCCTAAATTGTGTGTTTTCTGACACAAAGTGTGCAGTTGACTTTGTCAAGTGTACAGCTGACTTTGCTGGAGTGTGTTATGTGAAGTAGCACAATGCAGTGGAGATCTCTGACGGAGAATGACAAACAACGGATGGAACAGCTATCTTTGTCTTGAAGTCGTGTAAAAAATGAACAGATTTGCACTGTTAAATTTCAAAATTTTCTGGGGCAATGCCCCCAGACCCCCATACTGGGGATGGGCTACGGCGCCCCTTCCCAGACCCCACCCCCTCGGCACTCCGGCGCTTCGCGCCTCCGTGCCTCGCTCGGGGCCTTCGGCCCCTCCATCGTCCCTGTGTGCAGTTGACATTTTGAGATATTTTAGGCCCTGGACCCAATATACCCAATAAGCCATCGTCAGCTCTGTTGCATCGTCGTTATCAGTTCGTCGTTGTCATCCTGGATGTAGACTGTTCACGAGTGATGTCACATGTGAATCACATCTTTAACAATATTAACTACGTACGTCTCTTTTCATTTACCGACGGCTACAAGTGCTGTAGGTGCTTAATAAACTAGCAGCTGTAGGCCAACACGCTGCAATGGCATGCGTAATACAGAATATTTTAGAATTTCAACGCATTATGATCTGTCTGTTGATACTCTACAGCAGACCAGCAGCATGCTTTTTCTTGTAGTGTCCACGCTCGAATCCTTTAGTTTCATTCTCAGTGATTTTTAACATTTGAAGACCATTAAGGACTCTAGATATAAATCAAGTTACACTGACTGGCATTTCTGCCCATGTATATTATAGCTGTGCATGCAGTGTAGTGTGTGTCTGTATTTGCACTGTAAAAGTTTCAGTTAGCTTAAAACGATACATTTTGTGACACGCACGGCAGCAATATGGTGTTCTGCAGCAACCATTATTACTCACATATACATCATAGTTAATATATTTCCACATTGTTATTTTTATACTAACTTTTGTGAAATTTATGCGTAAAATGTAAAATGGCGTTGATGTGTTCCGTCTGGCCGCTATTGGTGTGACTGGCATTAATTTATACTGCATTAATATGACTCGTGTCGACTACACGTATAGTTATAGTAACCGCTTTGTCTGGTCCGATACGTAGTTGAACCAATTAAATTGGATTGAGTTGCATATTATTTGCATTATCAATATTTAGATTTGCCGTGAAGGTTTGTTATTTTGCTTGTACGGTTTGATTATACATGGTCCATGGTCCGTCCGTCCGGCCGTTGTCTGTCCCATTGTCATATCAAAGAACGCGCGCGGTACTGCACAGCCGGCGGTCATCGACGATCGACCTGTCACCCCCTGTCTGAGAGATATCGACTCTCCCTCAGCGTCAGCAGCACATTAAACGATTTGTTTGGGTTGGCGCGTTAAAGGGAAAACATTGCGGGCCAGGTTATTTTATCACAGTGACGATATTCTTCTTCTATACTGTTACTAGTCTACTACTACTACTACTACTACTACCAATATTACTATTACTACTACTTGTGAACGTGGTAACACGATAATATAAATTATTACGGTGGATAGAAAGTATTTTAGCTCGTGTGCACCGATCTGTATAGTTGGCATGTTTGATCTTTTTGTGTGTGCGTGTCGTTTATTGTCGTCGTCGCGTGGTAGTTGTAATTGATGTTTGCGACTGTTTCTAGTCACTCAGACGTAGTCGTTGTCGTAGCTTTTATTTTCTAGAGCTTTGCACACTTGGCAGTTGTAAATTATACGAAATAAATGTCATTCGTATTTGTCGCTGGTCAACTCGTCTCTCCATCAATTTATTACACAAAATAAAACCATATGAACGTAGACTGGTGATTAGCTTTGACAGCTGACAGCGTCAAAAGTTACAGAACACGTAAATAATAACTTAGCTATCGCTAACAGGTCGTGCTAAATATTATATCTTTGCGATCGAATACGACAGTAGATAATTGCTCACATACGACGTCCGACCGTTCTAATTGACTTCGTATTATGTGCTGTATTTTTAGACAAGCTGTGCGGCTAGGTGGCCGCCACAATATCCCCCGCCCCGTGACCTTGACTTTTGACCTTTTGACGTTGAAGTCGGTGTGGGAGTCGCATGTGACCTGGGGTACCCGTACCCCTGTACAAAGTTTCGTCTTCCTAGGCCTTTTGGTTTTCGAGTTAGAGCCGATGTACGCGACATCAGACAGCCAGACGGACAGACGGACGACGGACGCCGATCATCGCTTAATGCCCCCCCCCCCTACGGAGCGGGGGCATAATAACTTAGCTATCGCTAACAGGTCGCACTAATTATTATATCCTTGCGATCGAATACGACAGTAGATAATTGCTCACATACGACGTCCGACCGTTCTAATTGACTTGGTATTATGTGCTTCATTTTTAGATAATGACAATTAACCCGTTTGTAGTACCTGAAATGACCTTCAAAGGTCACTCAAGATTGTCGGCGGTCTCAACGATTATAGCCTATGACTGTTAACCGATTTAACAGCTACGCTTTACGCCGGCCTCACCAAAACAATGTGCACATTCAACTAACATCTTAACTAGACATCAATTTAATTAAGCATCACCTCCAAGGCAGGGCATGTGCAATCAAACGTTTTTTCTGTTAAAACTATCCAACTTTTTACCTTGCCAAATTTTAACCATCAATACAGGAGCGTGAGACTGTAGCACCCAAAACGTCAAAATTTGAAATTTTGCCTATAAATTTGTCCTAACGGCGGTGATTTTTTTTTACAAATTTTTGCAACATTGGTCGAACCTAGGTCCTCTTCTGCGTGCCAAATTTTACCGCTATCGGTCTGAAAATGTGGTCTTACGGTCCCCCAAATCGTCACAATTTGGAATTTGTGGTATCCCTCGCTTAACCGATTATTATTTATGATTATTTATCGTCATTTCAAAGGTCAAACTGTAAGTATGCCAAAAGTTGGACTCCACGTTCTCCTATTTTGAACTGCACACTTTTCGTTTGGACTCCACGTTTTCGTTGGACAGCACGCTTAAATTTAAAAAAAAATTGCTAGAGTTGGGATGCCATTGACGAGTCACTAGTTTTAATGTGGGACTTCCGCGAGTTGTTTGTGATACTGATGCTAACACCACTAGAACAAGGTGTAGGCCTAGCTGACTCCAATAATGTTCGTAAGTGGCGCCCATTAACTCGGGGTAGGCCGAACGTTTACGATCACCTTACCTATACTTGTTGACTCTTGTGTCACATCTTTTCCATAACATGTTGCATACGTTTATTCGCGAAAAAGGCGTCAGATAAACAGCGGAACGAATCACTAACAAATCATTAATGTGTTGATTCTATGCCTCGAATACCTCACTGTCGCTTGTTCGGAACCAATTCCACTGGGAGACAGCAGGAGTGTCCGCAGTCAACCATGCCCGTATACATCGTTTACTCACTTAAATATTCAGTGGCCAAAAATGTTTTCACCCTGCAAGGGCGACACGCTGCACTGATAAAGTTGAAATTTGACCAGGAGGAGCGGACCTACTCTACGCTACGCGTGCCAACAAGAACTTAGCTATCGCAAACAGATCGCGCGCGTCAGCTGCGCACACAATACGTCGAGGGCATCTATAAGTCTAATTACCCATGACCTTAAAATCGAGGTCAAGGGTCACTAAAGATCACTGGAAACGGAACCATTGGATCGATCATACACGACTTACTATTATTCGAGTTATTGACTTTGGATATTATCGTGACCTTGAAATGTGGGTTAGAGGTCACTCAAGGTCACTGAAAATGGTACAATTTGAAAGCTTGGGTATGGTTTCCTATTCGCCTTCCATAGTAACTATGGCCGTATCTTTAGCCATTTCGCAGATATTCAGCATCGAAGAATGGCCTGACCTTGAAATATGGGTTTAGGGTCGTTCATCAAGATCATTTTAAATGGCGCGGTTCGATAGACCATGTACGACTTTCTATTGGTCCGCCATTGTAATTATAGCTCCATCTTGTACCATTTTCAAGTTATCATGACCTTGAAATCTGGGTTAGAGTTCACTCAAGATCATTGAAATTGGTGCCATTCAAAAGCTTAGGTACGGTTTCCTATTCGCCTTCTATAGTAACTATGGCCGTATATGTAGCCGTTTGTGAGATATTTAGCGCCAAAGAATGGTATGACCTTGAAAACAGGGTTAGGGTTCGTTCAAGGTCATTGGAAGTGGCACCATTTGATAGATTGCATACGAGTTCCTATTCGCCTTCCATAGTAACTATAGCTATATCTTGTATCGTTTGTGAGATGTAGCGACTTATTGGTAGAAAATCCTGAAGTTTTTATACTCCACCAGTATTTAGCGCCCCCGCAGGGGGCGGGTGACCCCGTCGGAATTTCGTGAAGATGTTTGATGCTGGTAAAACTAGAATGATTGGGCTACCGTATAGTGAAAAAACTGTGACGATATGTTAAGCCGTTTTCATCTGATGCCGGAACGGACAGACGGACGGACAGATTTGCTATATCAATATCGCGCACCGTTTCCTTGGCAGTGGCCGTTGCCTAGCTACTAACCGCACAGTGATCGCTGAGTCACTAACGCATTGTTTCTCGCTGACTGTAAGCACAAGTTACGGAACAGGCAGCGCTTAGGCTACTGTGTAGGGAGGGATACGGCTTCATCATCTGCCATCTTGGTTCGTTCGACTAAACCATCTCCAAACCGGTTTGTTGATCTCCGTGCTGCATTTGACTCTCTTAGCCGACCAGCGTTGTGGCTACTCCTGACAAGGCTTGGTATCCCGGATAAGATTGTGAGACTCTTTAGAGTGCTGTACGCCAACTCTGTTAGTTGTGTTCGGACAGGTGGGACTCACAGCTCATGGTTTAAAATCGAGGCTGGTATTCGCCAGGGCTGTGTGCTGGCCCCAGACTCATTTGCCACAGGCATGGTTGCTGGACAGGACTGTTGAATCTTGCTTGATCGGTGTGGCGTTTAGCCAAAGCTCCTTCACTGATCTGGATTTTGCTGACGATGTCTCTCTCTCCTTGCTGAACTGCTAGAGCTTCTTGTTCCCATATTGGAGACAATTGCAAGTGAAGCAGCATCGCTAGGGTTTGAGGTGAATTGGCAGAAGACAAAGGTACAAGCTTTGGGTTGCAGGGAGGATATGCCATTAGCCATCAAGGTTCAGGGCCAGGACGTCATGGTAGTCGAGGAGTTTGTCTACCTTGGCTCTCTTATCCACTCATCAACCGGAAGCACTTGTGACATCAGCCGCCGAAGTGCCATCACCCGTGCTGCCATGCAGAGCTTAGGAAATCAGATTTGGAGGTCACGGCTTGCCATCTCAACGAAGTTGAAGCTGTACAACACGTGTATCTTACCAATATTACTGTATGGTTCGGACTGCTGGGCGATATCTAAGACGGACGCACGCAAGATCGATGCACTCGACCAGTGGTGTCTGCGTATGCTGCTTAGCATCAAATGGTAGCAATTTGTACGGAATGATGATGTACGGAGGCTAACGAAGCAACCCAAACTCACTGCTATAATCCAATCGCGCCGGCTTACCCTATTTGGACATATTATGCGCATGGACGACAACGCAGATGCCAAGAGGATCCTGTTAGCCAGAGCCATATATTTGAAATCTATGGCTCTGCTGTTAGCCTCCCATCCGGCAGACTGGAGAAGACAAGTAGGTCGTCCCCGCATCACGTGGCTCAGCACCGTCCAACAGGATCTGAAACAACACCACCTTACGCTCCCCGAAGCAGCAGATTTGGCTGATGTCGACGTATGGCGCTACGCAATCGTGAGTTACATGCCAGAAACGACGACGACGACGAAACCGGTTTGCTCGGATTCGTGAAACCGGTTTCAGATTCGACAAATCGATTACGTCCTCAGTATAGTGGAACTAAGAGAACCACCCCACCGGAAGTAGTTTTATGACGTCATCCTATGACGTCATACGAAAAGTTAACTTATACTAGAAACTGTAACCTAGGGTTATGAGTTAGGGTTATAG
>Ga0209339_1001244_pt1 | contig 10668 bp, 11 predicted proteins | sample OlaalgELextract3_FD_187376 | JGI IMG/M metagenome (GOLD analysis project Ga0209339, IMG submission 187376) | Olavius algarvensis symbiont microbial communities from Tuscany, Italy - Type A ELBA extract 3 (SPAdes) (version 2) | ecosystem: Host-associated > Annelida > Digestive system >...
TGGTGACGCGGTACGACCAAAAGCCGCTGGGCAGCGGAGCGAAGATGTTGCCGTGATGCGACACCTGCGACTGGCTGGCACAATTCCACGAGGTACTGGGGCGAAGGCAGTATAACCAGTGAGGCCATGAATTTGGAAAGGATTTGTGACATAGTTGTCTTAAGAATGGACTTGAGAAGAAAAGGAATGGTTGATGGTGATAACATAAAGAGTGGAAACTGTATAATATACAGTTTATATTGCTTTATATTATATAGTAAAGCAATATAATGGACGAGCCACCATTTCGCCGACATGACAGATATCCCCAGAACGTCACTATCCACGGCTGGTGGCAGTCCCCATAGCGTTACGTCATCTGGTCGGTGGCCGTCTATCGCGTGTTGAATTGCTTATCTAAGTAGCGCGAATGAATGGGCAGCTGGCTCGCGGCGTGGCAGCGCATTGCGTAGACCGTTACTATAATATCGCGGCGTGCGTCAGTCTGGCAGCGCGCGCATTCCGCCTGCTAGTATACGCGAACGCGACTCCGACTGGCGTTTTCCTAACGATTGATGCCTCGTTGTGTCGTCTCTATCAATAATTCTCTGTCAACGTCGGCACCAAGTGCGTACGTTTATATCGATTTTACAGTAAGTGACCTCGTCTTAGTGTCTGCCCTGGAAACACGGCGTAGACTTTTAGTCAAGAGAACGCGGAAATTCGTGTTGTTTTTGAAATTTACTTTTTTGTATGTGCAGCAACTCCTGCGCTGTTGATGTACATAGTTTACTGTAAGTAAGTAAGTAAGTAAGTAAGTTAAAAGTCAATTTATATAGCGCGTCGTCGTGATACCTCTAATGCGCTGAATGCATCAGTGCGTTGCAAACAGAAACGTGTTCAGAGATTGTCATAAACTGTTCCCGTAAATAACCGGATTTCGCAAACTGTCCGGCAAGGAATTCCAGACCGACGGACCAGCCACACAGAAAGCCCGTCGGCCACAGGGGCTGACCCGGTGGCACGGTACGACCAGGAGCTGTCGGGTGGCGGATCGGAGATGTTGCCGTAATGGATGTGCGTTCCCCTGTAGTGACTCTCACCACGCTATGCTATGGCAGTATTAGTACCTCCGCCAGGGCGGGGTTATGCGATCAGTGCTGTTCGGCTGTCATTCTGCCAGTCATGCTGTCTCTCTGTGCAGGATTATTGCAAAAGTAATCAGCCGATTTCATTGAAACTCATGTCATGATTGGACCTGTCAATCGAAAGAACTGATTAACTTTTGGTGCTGATCCCGTCCCAGATACGGATTCCGGATCACTTTCCACTTCCTTTACAATTGCGGAATGGGGATTTTGGGAGAGTTATTTAGCATTTCTCACATACAGTCTCTGGCCGATTTCCACGACACTCGACGTAATGACTGTAGTGGACAAGCTATAATGAATCCACAACATTTTGGGAACGATCCGGCAGACATCCGGATCCAGAAATCCAGATTTGAATGTCTGATAACTTTCGGTTAAGGTAGACGCCTTGGCGGAGGTTTACGCTGTCTGTGCACAGCCTCTTTATCTCATATTATATTATTATTTGTTCAGGCCACAGCTGGCGTGGTGTTGGTTTGGTTCCAATCAATCGGTGCTGGCGGCAGTGCGAGTTAGTCGTCTCTACGGAGGTGGCTTGTAAAACTGGTCAGATGTCCGTCCGTCCATGCGGTGTCAACATTTTCAAAACCCTAACGCTCCGAGGCCGCTGGGGGTCCGACATCAATATAACGTAGCATCTATATTCTATGGGTTGGGGACAAAACTTCTGGGAAGCGGAATTTTGAATTTCGGCCCCTGCGCCGCGCAGTAGAGTCTGAGACCCATCCCGAGCGGGGTGATTTTCAACTGTGTGGTAATGGGAGCGGATGGATAGCTACCTCGAGCTATAAGTAAGTAAGCAACTAAGTAGCAGTTTACAGAAATGGCGGAGCAGCTCTAAGCGGTACGTTTGGACGTCCACTGCTGTGCTGACCTTCAGCAAGCAGTTAACATGATTAATGTATTCAAGTCGCGCTTGAAGGCCTGCAGTGATAGCTGTTTGGCCGTTACAACGGCGTGACAGCGTAGCATGATTTGTAACACTGCCACACTGCTGCTAAATTGCTAATATATAATAACTTTATTACTTGGACATGATGTTTATGACAGTAACTATGCTCATGGCCGTTGTCGACTGCCAGAGTTCGCCCAGTGCACATAATCAATGTGGATCAGTGCCAGCGGACTTGGGTCGCCAGTTTGTAGTACGCTTTTAACGCCTGCTTACGTGTCCGTGCCATATATTAATCCCACTCCTGAATGTTGATAATAAAATAATAATAATAATAATAATAATAATAACAAAGTGTGCGTCCCCAATGGCTGACACGATGCGGCTCTTCCTTTGTTCATCTGCAGGGATAGTATTTAACCTTGACCATGGAATGTCTGTATAATAGCATGCTATTATACAGACGTCCATGCCTTGACCTTTGACTGCGACTGTACGAGTTTCAGTGTCGGGGTAGTGTAATTATATTCCGCAGGTGGCAGCAGCCGCAGCACCCTGCCGTGAGGTCGGAGCGAGATTTGCTGTGCCCAGCACCGCCTGCTGTCTGTTTTTAAATCGTATCAGACAAAAACGGCAGAAACGCTACGTTGGTTTGTGCGGACGCAGGCGATGCTGCTTGTAATGTAATGTAATGTAATGTTAGTTTGACAATTTATAGGGCGCAGTAAGCGGCACGAACTACTTCTAGAGCGCCTAACATAGTCAATGTACACGTAGTCACAAGCTCTACAGGCTGGAAAAAGACAGTTGAAAGAGGTAGGATTTCAGATGTTTCTTAAAGGTGTCGAATGATGGTGCAGATGTTCGAATGCTTGCTACCTGTGTGGCATCCTGTTGTACGTATTTAGTAAATATGGATCTGTATAGTACATCATCGCAAACACGCCTCTAATGCTACCTGTTCCCGTACGTCAGCGTCGATCTTCGTTAAACTAGTCCTCAGCCAGACACCAGCCCACACTGCAAGACCACGGATACGGGGATACGGTCTAGTGTATCTGGCGATGTGTCTGTAACTTCCCCAGCTTTTGCAGGTACTCATTCAGCTTACCCTCGGAGTGATGGCTCAGGCTGAGTAGGCCTGGTTGCCTGGTTCTGCACCGAGGTGCTTTACCCGTCCTAAGACGGTCACCACTCACCCGTCCAGGCACTAACGGGCCTAGTGCAGAGTAACTACGTTGATCGAGACCAACACGTTGCCGCTGAGCCAAACCGGCATGGATGGTACATATGTAGTGAAGGTAGGGTGAGAAGTGAGTCACGTGTTGTACAGTACACGTCACGAGGGGTCGACGTCGGAGACGGTTGCGGCAGCTGTTCTTACGTCCGTGTGCACTCGATTGTGATGTGACTCGGTGGGATCCGGATATTTCCCCCTGGACATATTTCCCCGGACATTCCCCCTTCCGACAATTCCCCTCCGTTTCTACATGATGTAGGATGGTCCCCCTTCCACCAGTTACGTCCTCCAATCTACAGTAGCGATCTACCGTTACAGTGTACAAAATTGATAGCGGTAGATCGGTTAGGGTCAGGAGTACCCGTTAGAGCCAGTTTAAAAAAATTCCCCGTCTCATGGGTTGGTTAGGGTCAGCACCCTGGGTCGTAGGTTGGTTAGGGTTAGGAGTTAGGACCCCGCGTCGCGTGGGTCAGTTAGGGTCAAGAGTATGGGTTAGTGCCAGTTTTCAAATTTTCGCTTTACCAGCGGGGGAATGTCCTAGGCAGTAGCTGGAGAGGGAAATTGTCCGGGCGGGAGAAATGTCCGAGGGGGAATGTCCTTCACTCGATTCTATAATCTATACGACGGCTGCTGATGCTGGCGATGCGCAGCTGGTGCCGCCTGACACACCTGAGTACACCGCGATTGATTCTCACCTGCATGTCATATGAGTCCGCTTCTACCTGTGCACGTTTCTCGTGACGTCACTAAAGACGTCTTATAGTGAGGCTTGAGGACTGGATTACCATGGCAACGACCGTGCCCAGGCGCCGTCCATTAGGAAATATTATACTAATTGGCTGTCATGCGGCGTCGTTTGAAGCAGCCGTCGTACAATCGCACGTGGCTATAGCGGCCCTGTGTGTGCGGTGTGACAGCCTCTGTATCTGTATGAGTTATCTCTGTCGCCATATATCATTTCATTTGCCTGCTGCAGCACGTGCGCGTTGCAATATCGTAACGTAACGACATTGAATGAGTCACGCTATTCGACGATAGCGGTCTGCGCGACTCACTTTAACCTCTTAATCACAAAATGTTCGGTTAACCCATTACTAAATTAACCGAACTGAAACCGAAGATGGCGGCCAAAATGGCGGCGTGACTAAATATTTAGAAAATGAATAGAATATTACAATCGCTTTAGTCATTAACTGTCTGGTGTTTGTAGCAAAAGCATCATTCATTTCATTCAATCATGGTCGGCGAATAAAAATCATTTGCACAGATATTACGTTATGTAATGTAGGTCTTGTCAGTGTGTACACAATGTGACTTTTACGTCCCTCTGAGGCTGAGCCCCATGCCCACCTTACAGCGAGTTAGCGAAAGCCTTGGTGAAGCTATAGTTTTTGGTTTACCGGTTACTAACCGGTTAGTAGTTTTGGTTAACCGGTTAGCATAGTAACCGAACAGTACATCCCCGTTCGATTATCCGTGATCCAGTCATCCAAGATCCCGTAATACTCAGCAGGTCATGTTTGTTAAATAGCGTTATGTGCGGTGCTGGCACTAACAACAACGTGGACAATCATTGCGGCCGTCATGGCTTAGTGGTAACGCGTTGACCTCGATCAACGTAGTTGTGCTACGTCAGACCCGGTTAGTACCAGGATGGGTGACCCTCTGTGGGCGGGTAAACCATCTCAGTATGTAGCATAGTTTTAACTGCATTCCCACGTTTGTCGGATATGCATCTTGCTGACGCACTTGTTAAATTACTGTATTAGTATTAAGATGTACGATGATGACATGTGACAGAGGTGAGACAGAGGTGTGTAATGGAGATATGACATGTGTGAGAGGTAAGACAGGTGTGACATGTGTGACGGAGGTAAGACAGGTGTGTGACAGAGGTGTGACGTGTGTGACAGAGGTAAGACAGGTGTGTGACCGAGGTATAACAGGTGAGGTGGGTGTGTGACCGAGGTGTGACGTGTGACAGGGGTGAGAGGGAGGTGTGTGATGGAGGTGTGGCATGTGTGACAGAGGTAAGACAGGTGTGTGACCGAGGTATAACAGGTGAGACGGGTGTGTGACCGAGGTGTGACGTGTGACAGGGGTGAGAGGGAGGTGTGTGACAGAGGTGTGGCATGTGTAACAGAGGTGAAACAGCAGTGTGATATGTGTGACAGAGGTGAGACTGGTATGTGACAGAGAGGTGACGGATGATACAGAGGTGTCTGACTGAGTGTGACAGGTGAGACGGGGGTTTGACTGAGGTGTGGCATGTGTGACAGAGGTGAAACAGCGGTGTATGTCAAAGGTGTGATATGTATGACAGAGGTGAGACTGGTATGTGACAGAGGTGTGACAGGGGTGATACAGAGGTGTCTGACCGAGTGTGACAGGTGAGACGGGGGTTTGACCGAGGTGTGACATGTGTAACAGGGGTGAGTCAGAGGTGTGTGACGGAGGTACTGCGACGGAAACAATGCCGCGCGACGAGATTCTGCGCAAGACGAAAGCTGTTTCGCAGGTTCTGGAGGCACTGCGGAATGAACACAGACAGACACTATCTGGTCTTCAGTCAGCTGGCGCCGGAAATGATACTCCGTCTTCAGATGGAAAGATCAACATGCTCACTAAGTCGCTGGAGCAACTGGAACTTGGAGTCAGTGAAGCTCAGGTGTGCACTGTGCTGATTGGATCACTGTCTTGATGCTGATAAATACAAACATTAAATATAACGGTTTGGCCACGGACAGACATACAGACCCACGGCATGCAGCGTGATGCCGTGCAAACAGTACCTGTCTGCGGGTAGTATTATCCGTCTGCGGGTAGTACCCATCGGTGAGTACCAGTAGTTATTAGTGGTTAAAATAGCAATGTCTATGAAGGCACAGTACAGATGATGTTAATCTTTTGTAATGAGGGTTGAATGGACGACAGCAGAGCTTAGTTTAGTCTGCGTTACAAAAGGCGCCACTCTTCGCAGCCCAAACTACATTAGGAAAACAAAAAATACGTTCTATGGAACACTGGTATCTGTCCCATTAGAGAAATTTCGTGAAAAACTGCTTCCCCATGCAAAACTTCAGTGAAATTCGGCAATCAGCTGCTGAGTTATGGCCAAAAGACTTTTAGAATGACGGCCGTCTGACGTCTTGAATTTAAAAATTTTTTGTATTTGGCCAAGTGACTGTCACTGAGTTTCAAATTAGCATTTTTTTACCAAATTTAATTGAAATCGGATGATTTTTTGTTGAGATAAGTTGATTTCACGATTTTCAAGATGGTGGATCCACGTCATCTTGAATTTTATAGGTCCAATAATGGGTCCTTTGAAAAACCCATGTGGGACTTCCTATAGGTTGTCATTTAAGATAGACGATACCTCTAAATTGCTTACTTTTTGAGAAAATCGTGTTTTTGTTGGTGACAGACAGACAAACAGACAAATAGACGAACAGATGGACAGAACCATTGCTAGAGATGGTTTTGCTATTGCGAGCGGCGTCTTAATAAGAAGATAAAATCTATGTGTGAGTAATGGTAACAGATATGGAAAGTAAATCTTTGCTTGACAATAACCAGGAATGCTTTTCTGAAGGTAAAACATTAAGTTCATATAGCAACAAAAATAATAAAAGGCTGAGCAGAAACTACTACACTTACTGTTGCTACTACTACTACTACGGCTATGGCTACGGCTACTGCTGATGCTGCTGATGCTGCTGATTCCTGACTTGTAAAACTGGTCAAATGTCTGTCCGTCCATCCGTCCATCTGTTCATGTGGTGTCAAAAGTTTCAAAACCTAAGGCTCAGAGACTGGTGAAAGGTAAAAGGTAAAGGAAGTGGATTTATATAGCGCCTTTATTGTAGTACCTCACACCTAAGGCGCTCAGGTACGGATCACAGTGTTACCTGCAAATTACACCGCACCTGGCTCTACCTCGTAAGCATTCACCAGATGGCGCATCCCCAGACAGAGGTTGCGGACATTTAATTGCAGCCTACTACTCATTTATCTACCCGAAAGGATGAAAGGCTGAGTCGGCCTGGTTGGCTGACCTACAGCGGACAGTTTACCCACATAAGTGGTCACCCGTCAGCCGCAGGTCGAGCGCAGAACAGCGAAAGTTCGCCTGTCAGAGACCGATGTTCTACCACTGTGGGTTGATGTTGATGAAACTTGGCATGTATATTCCATGGGTCTGGCTGAGGATACAACTTCTAGGAAGTGGAATTTTGAACTTCGGCCCCTGATGATTGACCCCGAGCGGGGTGATTATTATACAGTAACACCATTGCTGGAAGTTGCAACATTCTGACAGCAAGTTGTGACCATTGTGCCACTGTGCTGCGATAATAGACAAACACTGAAATATGTCGGTATTGTAACACTACAGGTGATATATGACACTACAGGTGATATATAACACTACAGGTGATGATAGCGTTGTCGAGTCACCTGCAGCACGTCGAGTCCGAGAAACAGAAACTTCGGGCTCAGGTTCGGCGACTGTGCCAGGAGAACACATGGCTGCGTGACGAGCTGGCCAACACGCAGCAGCGCATGCAGCAGAGCGAGCAGCAGTGTGCTGCACTCGAGGAGCAGAAGAAGCATCTCGAGTTCATGGACAAGATGAGGAAATACGAACTGGAAACCACACAGGTGACGCAGCTGCTGCAACTGGCCGTTTTTTGTACAGAACCAGAGAGCCAGAGAGTGCATTTGATGAGAATGATAAATGTTTTTTATCGCGCGTCAGCACAGCAATGCTGATGTGCGATAGTGATATAAGAATTCTGTCTGTCCGTCTGTCTGTCTGTCACGTTCCAGTATTGTATCGAAACGGCTTAACGTATCGTCACAATTTCTTCACCATTACGGTAGCCCAGTCTTTCTAATTTTATGAGTGTTAAACATCATTGCGAAATTCAGATGGGGTCACCCGTTGTAGAGGCACTAAATACAGCTGGGGTATAAAAATTTATCAATTTTTGGCCAGTAGCTCGCTATATCTCGCAAACAGTACAAGATAGCACTATAGTTACTATGTAACACTAATAGGAACTCGTGTGCAATCTATTGAATGATGTTGTTTCCAGTGACCTCGAGTTAACCCTAACGTAGATTTCAAGGCAACGGATTTATTATAGATGCCCTCGACGTATTGTGTGCACAGGTAACGCGCAAGCTGTTTGCAATAGCTGAGTTTCTTGTTGTTTCATAACAACAGCAACAACAACAACAAACTCATTCTGTGGCCTTTATTTTGTGTCATCATGGGTAACTGGGTACCAAGTTCATTATTCTGTGGCCTTTACTTCGTGACATCCTGGGTGACTGGGTACCAGGTTTATTAAAGATATCATTTGCTCTTACCACTCTCAGTGACCACTGTTAGTCTAGTTAGCATCTTCTCTGTTATTATGAACCCTTGCTTCTTTTGCTTTTAAATCCAGACTGCTCATATCTTCGTCAACCACCTGCTGCCTTGTTGTGTTAGTTGTGTTTCTGTGGCAGAAAGTACATTCTTACTTACTGTTGCTTGGTATTTTACATGTTTTGCATTGATCTGTATTTATCATTTTTAGGCACGACATGTTGGTTTGAGTTTTTCGTTGATTTTTTTTGCGCACAAAATGGCTTTTAATCGCGTGTCAGCTGATGCGCGATATTGATATAGCAATTCTGTCTGTCCGTCCATCTGTTTGTCTGTCCGTCTGTCCGTAATGTTCCGGTATCAGATGAAAACGGCTCAAGATATCATCGTAGTTTTTTCACTGTACGGTAGCCCAATAGTTTTGTCAGCATCAAACACCTTCACGAAATTCTGACGGGGTCACCCCCTGTGGGGGTGACAAATACAGGTGGGGTAATAAAAATTTTGCGATTTTCTACCAATAAATCGCTATATCTCGCAAGCGATACAAGATAGCGCCATAGTTACTATAGAAGGTGAATAGGAAACGCACCCAAGCTTTTGAATGGCACCAGTTTCAATGACCTTGAGTGACCTCTAAGCCAGATTTCAAGGTCACGATATTATTCAATGTCAAATTACTCGCAAATGGTACAAGATATAGCTATAGTTACAATGGCGGTCTAATAGAAAGTCATAGATGGTCTATCGAACCGCGATATTTTCAATGACCTTAAAGGACCCCAAACCCAGATTTCAAGGTCAGGCCATTCTTTGACGCTGAATATCTCCAAAATGGCTACAGATACGGCCATAGTTACTATGGAAGGCGAATAGGAAACCGTACCAAGCTTTCAAATGGTACCATTTTCAATGACCTTGAGTGACCTCTGACCCACATTTCAAGGTCACGATAATATTAAATGTCAAATAACTCGACTAATAGTAAGATCTGTTTGTGATAGCTAAGTTCTTGTACGAACCTTAGGATAGTTCTAATGCAGTTTATGTCTGCTATGTTTTGTGACATTGCTGTCTGTTTACCTTGACTGAAAATAACACTGCACAACGTTCATAGAAAAATGCATCTTGAATTATCAACTGGATTGGGATTAAAAATAAAGGATTTATTTCTGGTGATGTGAATAATACGATGAAAGTGAATAAGTGACCAGCACAGAGCAGTTGAATATTTGCTGGTGTAGAACGCCGACAAGGAGGAGCAACCTTCAGACAGTGTTTCCTCACAGAGCCTCGATCTCGGCTTTCCAGACGACGAAGATGACGCTCATCCTGGAAGTAAAATCGTGTGATATTATTACGTTGTAACTTTTGTGATGATAAAAAAATGCAAACAATTTTTTACTTTTATTTGATAACAAAAAGTGATATTATTTCGTTGTTGCTACTGTATTTTTACCATATAGGTAATTTTTCTCACTATTTGTAACGTCCTTGTTTTAGTACTATTATCTTATGTATTAAGCTGCTGCAACTAGTTCTGCTGTTAATATTTTAATTATCATTATCAGTTAACCAATTATTACTATTTTGCATTTACAGTTTGATTAACTTGAACTGATTACTTTGACATATAGGTAGATTGTGTGTGCGTAGCCTTTTTATGACTCACTTTTTGTATAATAAAATGTTCTGGTTGTCTGCATAAATGATTGTCATAAATAACTCTCCCTTTGCCACACTACTATTGCCGTTATTATTACTGATGTCACATACATCATGATTTGTCATTTAATAAATGCAATAAATACGTAGCATAAATGTAATTTATTCTTACTGTCCAAAAATATGGATCAGGTGTCAGATCAGCAATTTCAGTAGTCGCTTAGCGCAGAGACAGTTAACCAAGCGTATAGTAGATTAGAGTACTAATTATTATTATTATTATTATTATAACTGAATGTCATAAACAACATTTAGTCCAAGGACTTCAAGGTTGCACACATGGGGACACTCAGCGGTTCAATCA
>Ga0209339_1001247_pt1 | contig 10658 bp, 10 predicted proteins | sample OlaalgELextract3_FD_187376 | JGI IMG/M metagenome (GOLD analysis project Ga0209339, IMG submission 187376) | Olavius algarvensis symbiont microbial communities from Tuscany, Italy - Type A ELBA extract 3 (SPAdes) (version 2) | ecosystem: Host-associated > Annelida > Digestive system >...
CCCGGCAACGGGAGCACTGCCGCAAGCCGGGTTCCGTCGTTGAAATCAGGCCCCCTGGGCCTTCGTGGACGCTTCAATCGGTCCGGTAACGGGGTGCTGCCCGAAGAGCAATTTTCCTTAGGGTCGGACCCAGGCGAGCGTGCCGCCGGTCCCGGGCTTGACGCCCGGCCGGACTATATTAGTTTCCCGCTAAGTTCCGGCATCAATGGAGAGGACGACTCCGATTCGGGAGCGTCGGGATTGACGTCATCCCGGCCGTCGCCCCCCCCAAGCAGTGTGAGCTCAACCTCAAAAGGCAGCACAGAACCCGGCGAGGAAGATGGCCAGGATGACGCCGGCGGCAGCGACAATTCTACGGACAGAGGGGGAAATGGAGACGATCCGACCGAGGCGCGCCAAACTGACACCGTGCCCGGGGCGACCGTTTTCGGAACCGCGGGCGACGACATCATCGATGTGAAGTTCGTTTTTCCGGCTGACATCCGAACCGCGCCCGGCACCCTCAACGGGACCACTCACAAGGCCGATGTGGTGTTCGGCAACGCCGGGGATGATACCGTCAACGGCGGCGGAGGGAACGACATCATCAGTGGCGGTTCCGGTGACGACATCCTCAAGGGCGAGGCCGGCAGGGACACGCTGGGAGGCGGCAGCGGTGACGACATCCTGGACGGCGGCAGCGGCGACGACGCACTCAGCGGCGGCGAGGACGACGATATCCTGATCGGCGGGGACGGCCATGACGAACTGACCGGCGGCATAGGCTCAGACCAGCTTACCGGCGGCAATGGTGCGGACCGCTTCATATTTGATGATGCCGCGGGATCGCCCCCGCAGGCACCTGACCTGGTGTTCGATTTCAATGCGGTGCAGGGCGACCGAATCGACGTTTCCGGAATCGACGCCATCAGCGGCACAGCAGAACATGAGGAATTCATTTTCATCGACGATGACGCGTTCAGCGGCAGCGCCGGCGAATTGCGCTTTGTCCACGACGCCTCAGACGGTCTGCTGGAAGGCGATGTCAATGGTGACGGCACGGCGGATTTTACCATCGAACTGCTGGGGGTCACGTCCCTTGCGGGGGATGACATCATGGGGATTGGCTGAGGCTGAGACTTAACATAAACATCTAACCCAAACAAACTGGAATCGAAGATTTCGGATTTCGGATTTCGGATTTGTGGTATCGCTCCGCTCCGTCTTTTTAAAATCGATAGAATACCTTAAATCCAAAATCCAAAATCCAAAATCCCAAATCGTTGGATCTTCAATAACTAATAGCGGCCCAACAACCAAAAGGAGGAAATATCATGGCAACATCCAATCAGCAAGTATCTGTGGCGCTGGCCCAGGCGGTTCGGCCTGAAGGCAACCCCGGGGATCAGCCCACCCAATTCGATTTCGTGGTCACGCGCAGCGGCGATACCAGTGCGGAATTGTCGGTGGGCTGGGAAATACAGGTGGCCGGGACCGACCCGGCCGAAGTCAATGATCTGGCCCCCGGGCAGGCGACCGCAGGCACGGTGGTATTCCCAGCGAACGATCTGCAACAGACGGTCGGCGTGCTCATCGCCGGCGATAGCGCCGTCGAGGCCGAAGAGCAGTTCACGCTGGCACTGGACGGCAACACCCTGCCCGCGGGCACCACCCTGGGCACCGCCTCGGCGGTGGCGACCATCGGCAACGATGACCCGACGACGGTGATTATCTCGCCCTCGCTGGCCCAGGCCCTTGACGAGGGTAACCCCGGAGAAAGTCTGGCCACCTTCTCCTACACGCTCACGCGCGAGGGGGACCTGAGTCAGGAACTGACGGTGAGCTGGCAGGTGACCCCGCAAGGGGATTTCGCGGTGGATGGCGATGACTTCGGTGGCAGCTTGCCGAACGGTTCGGTCACGTTCGAAGCCGGCGCTTCGGAGGCGAACACACCGATAACCTTCGCGGCCAGCACCGACAGCGCGGTGGAGGCCGATGAGCAGTTCCAGGTCGAACTCAACCTGGCCGATGACGCGCCCGCCGGCACCATCCTGGGACTCGATAAGGTCAGCGGAAGGATCGTCAACGACGACGCGGAGCCGGAGATCGGCATCGACTCGTTAGAAAGCAAGGCCGAGGGCGATTCCGGCACTACGGCGTTCACGGTCACGCTCTCGCGCACCGGTGAAGACCTGTCGGCCGAGACCCTGTTCGACCTTCGTATCGCGGGCACCGCGTCGCCCAGTGCCGATGTGCAGGACTTCGACGGCACGCAGCTGCCGTTTGTGGTCTCGGGGAGCTTTGCCGCCGGCGAGGATACCGCCACGGTGGAGATCAACGTGGCCGGCGACACAGCGGTGGAGCCCGACGAGGGCTTTTTGGTGCAATTGGAGAACCCGCAAAACGGCACCATAGATCCGGACAAGGCGAGCGCGCAGGCGACGATCCTCAACGACGACGCACAGCTGTCGATAGCGGCGACCGACGCGAGCAAGGCCGAGGGCGATAACGACATTACGGAATTCACCTTCACGGTCACCCGCGAGGGCGACACCTCGGGCCAGTCGACGGTGGACTGGGAGGTCAAAACAACCGGGGGCGACACGGTTGACGGCGCCGATTTTGTCCTGAACACAACGCTCGGTTCGCTCACGTTCGACGACGGGGAACTCCGGGACGCCCATAAAATTATAAGTTTCTCCGTGCAAATGCCAAAAAAGTTATAATTTTATGGGCGTCCCGGAAGTCCCCAGAAGTCCCACAGGTCCGGCTGACGGCCTTCAAACAGCGCGACACCCCGCTGCTGGACGCCGAATTGACCCGGGTTTCGGGAGGACTATAATTGAAGATTGTAGATTGCAAAAGATAACATGATTTTCACAAGCCCAGTCAAAGGTTAAGCCAGTTATTTCAAAGGTGCTGCTTTGTTTTGACTCAATCTCTTAGCCGGGGCTGACTCTTGGCAATTTCCGCCATGGTTTCCAACCGGATTAATCGCCGATCATGATCCCGCAATTCACTGGAAATCTCCGAAAGCACCTTCCCCGCCCTATCCACTTTATCAGTCAGCAGCAAAACATCTTTCATGGCCGAGATGACATCTTTTAAGGTACTCACACGACACCCCTTATTTCGGCAAGAGCCTGCTCTGCATCAGCCAGCCCTTTTTCCAGAGAATCCTTAGCTCTGGCCGTTGCTTCACCAACCTCTTTCAACAGGGCGGCCAACAGTTCTTCATCTTCACTGAGCACCGGCTCTTTCTCGCAACGTTGCCGGACAAACTGTGACAAACTTACGCCTTCCTTTTTCGCTTCTCGGATCAAAAACGCTTTGAAATCCGGAGTTCCCAGGATGGTAATTCGTTCTGTTTTAATAGCCATAATAGATTTCTCCATCGATGCATTGTTATTAGCATTATAATGATAATTACAACGGAGTCAACCTTTATTACCTGGTTATTTCATATCAATTCCAGCCTTAAAATAGTCAGCTTTGGTGTCAAAAATATCACTTTAAGCCTCGAAAACGGGGTTATATTTTGCATAGTTCCTTAATTTTAAAGCGATCTCCGTGGTCCAACCCCAGTTTTCCAGGGAATTCCGGGACGCCCATAAAATTATAAGTTTCTCCGTGCAACTGCCAAAAAAGTTATAATTTTATGGGCGTCCCGGAAGTCCATTTTGAACCCCTCGATCCTTTCATCATGCTTTAGGTTAAAGATTACTCCCATAGATCCCACGTTGACGTTAGAGGCTGATTCCGGGAAATCTCTTCAAGATCTGTTGCAAAGGCATCCAACTCCTCATCCATTCTTGGCAATTTTCGAAGTAGGGCCTTCAGATTGTTCAATGTCACAGGATCTGTTTTTTCATCAATCGATTTCATGGAAGCGATCGGTTTTCCTCCCCTTTCAACAGTATATGGTTCTTGTTCAACTTGACACAAGGTCATATCTACGCTACACCAACTCGCAGCTAATTGCAGGCACTAATGCAAAATGTCCCGGGCGTTTTATCATGTATCCATCATAACATTGTTCGGACAACAAGCTGTTTGTGGCGAGAACCCTTGAGGCATCCGCCCAAATATACCTCGTCGTTTTCAACCCTCGTGCTGTTCCTCCTACAGGAGATGGTTAGAATTTTACGACCGGTTTGATTTGTAATATTTTTATCAAAACTAATATCCGAAAGGTCGATTTTATATGGCAGACAAGCAACCCGTTGATCCAGTTTTAAGAACCAAGCTTTACCGCCCGCTGCTCTCGCCGGATCTTATACCTCGTTTACAGCTGATGACGCGATTGGACGAGCTGCGGAGCCGGCCGTTGACTCTCGTCTCCGCGGCGGCAGGCTACGGAAAGAGCACGATGGCGAGCCTGTGGTTGGAAGCATGGGATGGTCCCTACGCCTGGGTATCTCTGGGCGCGGAAGAAAACGATCTTCGTTTATTTTTAAACTATCTGCTGGCTGCGATCAGCAAAACGTTCCCCAAGGCCTGCGACACGACCCTGTCATTGCTGCAGGCTGACAAGCTTCCGCCCGATCCTGTCCTGTGCCGGTATCTTCTAAATGACCTCGATGAGATTGAAGATCCCTTTATTCTGGTTCTTGACGATTATCATAAGATAAATGAGATGGCGGTGCACGACATGTTGGCCGCATTTTTGAATTATCCACCCCAAAACATGCACCTGATGATTCTAACCCGACGCGATCCGCCGCTGCTCACCAGTCCACTTCGAGCCCGGGGGCAGCTGAATGAAATAACTGGTAGGGACCTGCAGTTCACGGCGGCAGAGACTGCGGAATTTCTAAAAAATGCTACAGGGCTCTCGGTCAGCGCGAAAGAAGCTGCCAGCATCCAAGATAAGCTCGAAGGTTGGCCGGCGGGCATGCGCCTGATGTCCCAGTCCTTGAAATATTCGGGCAATCTTGATCATCTGATGACGAGTCTAAAAGGCGGCTTCGCAGCGATCCCGGATTACCTGACGCAAGAGGTGCTGTCGCAGCAATCTACAGAGACGGCAAACTTGATGGTCGCAACGGCAATCATGGATCGCTTCTGCGCACCGCTCATTGATGCGCTGATTGGACCAAACGTTGAGCGCGGTGAAAGCGGGATCGATGGCGCCCAGTTAATTGCCAAACTTCAAAAGGACAACCTATTTCTGATCGAACTGGATACTGCAAACCAGTGGTTCCGTTATCATCATCTGTTTCAGGACCTTCTGCTAAACCAGTTGGCGAACTATTCCAGCGCGCAGGAAATCGCAGCATTCCATTCGCGGGCCTGCGAGTGGTTCGAAGGTCAGGGTTTTGTCGAGGAAGCGCTCCAACACGCGCTCGCGGCCGATGACGTTGAGCGGGCAGCGCAGATCGTCGAGCGGAACTGGCGTACCACGGCAGATGACGGTAAATGGTATGTCGCCGCGAAATGGCTGTCTCAGATACCCGACGACGTAATGCAAAACCGACCGGAGCTCCTTTTGGCCCATGTATATAAGCTTTACCATTACATGGATATTCCTGCCATCATGTCTACTCTGGATCGAATCGATAAACTCCTGGGTGGCGACACGGAATCGCACAAGCTTTCTGGTGAGGTTGCCGTCTTTCGTTCCTTTGGCCTACTTGTCCAGAATGAGGTGACCCGCAGCTTGAAGCTTATCGAGTCTGCCCTCGATCGAGTCCCCGTAAACTTCGCCCAGTTGCGCGGAATAGCCGAGTCAACATTTGGTTTTGCCGGGCAATTGACGGGACAGATAAAAAGGATTCTAAAAAGATTGACCGAATGGCTCGACGGTCCTTCAGTGCTCCATCCCCTGCGCGAGTCAATCATTGCGCTCACCGCAAGCCAGACATCGCTCATGGACGCGGATCCGGCGCGAGCTGAGCGGTATATTCAAATCCAACGGAGAGCCTCCAAAAAGAAAAACTTGAAAAACTTTCTGGCCTGGTCCGAATATCTCGAGGGTTTTGTTCACTTGCAGCGCGGTAAGCTTGACGCGGCGATTCAACGCCTGGAGGATGCGAATAACCGGAAGTATTACTTTTACACCCCTGCAGCCGTTGACAACTTAGCCTGTTTGACCCTCGCATACCAGGCGCATGGGCAACCGGAGCAGGCCGAGAGGAACCTGCGGTCTTTTAGCGAATACACCAGCACCCTCGGACCTCCCTTTACGGCCATTGCTGATTCCTGTGCAGCGCGCCTTGCGATCATGCAGGGCCGCCCGGAGCTTGCGGTTCGTTGGCTGAAGACGAGCGCTTCGCCGCCAGCTGAGCTATTTCCGATATTTTGGTTTGAACTCCGGTGCAACACCTGGTGCCGAACCCTGATTGCCGAAGGATCGGCTGCCAGCCTCCAGGAAGCAGCAAAACGGCTTAGCGAGTACGCCGCTCAACACGAGGCCCGCTATAACACCTTTCAGCTCATCGGGGTCCTGACGCTGCAGGCCGTGGCGCTTGACAAGCAGGGGAAGCCCGAGATTGCGCTCGCCGCGCTTGAGCGGGCCCTGGTGCTCGCGCAACCGGGCGGCTTCATCTTCCCATTTCTGGAATTCGGCCCGCAGATGGCTGATCTGCTGAGGCGGCTCAACAAGCGAAATGTTGCCGTGGATTACGTCGCCCAAATCCTGGCAGCTTTCAAGGCTGATGAAGGGGCCGTTTTGCCGGAAGCAGCTGTCCAGCCGACCCAGCCTAACCGTCCGTCTATGCGGGTTCCACCCACCCCTTCCCAGCCCCTCGCAGAACCCCTGACCAATCGCGAACTCGATGTTCTGGAGTTGCTGGTCCAGCGGCTGAGCAACCAGGAAATTGCCGGCAATTTGTACATTTCAGTAACAACCGTCAAAGCGCATCTGCGTAACATCTACGGAAAGCTAAACGTCAACAAGCGCCGGGAAGCGGTTGAGAAGGCGAGGAAAATGGGAGTTCTTTAGGACAGTGAACAGAAGAAGAAAAACTATAATTATAGAAGCGTTGAAAATAAGTTAAAAATACCAAAAGTTTAAAAGGATTTTAGTCATCTTTCAATGGTAGATATAAAATTTTACCTTCCCATTCATTTTCAAAACTATAGTCGGATAATAGAAGTATATCGTCAATTATGTCTCCTAATGGAGAATTCATATTTATTTCAAAGACGCCGGGCATTGGCAATCCTTCATTAATTCTATCATAGGCATATTTGGTAATGGTTGTCACATCATGGGTCAAAAGGATCCGATTCTCTTGAGCAGCCCATTCCAAAACTGTCTCATCATCTTTGCCTGAAAGGCCTACATCTTGAATGCGGACAATATTTATAACCGTCTTTCGCCTTAGCAGCCACTCTTACAATATTGTAATTCAGATTTTCATCTGCAGCGAAGAGTAGCATTTGGATAGCCATTATTGCTTCTGACGCGCTATAAGGCGCTTGCGGATATCATTCATACTCTTGTTTTGTTGGTTCTTCTGACTAATTTGCCCAGCGAATAGTGTTCGATCATTTAAATATTTGTCAACAATATTTCTATTTCTTAAATAGTACGTTATCACAGCGTACACATCGGCTAGATTCAGCACAGGAAATTGGTATACTATTTCCTCAGCATTAGAGCCGTTATTAAATGCTGATACAAGTGTCTTTAGGGTAACACGGGTATTGCCAACCCGAATAACACCATCCTTGTCTGTTTCGATTGGTATTTTTTCATTTACAGCTGCCAAGTTCATAACTTCCACCTCTATTTTGCAATTTTACAAATTGATCGGCTGGCCTTTAAGATATAAAGTGTCGGTACAATCTGTAATTCAATCTGCACTTTACCTCGCAATTAGAATAAAGACAAGCTGAAAAGACCTCTATAATGTTGTTCATTTTTACAATAAAAAAGGTTAAATATGAATTCGATGTCAAGTCTGTTTACATAGAACCTGATGATATTCGATGGGTCTATTACTTAACTCGATCCAAAATCCCCGCCTGCCATCAGATGCGGTTCGGACTTTGGCAGGCGGGCGCCTATTGAATTCGAGAAACTCAGTCCTCGTTGCTCAAATCTTTTTTCTCTCACCTTCTGCTTTTTCCGCATTCCGCATTCCGCATTCCAGCTTCAACACCTCCTTCCTGTCCGGCGTAGCTCGCAAAGCGAAGCGGGATCCCCCAGTCCCCAATCCATGGAACACCCCCTGACCAATCGCGAACTCGAAGTTCTGGAGTTGCTGGCCGATCGCCTGAGCAACCAAGAGATCGCTGAAAAACACTATATTTCAATCACAACCGTCAAATCGCACATTCGGAACATTTACGGGAAGCTCAACGCCAGAAAGCGCCGGGAGGCGGTTGAGAAAGCTGAAAGCTTAGGTATCATCTCTGGACGATGACTCAAAAAAGAATGTGTTGTAATGACAATTATGCCATTTGGCGTATTTCCGACCCGTATGGACTAATTCCAGCTTTAACAAAACAAATTGACCAAATGTGCATATTGGTGTACTTCAAATTACAAGCAAATTATCAAAATCAGACTGAAATTGATAGGAAATGAAATATATGTTATCAGTACAAATTTGAAAACTTAAAGTGTTTTTCTTTCGTTTTCAATTTTGAGATTTGAAGCGTTTCGGTATCTTTTTTTGGAACTTCAAATCTAATTTCCCTCTCAATTGGCAAAAAATTACTTGATCCCGTTTTGGGACCATTGTATAATCCGATTATGCGAATCATATCTCGGAAAGCATTGAAAGATTTCTGGGAACTGCATGCTGATTCAAGAGAGCCTTTGCAAGCGTGGTATGCTGATGCAAAAGTAGCCGATTGGAAAAGTCCTGCAGACATCAAGAATGTGTACCGGAGTGCTAGTATCTTGAGCAATAACCGTGTAGTATTTAACATCAAAGGGAATAATTATCGGTTGGTAGTTGCTATCAACTACACCAGTGGCATCGTATTTATTCGGTTCGTCGGAACACATCAAGAATATGATAAAATAGATGCTACCACAATTTAATGAAAAAGGTCCTAAAGAATGGAAATAAATCCGATAAAAGAGGAAAAAGATTATCAAGCGGCCCTCAAGGAAATTGAAAGCATTTTTGAAGCTGCTCCCGGAACACCGGAGGGTGATCGTCTAGATGTGCTAACAACCCTCGTTGAAGCTTACGAAGACAGGAATTTCCAATTACCTTTACCAGACCCTATTGAAGCAATAATCTATTACATGGAAAGCCGCGGTTTGACCCGTCGTGAACTTGAGCCTTATATCGGGAGTCGTTCACGGGTATCTGAAATCCTGAATCGAAAACGAGCACTAACAATAGATATGATTCGAAAGCTTCATAGCGGCCTCGGTATCCCAGCGGATATTCTTATCAAACCTTACAGTTTAGTTAAATCCGCTGCTTAATCGTTATCAATATGCCCATTCATCTTTAACTTCAGTTGAAATTACCACTTCCACATTCCGCTTTTACAACCCCAAAACTCAACCTTGCTCACTCCTCCATCAAGCTATGCCCCAGGCGTTAGACCCTCAATTTCATCTATCCGACTTCCGCCCTCAGCATCCTCTCCCACTACCTCCACTCTATTCACCATGCCCTTTGCCCTGTGCGCCACGCCCCATGCCCCATGCTCTATGCTCATTCTTTCCCACTTCCGAATTCCGAATTCCGATTTCGTGTTTCCTTCTCTCCCTCTCACCCTCTCACCTTCTCACCTTCTCACCTTCTTTCCTTATCCCTCTGCCCCATGCCCCACGCCCCATGCCCTTTTCGCCTTCCTCTCACCTTCTCACCTTCTGTTTTATCCGCCGTCAGTCCTCAGTCCTCATTGCTCAGTCCTTCCTTTCCCACTTCCGCATTCCGAATTCCGCATTCCTTATCTCATCCTTTCTATTTTTATTTTCATATTATTTTCACGTATTCATTCTAAAAATAGTCCTTTTTTACTACTTTTGGGATGTTTTTTTGTGACCGCAAACCGATATGGTCAATTCATCCCGATTGTAGCGCAAGACTGATCCGGATTAACCGCAGCATGGGAATCCAAACGAAGCTTGCAAATAGTCAGGTGACAATCCGGCTTGGTGCGTAGTCGTCAACTTAAACATGGAACAAATGAATGCGGCGAAATTGTAGTGGCGGGGTTTATCCGCCTGCGGCGGATTTATCCCCGCCAAATCGGCGAATCACACCGTGACTCACGGTTTATTCAAACGCGGGCCCAGGTAAAGCCTGCACCACATTCCAGGCGGGGATAAACCCCGCCACTACACAGGTAGCGTGTTAACACAGCATATAAGCAGAGGAGTACCATCCAGTATTCTTGATAAAATATAACAGAGTTAAGGCTTATGCTTTTTGGCGATGATCGTAACTTCGAAAGCGTATGATCTATTTATGTCATTAGTCCAGCCCTTAAAAGGTAGTACTTTTATTTTTTTCTTTTAGCAAGTATTTTAGCAGTCGAAACATGAGGTCTCTTTTTGCTACCTTTTCGCTTCGGCTGCTGCTTTTTAGGTCCTCGAGGGTGCTTTTGAAATCTGTACAATTTCATATTTGCAGAAAGTTTTTTTAATACATTAGCAAATTTGAGGGGCGTCATAGACTGAAACACAAGCCAATTTTTTTCAGGAATTGCGATCAGCATTCCACGATAGGTTGCCGAAATTTCATCGGCCAGATAATAAC
>Ga0209339_1001248_pt1 | contig 10658 bp, 8 predicted proteins | sample OlaalgELextract3_FD_187376 | JGI IMG/M metagenome (GOLD analysis project Ga0209339, IMG submission 187376) | Olavius algarvensis symbiont microbial communities from Tuscany, Italy - Type A ELBA extract 3 (SPAdes) (version 2) | ecosystem: Host-associated > Annelida > Digestive system >...
CGGGTTTGAGTAAAGCCGGGTTTTCTCAAACCCGGGTTTCGGGTTTGACAAAAAAGCGGGTAACCCGGGTACCCGGGTTTCGGGTTACCCGGGTTTGCATTCCCTAGTACATGCACTCTACCGAGTGCCCTTCTAGTTTATTATTGGACTTCGTGACTGCCACATTTTTTTAACTAGAATTGTTACACTAATATGGATCATTAGTGAAAGTGATGCTGACGATAGTATATTGTTATTGAGTCCAGCTGAGTGATCCGGTCCACTGACCAGTGATGTGTGTGTGTGCAGGATGCTGTTTCCACCGGACAAGCAGGACCTGATGACAGAGCTACTGGAACTGGCTGACGTACATCATGACTCTCGGTCATATGCATTGTCCGTCGAAGATTTCAGCCGGCTTTGTAGTGCTTATCAAAAACTCTGTGCTGAACATCCAGGACTCCTCGAGTATGACTTTCGTTACAACCGCGGACCACTGCCTCCAAGTGATATTGTTTCTAATGATTATTGAGACAGCGAGAGAAACATATAATGCAGTACTTGTTTGATTGGCATGTTTGAGATTGAATGTAACGCAAGATATTAATGAAACCTGTCTACTATGTACACGTTGTCATTCTCTGTGAAAGTATTATCCAGCATTTATTGCTGTTTACGCTTCCATATATACTTCCAGATTGCTTATGATACAAAACTTCAAACTTGGCAAAACTATGTTTTGTAGATTGTTGCAATTACTGTGTTTTATATCTTCTTGCATCTTTGTTTCATGTGGGTTCCAGAGGCTGTGGTTTTGTGCTAGTATACAGGGTATTTCAAAAAAGGTAGTCCCCCTAAAACTTTTTGGAATATTTTCACATCGGCTGAGTCTTTTTGATGAAATTTTGCAAATTTGTTGGCAATTCATGTCCACATGCGATGGGTACTCGTGGAAAATAACGTAATTTGATGAAGTATTAAGATACATCTACAAAAATTGGTAGATATATATGTGGATATGAATTGCCAACAAATTTGCAAAATTTCATGCAAAAAGACTCAGCCGAATTGAAAATATTCCAAAAAGTTTTAGGGGAGGGGGGGTTACTTTTTTGAAACACCCTGTACACCTGATTTGTTACTGGGCCAGAATCCAGGTGTATTAAATGTCAGGCGAATCAGGATTAGTTCTTGTATTTTGCTGTATTCTTTGTGATTGCTGCTGTCAGTGCAGTAGCCGAGTGATTGGCTGGAAAGACCCCTCCAAGGATACTTCTAGTCAGTCAAGAACATTTTATCAAAAGTTTAGAGGGAGCAAAAGACGTGTGGACAGAAGCGCGTAAACTCACTGGATGCAGGAGGCAGGTTGGCAAAGTCGCAGCGACCACAGCCCAGTCCCTCAATAACCATTATGCCAATGTCTCTACAAATAACCAATATTATATATTGATCCTCTGAAGGCAAGCCCCAAGACATTACTGGCCGTGTAACCCCTGTTAATAGTAGTTTAGAATGGGATATGTTTAACTTCTTGATAAACTCCGACCTACAGCAACAGGTCTTGACTAGCTGCCCGCCTGGTTTCTGTGGTTAGCTGCTGCTGTCTTCTATAGAGCCTTGGTTTAAATTTTATTGTAAAATCGCGATTTAAATGAGATATACCATGTAGGGAAGTGCGGAATACATTTTTTATTTCGGTTCAGTTTTTGATAAAAAAAAACTTGGATTCGGTTCGGAATGAGTTTGGTTGGGTACGGTTCAAAAAAATGTGGTTCGGTTTGGATATTATAATTATTTATTACTCATGTAATAGACGAGTAGTTATTTACAGCAAATATTACAGCGACAGTACTTTGACATCACTGACATCACTCACAAATATGACAAAAAGTAAATAATATAATTGCATTTTAAAATCTAGGTGCTAAACTCTGTTTTGGTTGTGTTTTAAAACGTTCTTTATCTGCACATTTAATGCAAGTAAAGTTACTTTTAGTCACTTTTTATTTGAATGGCGGATTGCATGCAGTTTCTATGGGAAAAGCACTGAACGGATGTCAAATTTTTACACGGTTTGGTTTTTAAAAATCGAATCCGAACAGAATTTCGGTTTTCCACACATCCCCAATACCATGGAAATGATATTTTACTGATCAGTACAAATTTAATATGTAACCGAATTTTGAACCACCGCACAGTCTGTAGTCGGTGTCACGTAAGGGCATAAGCGGCGCATTTTATGCGACGTGTAGTGTTCAGTCTTGTCCTACACTGAGAAGATGACGGACAGCCAACTTAGTCTATACATCACGAAACCAAACTGAAAACAAGTGATGTGAAGCACAGCAAACCTCGCCTCGCGCCGCATATCAGAGTGCTGCCACCTGGCGAATTTAATGCCATGATCCTGCAGTCATTGCCCATCTACTCTGAAAGTGTTGTGACGATTGCAGCCAATTTGAAGTTAGTAAACTGTAATAAGTCGAAGCTTTTTGTCCCGGTTGTAAGCTTGATATATCTGATATGTAGGCCTGGCCTATCTCGACGCATCTACCATTAATTGGTGTCACACAATAAAGTATTTAGGAGTTACTTTGCTGTCAGGTCCATAATTTATATGAAAGTAGATATTGATGTTATTAAAAGAAAGTTTTTTGCCAGTTGTAATACTATTCTTAGTAACTGCACTGGTCAGACTGAGTTAGTGAGGTTATCTCTCGTTGAAAGTTACTGTCTGCCTATACTACAGTATTGCTGTGACGCATATAAACTATCGATTGTTCAGACTAAAGAACTAAATGAATGTTGGATTATGGTTTACCGAAAATTTTCGTCCTAGTAAATCAGACTCAGTAACGGCTTTTATTTGTGATATGGGTCGGTTGAACTACAAGCACACTATTGCTCTGGCTCGTGTAAAGCTTTGTAAGAGTTTATGCGAAGGCAGCAATTGAGTACTCACAAAAAACTTAGCTATCGCTAATAGATCGCGCGTCAGCTGCGCATGCAAAGTAACAACACGATAAGCCTCCACCGCCATCAGTAGACTGATAGCACAGCTGGCATGATGGCAATTCAAAGTTCAACTTACAAGTTTCAAGTACAAGCTCACGTTCAACTTTCAAGTTTGAAAGTTAAAGATCAAGTTGCTGATGTCAAATTATTGATAGTAGTCATAGGCCTAGCGGAAAATAACGAAATTTATATACACCACTTGTATTCATTGGCCCTGTATGGGGTGACCCCGTCGGAATGTAGCAAAGATGTTTTTAGTACTGGGAAAACTAAAATGATTGGTCTACCATATACAAGTATGATGATATATTGAGCCGTTTTCGATACAATATCTGAACGTGACAGACAGACGGACAAAATTGCTATATCATCTATATCAGTTTCGTATGATAAAAAAACGCGTATATCTGGGTTTAATAATTTTTTGCAGTGAATGTGCTGTGCCGTTAAATATGTCTTGCGGTGTTATCTATAGAAGATTCGTGAACAATTGTGTGACTGCTTCTAAATAAATACTGATATGTGATAATAACGATATGTTCTGTTTCTGTGAGTGTTCATAAAGGCAAACTCGTGTCTACGATCTGTATAACAGGTGCGCTTTAAGACCGCACAGCAACGACCATTATACAACAACACGGTGATTGGTACACTGGCTGTTGATGGGTGCACTGTTACATTTGGTACAGCGACGAGGGGACTGGGTGGGATGCGGCCCCACCCAGTCCCCTCATCGCTGTACCAAACGTAACAGCCAACCCGTCAATGGCCAGTGTACCAACTTCGTATTGTTGGATGTGGCACTATAAGTAGCCTACGTTTGCACGCTAAAGGGTTAAAACCTGGAGTGACTGAGTGACACCGAGCGATTGGCGATTGATCGTGAACCGTGAATAGTGAATACACGAACGATACGCGCATATTTTCTTCGCTCATCTTGGTGCATCATTTTTTCGCGTCGATCACTTTAAGTACGATTCGCGAGATGTTTGAACAGTTTCTGACCGCAGCCTAGAATGCCGAGGCCTCCGCCGCCTTGTTTCGTCGCGCCCGTTGACTTGTTGTCGGCGGACGACGACGCCTGTGGACCGTCGCGCTGCGAGCTGCTACCGGTACCGGTACCTCCGGACTGACCGTCGCCGTACGAGCCGGTACCTCCAGTCGCACCGGAGTCCACGTCATAGGAGTCGTTCCTCGTCGCCGTCGTCACGGTTACCCGTGTTGCTGCCCTGCCACCGTCGCCGGCTGTAGAATTGAATCAAATGCCCACCTATATTTTCAATATACTAACACTAGCGGCTGGCTTGGCTAGCCTAGACAACATAATGCTACGAGTAGCTTCTTTACTTAGCTGGCACTAGTAAAAGTGCGGGGCCTCATTGCCGCGTGCTAGCACTGCATTTAAAGGACGATTAAAATATGTGATCGCCCATCCGTTCATCACTGATGTACTTTTACGATGGAGATGCGATAACGGCATCATGGTGGTCGTGAGAGACACTGGCCAATCAGCGTTGGCTTCCAGCAATGTTGATCTATGACGTCATGGCATCGACCAATCAGACAGAAAACGTGAGGTCCTTAATGCTGAGACGCCGTTTACTTAGTATTGAAAAATTTCGGTGATTTAATTCACCTTTTGTGAAATTCTAGAACTGGATTAACGACGCTATCGAGAGAAGTCGTGCTGATCCGGGCTGATCGAACGGGAAGCTGTCGGCGAAGTCAGGCGAGTACTCTGAACCGTCAACGGTTGAAGCTCGTACGGCCGTTCTGCGACTTTCGTCCACGTGAAAGATCGACTTCGGGTGCTAGTGACCGGTGGACCAAGGAAGGTCAACGACGGCGACACGATCTTCGTGAAGTTTCAGTGAATCGACAGCGCGAAGCACATCATTCGTGAGCCAAGCCAACTTACTTCCTTGTCAAGTTCAATCCGCTCGCTCAATTGCTAAGCGTAGCTCGAGCTGGAAAGCGAACAATAATCTAGATAGAATACAGTGCCAGCCTATGTTGTAAATAACCTATTTGATCGTTGTATTGTTTATGTAATACACTGTGAATCAAAAACAAGAACTTAGCTATCGCCAACAGATCGCGCGTCAGCTGCGCACACAATACGCTGAGGGCATCTATAGGCTTAAATATTACACCGTGACCTTGAAATCTAAGTTAAGGGTCACTCAAGGTCACTGGAAATGGAACCATTGGATAGATCATACACGACTTAGTAGTAGAGTGATTTGACGTTGAATACTATTGTGACCTTGAAATGTGGGTTAGAGGTCACTGAAGGTCATTGAAAGTGGTACCATTTGAAAGCTTGGGTACGGTTTCCTATTCGCCTTCCATAGTAGCTATGGCCGTATGTTTAGCCATTTCGGAGATATTCAGTGTCAAACAATGGCGTGACCTTGGAAACCAGGTTAGGGGTCGTTCAAGGTCATTGAGAATGGCGCCGTTCGATAGACTATATGCGACTTTCTATTCGTCAGCCATTGTAAATATAGCGCAATCTTGTACCATTTTCGAGTTTTTTGACGTTGAATAATATCGTGACCTTGAAATCTGGGTTAGAGGTCACTCAATGTCATTGAAAATGGCGGCATTCGATACCACATGCGACTTTCTATAGGTCGGCCATTGTAAATATAGCTCTATCTTGTACCATTTTCGAGTTATTTTACGTTGAATAATAACGTGACCTTGAAATCTGGGTTAGAGGTCACTCGAGGTCATTGAAATTTGTGCCAGTCAAAAGCTTCGGTACGGTTTCCTATTCGCCTTCTATAGTAACTATGGCCGTATCTGTAGCCGTTTGTGAGATATTTAGCGTCAAAGAGTGACGTGACCTTGAAAACACGGTTAGGGTTCGTTCAAGGTCATTGGAAATGGCACCATTTGATAGATCGCATACGAGTTCCTATTCGTCTTCCATAGTAACTATGGCGATATCTTGCATCGTTTGCAAGATATAGCGACTTATTGGTAGAAAATCGCAAAATTTTTATACCCCACCTGTATTTAGCGCCCCCGCAGGGCGTGACCCCGTCGGAATTTCGTGAAGATGTTTGATGCTGATAAAAACAGAATGATTGGTGAAAAAACTGTGACGATATGTTAAGCCATTTTCATCTGATACCGGAACGTAAAGGACAGACGGACGGACGGACGGACAGATTTGCTATATCAATATCGCGCGTCAGTATGCTGACGCGCGATGAAAACTGGACCCTTTTTATTTGAACATAGCGTTGGCAAATACTGTCCGATTTTAATAATTCTTTTACTGTTGCAGACAGAAATTAACTGTGAAAACGTGTATCACACAATCTAGCACTATACCTCAAATCTACTAGTGCACTACCTTGTAAAATAAATAAGAATGTATTGGCCAATGTTGCTTGTATGATTTGGTAATTAAAGATGTTACAGTCAAACAACTGAAACAAGTCACATTGAATGTAGTAGATGTGGACAAAATCAACATTGTCACTTCACAGGTTCACAAGCTGTACTCGAAATGCCCTCCTTTAGCATGGACACACGCTAGATGTCTTCCTCACCACTGGTCAACAGCGTCGTCAAAAATCGACTGTTTAAGACCGCACCAGACATCGACGAGCCGCCGTTTCAGTTCATCCACACTATGGATTTGTCTGTGGTAGACACGATGCTGTATGACATTAATCCACAATTATCCACTCGTAATCCACAGAACTGAGATCTGGGCTGTTTGAAGGCCACAGGTTGGACGCAAAAAAGTTTGGCGTTTCTTGACGCAGCAGTTCAACTGTTGCACGTGCGCAGCGCAGTGTGCTGGTGCACTGTCCTGCTGGAACAAAGTTGTTACCAGACACTCTGCGTATCGCTGGCAGCAGTATGACGTCATGAAGCAGCATCGAAGAAGTCAGTAAGAGATATCACCAGAATTTCCTATTTTGTAGCAACAATGAAATTACTGCACGCATTGCAGATTTATTCAACAGTTTTTGTGAAGAAGTGTATGCGGTTGCATTTTTCAAGGTAGAGCAGCAGCAAACTATAGGTAAAGTGGGAAATTCAATTATGTGTTTGTGGGCAGATAATTTCTGTCTGCAACAGTGAAAGAATTGTTAAAATCGGGCAGTATTTCCGAAAGTTACGCTCAAATGAAAAAGGGTCCAGTTTTTTTACTCACAGTGTACATAAACGTATTATAAAACACTTGATCATTTACTAAATGTTACTATCTAAGTCAATCGGAACGAAAGTCGAGTCCAATCCCGTTCTCTTCTGATAGTCTATCAGAGTGAATTAAGGTTAATATAATAATAATAAAATAATAACAATCACGACAATGTTTATGGTGCTGTCAACATGGCAGAGCCATTGCGAGAGTTCACCCGGTTCATTTGATGAATGTAGAATGGCGCCAAGCGGCCGCCGACCCAAGACCAAGCCAGACGACTTAGGCTGCCTGTACAGGCTGCCAGAAACTACACCCACCATCGCCATTTATTATTACTCAGCCCGAAAGCTGATACTCATTTTACCGTCCCACCGAGGGTAGAAGGCTGAGTCGACCTAGCTGGCTGGTTACATACCGAGATGGTTTACCCGTCCACAGACGGTCACCCATCCGGATACTAACCGGGTCTGACGTAGCGCAACTACGTTGATCGATGCCAACACGTTACCACTAAGCCACACCGCCGACCATATAATATAATATACAATAATATACAGCCGGGTAGAGATTCCGTACAGCTCCCTCAGTCATATTTGTTTGGAGCCTAACTAGCTGTACCGATATCTCTACGCCGGCGGAAGTAGCTACTATTGCAACATCAGTCGATGACGTAATCAAACCTTCATCACGCTGCTTCCGGTGTGGCGCATCCTTGGTCGCGGCAGCGGATGTGACGTTATTTGGGGTCTGCGCGTGTTCACTGTTCACTTGACCCTTTATCTCGTTCTTTCGTTTGTTTGTACTGTTCATCTACAGAAAATATGTATTTGAAATACAAAAAACCGTTTTACTGCGTGACGCTATGCAATCTGTGCAGTCATAAGTCAAGAAGAAAGTCAAAAAAGATTAACTTTGATGTACACTGCATTTTCTCGTGGAGTGAATAACATTTTGAGTCGAGTCAGCAGATCAAATGCCAGGTTCAAACGACTTCATAAAACTCAGACCCGAGATGTGCTATAAAACGGATAGGCGTAATATTGAACGAGAGCTGTATATCGTGTCGGCCATCGATACCGTACATCTGCTTGGAAAGCATCTGAAAGAAAATGAGGGTCTCGTTTTAAGTATTGAATTTGTTTCATCATTCTGACGTTATGTCCTTGCTGTTGCTTACAATCTGCCTTTACTTATCGTCTAGGTCAGTGCTGAATGCCAGTGTTTTCAGTCAGTCTTAAATTACTATTAATGGGCGACAGTGGTCATTGCTTTAAATTGGTTGGCTTTTAACAGTTGCGATACAAAGTATGTGTCTTATTATAACCGGATGAGTTTCTGGAAGAGAACAACGGGTCTGCTGTCTTACGACGGACTGGAGCGATCACAGCATACACATTCCACAGCATGGTGAGGTGTGATAATAGTGGCCCTTTAGTGAGGTCTAACGCCCCACTCGATACATTATAGGTCATTTCGGGGACGATTTTACGGGTCAGATGACCCAACCAACAGTTAGCACCAAAGTACAATGGTTAGTCAACCAGATCAAGAGCCAATTCCACCAGGCTCTCACCAAAAGGTAAGTGAATGACGTACCTACGTAACTATTTGTAAGCACCATGAAGACCGAAGATACAGAGGCGCTCGGAAGATAGAGAGTTAAACCAATCAAGATCAAAGCCCGATCATTATTTCGACCGACCTGTAAGAACTGCGTGTACCACTCGTACCATTGTGCACCACGGGTACACATTATACTGCAGTACAGGGGCAGCTCTGTTAGTATTCCCCTAGATGCAAACCAACTTCACATCTCACATGTGGCCAAGTGCAAGTAATGGGATATGATCGGACTAACAACATGGTATGGTTGAAGTGCATGCCGGCAGTAGACTGCTCTGCGTACAAACCTGCCAAGACTGAGGTTGATTGGTAGTGTCGGATGTCGTCGGAGCACGCGGTTTAGCTTGGGTTTTGTAGTCAGTGATCGGCGTCTGTCTGGGTACATCGTCACGTAGACGGACTTTGCTTGGTCGTCCGGTCTCTCCACGGTGGTTTGAGGCGCCAGCAGCTACGGAGCGGGTGGCGGTCAGTGCTGCCGAGTTGTTCTTCGACCTTGCGATGTCTTGATGCCTGTAGACCGGACGTTGAACCGCCTTGACCTCCTCAGTCACCAGCACATCTTGCTCATCTTGTACAATAATATACGTTTAGAATGTTTAGTAATTGTCTTTCTGCTAGATTACTACAGTAATTTACAAGTAGAGCAATTCACATTTGCCAATGGAACTTCCCGGAGGGCCCAGTTCTACCCTGGGCATCTCCGACTTCCCGTACTCCCAACGTCCGCGGCCACATTCCATCGTTGGAAACCAGCCCAGTCGCGAGCATGGCCTGGGAATGGTGGATTCTCCATTGTTGGCTGCGGGAATGTTAATCCCAGTTGACCTGTATGATGAGGAGGAAGCGTGGTAGAGCCAGACAGGCATTATGACTAGGCCTACTATGCCACTATCACTAACCTCTGAGGGAATCTCCACACTTACTACCAGTATTTACACTTCACCGCTGGTCACTGCCATTCCTCCTAGCAGTAGCACTTTGAACACTGAAGAATTCACACTGACAGCCGCTGGACAATTCACACCGTCCGCAGCTGGGCGAGCCGAGAATCCCACACTGGCTTGAAGTGGGACTGACAATCCCACACTGATTCACAGCCGGGCGGGTATTTTCACACTGACTCCCAGTGGGACTGGTGAATTCACACTCCCAGTGCGGCTGGCACATTCACAATATCTTCGCGAGTTGCACTTGCTACGGACAGTATGTACATCGAATTTGAACTTTCTAAGTCATTTTTGTTCTTGATTTATAATCCCTGAGGGCTACGGCATCAAGGCAGACCGAGAAGACAGTGGATACACGACATTGAAGAGTGGACTGGCTGCGAATACATTCAGCTAAAGGAGATGTCACAAGATCGAGCACAATGGAGAAAAAATATCGGAGTGGTTGTCTGCTGTCGCCAACCCTCATCGAGGAAGGTCGACTAGAGAGTGAGTGAGTGAGTGAGTGAGGGCAAATACAGACGGACAACGATGGATCTTCACCTCTGACTTTCTGCTCTAGAATGTTTTTCGCTTACAACACTTTGAACTCTCCATAGTTTATCGGTTTTTCCATTTGGAAGTTGTGTCACATTTCTTGTGTGAGCATTAGGTAGATTTTGACTTTGATTTTTGACCTTGTGACCTCAAAGCTGGTGCGCGAGTTACATGTGACACGAATAATCTCCCTGTCAACTTTTGGCTTTCTATATAGAGCTTTGCTTTAAGTTGGGGACATGCACGGGTTAGACGGACAGCCAGTCGGACAGTGTGCAGTGCACGATGCAGCCTTTTAGACGGAAGAAACAGAGCTCTATGAAACAAACATTACAGAGCCCTATAACAACTGTCGTCAATGAACTGCGTGAAAATTATTGAGTTTT
>Ga0209339_1001249_pt1 | contig 10656 bp, 5 predicted proteins | sample OlaalgELextract3_FD_187376 | JGI IMG/M metagenome (GOLD analysis project Ga0209339, IMG submission 187376) | Olavius algarvensis symbiont microbial communities from Tuscany, Italy - Type A ELBA extract 3 (SPAdes) (version 2) | ecosystem: Host-associated > Annelida > Digestive system >...
AAGGAGATATGTATATTAACACATTGTAATTATAGCCAGCCTGCGTCAATTAAATTAGACAACGAAAATATTGGTGGGCATTGTTACACCTTTACAATCAGCATCAGGGTAGATGCTGAAGATCCGATCCGGACATACTGGTGCCGGCCGACCAAGTATGACCGAAACCACTCCAGCACCATTCCAGACAGACCAAATGATGTAACCGGACAGATACACTACATACAACGACAGAAAGAATTACAACAGATTTAATATCTGACAAACGCGTACGAGCGTTGCGTTTGTCGATGTCCGTTACTCAACATGCCTCGTATGGATCTCTTACTCATAAATTAAATGCTGTTGAAAAAAAACTTCAAATTTGATGAAGACTAGTTGGATAACGAACAGGTTTAATGTTGTGTGAGGTCAAATTAAGCTATACGGGGAGGAAATGCATCGTGACTGAACAACGGATGGTGCCACAGTTTTTAAGCTGATTGGAAATTTTTTGTTCATATTGAGTGTGATATTGTGAGAACTATGACCATGTGATCGTGATGGTAGGACGTTGAAAGTTCGTTATATGTTGTATTTCTTGACACGTTCTTTGTCGTCTGTTACCGAGTTTTACTTAACCTTGTGATCTCCATGAAATTATTCACTTATCAGAAATCACGATGCGTTTTTGCAGTATCTTAAAAGCATAAGTGAAATGTGGAAAATGGTGGATAAAGTCGTCTCTTGTTTGTTGCGTCCACTCTTGTGATTAATAACTAACAGGCCTATAGAGGTAGAACTTAGAAGTCTAAATTTGGTGGACATATGCTATTGTATCTCGACTGGCCAGAAGAACTTGTTGGGTGCGACATCTGTTGTTTATACACGTCAATTTCATCGAGCTAATATTTTGTTGCTGCATCAGTAATGCGTCCCTGACTACTAACGGCAGGCAGACAGTCATCACTTCTTGCTGTACAAATGTCAACTGACTGCAATGGCAGACCATGAACGTGTGTACGACAGTAGTAGGCCTAGGGTTGCTGATGTTGCCTGCGACAGGTTGTCACACTACAGGTACAGGGACCATCGATACAAGAATCAACCGCTGAAAATTGAAGACTACGAGCCGGGCTTTCATTCCTCCATTGCTCACAAGCAAGCCAAGACCGTAAGTACAACTAGACTCCCAGCTGAACCTCTTTCGCAAGATGATTTGACGTTGCTTTATAGTTTATGAATACGACTAAAATTCACACAACTTCCAGGAACGTAAATAAATTTCCAAAAATGTCTGTATACACTGTCTTCACTTTACACAAAATGCGGCAGAAAACCGCAGAATCATGGCCCAAATGCTACGGGCCCTCTCGCTGTGACGAACATCCATATGCTTTTGTGTTTGCTGTTTACATTTTCCTACTTAAAAAAACTTGCGAGCCTGGGTGACAGCACCCATGCCCCCCGTTTAATACCAGATTGCATTAAAAACTGAAATGTGAAAATGGTTTGCAGTCATTACATAAGCGCTGTGGCGTGTGTTGCTGTCAGAGTGAAAGTGAACGACTGCTTGAAAGTCTCAAAAGGTTCGTCAATATTTGCTATTTCAACAAACATTTTTGTCGTTTGTTGGTTTCAACATTTACAACTTTTTAACTGCCAAACTGGGTACATTCCAGTTACTGTTAACGCTGCCAATCATAACAGATAATTGTTGCTGTATGTATAGCTTTGGTTAAACTGTTTGTAAACGTGAACGTGATGAGACAGGTGTGATGATTTGACAGTGAGGGCCGTGACGAGACGGACGGACTGTCGTCAAGTAAACACTCGCCCTCAGCTCAGCGCAAACGTCGCACTGGTCAGACTCTATTATACTGCTGGCAGTCTCCTGCTTACTCCACTTAATAATAGTAATAATAATATGCAAATTTATAGATTGCCATAACGCCAACAAAAGGCGAGGCGCTGTTCTAGCTTGCCTCTGACTTGGCTAATGGATGAACGCAGGCTTATATTTTATCGTAAGGCTAGGGTACACAGCAACATAGTCACATAGTGTTAAGAACTTTAATGTCTGTTTCCGGAGTGTATTTTGAGTATATTGGTTTATGTCATAAATATCAAATACCGAATCCATACTGTTCTGTTAGCTACATCAAGCACGCTATATGATGTGATTTTGTTAAATATGTTATGTTATAGGCTTATAGATGTGTTTGCTTTTATTTTTCTAGTTTTATCATGATTGTATTGCTTGTATTGTCTTTTTTACAGTTGGCTGCATTCTTTGCGTAATAATAAATGATGATTAACTCTATATTGACTTTACGTTCTGTGGCCTTTTGTCTGGTGGTCTTTTGTCCCGTGGCATTTTGTCGCGGACCCGTCACGTTCCGGTATTGTATCGAAGCGGCTTAACATATCGTCACAATTTCTTCACCACACAGTAGCCCAATCATTCTAGTTTTATGACTATCAAACATGTTGGCAAAATTCTGAGGGGTCACTCCCTGTGGGGGTGCTAAATACTGGTGTAGTATAAAAATTTCGCAATTTTCGACCAACAACTCGCTATATCTCGCAAACAATACAAGATAGCGCCATAGGTACTATGGAACGATAACAGGAACTCGTGTGTGCGATCTATGGAAAGGTGCAATGCTCAGTGAGCTTCAGTGGCCCATATCATCCCATTATCTGACGCTGAATATCTCCGAAATGGCTAAAGATATAACCATAGTTGTTGTGAATGCGAATAGGAAACCATACCCAGGTTTTCAAATAGTACCATTTTCAATGATCTTGAATGACCCTTAACCTAGAGTTCAAGGTCACGGAGTTACTATAGATACCCTCGACGTATTGTGTATGCTGTGTGGTTTCCATAACAACAGTAGCGACTTTACACACACACCCTCACGCACCTACACACCTACACACACACACACACACACACACCAACAGCGAACTTCCCGGCTGATTTCCAACAACGTATTATCGACAGGGCAATAAACGAGTAGCAAAACGACAGTGGCCCTCTGCCAAGGCCGAAAGACTGCACTTCAAACACTTTCTACACTGCACATTGTTCCGATGAAAACCGTTTGTGTAAAAGATTTAACTTTTCTGTTCATAAGGCAGCGTCAACTGTAGAATGACGCGCACTTGAGGATTGCTATGGGAACCGCTTCAGCTGGTAACGTGGTAAGCTGCTGTAAAAACAACGGTCTTGTAATATTGATGTTTGATTGAGAATACTGGACACAAGTTATCTTGAAATTTTATTTAAAATAAAGAACGTTTTATCAAGTTATGCCAAAATATCGTATTCTTAGCGGTCCGTTTTTTTGAGACACAGACCCTCAAGTCGCTACTGTTGTTATGGAAACTGCGCAGCTGGTTCTAAGCCAATTTGAAAACTTTTTAACGTGGTCAATTGGAAATTGAATAAGGTCTATCCCTACCAAAAATAATTAGTAAACGTTGTGAATTGATGAAGTTATGTGATGTTAATCGAGCGGTCCGGTTTTTGAGACACACTGTACATGTAGACACCTTCATTTGTGCGTTACTTTATTGCGCCGTTCAGCAGTGTGAATTGCTTGCCGTGGGAACGTCGGTACAGAGAGCATTTACAACGGATGTCGATTCGTGAGGTACCAGTCTTGTCGTCGTCTACTGTCGGCGTCGTCGGCTCAGCACGCGACCTCGGCGTTGTCATTGACAGCCGGTTGTGCAAGTCAGCGCCTGAGGCCAGTCGCCGTCTCCGCTCGTCTGGTGCCATCACATGCGTCATACCAGAACTCGTCTGGGCGACAGGTCGTTTGATGTCGCCAGACCGTGGCTTAAATTGGAACAAGCTGACAGTCTCTGCCAATTCAGAAGACAGTTGAAAACGTTTTTGTTTGTGAAGGACTAGACTGCGGCGCCTAGTGACTCTTGCTTTTAGGCGCCGAGTATAAATACTCTTACTTACTTACTTACAAATGCAGCGGCGGAGGCATCATATGACTGCACGTATTTATAGTTACGCAAGTTTCTGTTGTGTAATTGTGTAATTGACTGACAAAATGGAACTGAATGTGGTTGCTCAAGCGTAACTCCAAAGAATTAAGTAGTGGTAAAATAAGTTTGGCAAACTTAGCTTCCTTGTTGCTAACACATCGCTGCTCATTACCCCGTTACGTGTTGCATTGTCATTTAAGATATTTATAAATTTCCCACAGTAATTCAGTAAACCGAATAACAGCCTCGCTTGCGCTGTTGTTCCAGGTACATCGCGGTCACGTGACAACCAGGTGCTTCGACAACAGTGGGACGAAGAGAACTACTGGCGACGAATGGAAGTCGTAAGCATAGGCGTAAACTCCTATTGGGCCGCTGGGCCCGAGCTCTCCCACTTTTTGGACCATGGGGCTCGCCTATCCTTGACCCCCCCCCCACTTTTTGCCCAGCTGTTTTCGTACTGTTCATTACCACGACGGCAAGAAAAATTCGTCCGTTCATACAAACCTTTAAACCCTTGCAGCAAGTAGGCTGATTATAAAACATACGTAAACAGTAGGCCTACACCCCACCGCTCGCTCCAATGTCACAGATGCGCCAGCGGCTCACTCACACGACACAGATTCACAGACACCGCCCATAGTGATATCTGTGTCGGATTTACATGTCGGCATGTAATTGATTGTCCCCAGTTTGTTTAGTTTTATGCCTCCGCCGTACAACTGCATAGTAATGCATAACGTTTTCGGGTCTGTCCGTGGGTCTGTCCGTTTCGTAACCAAATGCGCCAAACTGCTGCTATGGGTCTGTCCGTTCCGTTTAGTATAGGCCTAATTTTAGCAGATCTGCACATTTTGTATGCCACAAAACAAAACAAAAATCACTCCACCAGACACGTTTTCTGGGCTTAAAATAGCCGCAAAATACGTTTGCGGCTGGGGCTTTGCCCCGGATCCCGCTAGGGGGGCTTAAGGCGCTCCTCCACCCCCAGATCGAGCTGCATTGGGGGAGGAGAAGAGAAGGAGAAGGGATGAGAAGGAAGGGGAGGACAGGAAAGGGAAGGAGAGGGGGCAGGGGAGGGGAAGGGAGGAGAAGGGAGGGGAAGGGAGGAGGGGAAGGAATGGGCCCAGACTTTTTGGGTCAAGTTTACGCCCCTGGTCGTAAGCGTCGATCATGACTGACTAACGACCTGTAACTCTGTTGCGTTGTATGCCCAAACGCTAGAACTTGGTACAGTTTTACCGAGGACGTCACCGCGTATGTGGCAGTCGGGCACGTCGGCTGTCAACTCTGCAAGACTTGAGTTTGAAGTTACGTCGTTTGTCGCGCGGCGCGGCCAGTGTTGCGCGCATCAAACTGCCTCTCATATACACTCTTATTGATCATCACTCGCAGTCATCAATTTTATTCACATTTCTCAGTTTCCAGATAAGTTGTATTCTAAACATGTGTGGTAATAATGGCATACCGTGTATTGTGTCCTACAACCATTCATCGATTAATTATACAGATCACCAATAGGCCCTATCACGTTCCAGTTAGAAACAGTAATGACGCTGAACCTGCTTCAGTGTCGTATAAAGTGGCCGTTATTATGTGCTATAAAGCTGTCACTCATACTTGAGTTCTTGACGTTCGAAGCAACAGCATGAAGAGCCGACCGCAAGTGTGGTGTGTGACTGTGATGATGTGAAGGAGAGAGTGTTGGAGTCTGAGAGACGTAAGCGTCACGTCGACGAGATGAGAGACGCACAAGCACGCAGACATTCCGATCACCTCAAGTATGCTCGTCAATTCCTTCATTATTCGTTTCCTCGCCATTAGGTGTGCCATTTGACCGACCTTTAATCACAGTGCCACAGGCGCCGGAATGTTCTGGAAAGTGGCAGGCCTACTGCTGCAACTGGGATCGAAGGTTTCAGAAGATGCTCAACTTCTGCTGCTGAATATAGCACTAAGTTATCATCATCGTCGTCGTCGTCGTCGTCATCATCATCATCATCATCATCATCATCATCATGTGGTTGGCGGTTTGGCTTAGTGGTAACGCGTTGGCCTCGATCAACGTAGTTGTGCTACGTCAGACCCGGTTAGTACTAGGATGGGTAACCGTCTGTGGACGGGTAAACCATCTCGGTATGTAACAAGCCAACTAGGTCGACTCAGCCTTCTACCTCCGTGGTACGGTAAAATGAGTATCAGCTTTTGGGCTGAGTAATAATAATAAATGGCGATAGTGGGTGTAGACTCTGGCAGCCTGTACAGGCGGACTCGCAGCCCAAGTCATTTGGCTTGGTCTGAGGGTCGGCGGCCGCTTGGCGCCGTTTTACATTCATCAAATGAACCGGGTGAACTCTCGCAATGGCTCTGCCATGATGACAGCACCATAAACTTTGTCTTGGTTATTATTATTATTATTATTATTATTATTATTATTATTATCATGATGTTACGGATGAATTTGACGAGTATGAGCCCTTAACTAAGATACTGTCGCCTGCAGTGTGTCTAAAAAACTAAGAAAACTAGACCACGGTTACATTTTGAAACATACTCCAACAAGTCTGATCACTTGTCAATAATTTTCGGTACATGTAATAAGCAATTTAATCTTCACTTAAAATATACACTGTGTCCCAAAAATGAGACTCGCCTAATATTGAACATCTTGTACAGTTGTAAGTCTATTGCAATGAAATTTAGCGTGTGATATCCTGATGACCTTAGCTATTAAACGCATACATAATTTGTCACCTCACCATATACCACTTTCTATTAGTCGGCCATTGTAAGTATTGCTCAGTCGTGTACCATTTTTGAGTTGTTTTGACATTGAATAATATGATGACATTGAATTATCAATAATAGAGGTCACTCAAGATCATTCAATGGCACAATTCGAAAGCTTAGATATACAGGGTGGCTCAAATAAAATACCCCACCAGACAAAATGCAAATGCTCGACAACCGTGTGAGATTTTTATATCCAAATTTCTTGATTTCTATGGGAGGGATCCTGCTACAATTCTGAAATTTTTAAAACAATTATTTTAGTTTTCTCCAAAGTTATGTTTATATGAATATTCTATGCCATATTTTCAATTTTGGCACGGAATAATCAACAGCAACTTGTAATTTTCATTGTCAAGAAACATTGACTGTTATTACACATACCAAAATCTGACAAGTAGTACTGTTCATTTTAGCGTATGCTCGAAGTGTCCACCACCAGCTTTCACACAAGCCCGAAGTCTTCTCGGGAAGCTCAATATGGCTTTGTTGATCGAGTCCTGTGGCAGCTGGTCCGATATCAACTGCAGAACTTAGCCTACTTGAGCTCATCGATATTCTCCGGCTTGGGTTGAAATGATTTGTAGCATTCAAGCATAGCTCCCCAGACATGGTAGTCCAGAGGGTTGAGGTCAGGTGAGTTCGGAGGCCATTCATCTTTAGTAATGAATTCACTGCAGTTGGTAGCATTCCAGTCTTGAGCCAGCTTTGCCGTGTGTGCAGGCGCGCCGTCCTGTAAAAAGATGAAGCCAGATAGCAGAACATATCTGCAATCCTGTTCCGTTAACAGGGTTTCAACATAAAGTTTAGCATTCACTTTGGCCGTGTCTGCAATTAAATGCAATCTTCCCTTCCCACCGAATACAGACGCCCGCAGGAAACATGACGTGGTTGTCGAACTTTGCTCTCTCAGCTACCAGCCGAGTGCCGATGTTCATTGACGTTTGTGTGAAAGCTGGTGGTGGAAACTTCGAACATACGCTAAAATGAACCACTTGTCGGATTTTGGTATTTGTAATAACAGTTAATGTTTCTTGACAATGAAAATTACAAGTTGCTGTTGATTATTCCATACAAAATTGAAAATATGGCATAGAATATTTATATAGTCATAACTTTGGAGAAAACTAAAATAATTTTTTTTAAATGTCAGAATTGTAGCAGGATCTCTCCCATATAAATCAAGAAATTTGGGTATAAAAATCTCACACGGTTGTCGAGAAATTATATTTTGTCCGATGGGGTATTTTAATTTAAGACACCCTCTAGGTTCCTGTTCGCATTGCAATTATGGCCATATCTTTAGCCGTTTGTGAGATATTCAGCATCAAAGAACAACGTGACCTTGAAAACTGGCTTAGGGGTTGTTCAAGGTCATTGAAAACGGCGCCGTTCGATAGACCATTATACGACTTTCTATTGGTCTGCCGATGTAAATATAGCTCTATCTTGTATAGTTTTTTTAGTTATTTAACGTTGAATAATACCACAACATGCATAACAGGTATGCTGTGATAATACCTTGACCTTCAGATATGGGTTAGAGGTTCCATAGTAACTATGGCTCTATCTTGCATCACTTCCTAGATAAAGCGAGATATTAGTCTAAAATCGTGATTTTTTTTTAATACCCCCTTGCATTCGACGCCCCCGTCGGAATATTGCCATGGCGTTTGGTACGGAAAAACTAGAATGGTGTGGCTACCTGATGGTGCAAAAATTTGGAAGATAAGTTTATTCGTCTCGACAGAATCCATGATCATGACGGACGGATGGACGGACAGACACCGCATGACGGCTAAGGCCGTGCTTGCATAGCATCGCGCGGCAAAAACTGTTACTTTTGCCGTGTCTGCCGATCTGCTCCGTTAGTCGTGTACTGTATACTATCACTGTACATGCACATAGATCCGTAATACAGCTTCGTGCGCTGCGGACGTTATGGCCGACTGATCGCTCCTCTAAGTGACAGTTCGTTGACAAAGCAGCTGCAAGTACTCAGCGGTGTGACGAGTTGCGTGTGCGTGTCTGTACAGTCCGCTCGACAAGTGTTCGATGTTGCTGAACCGTTTCGACGACGACGACTTGCTGTTGACGGCCGACAGTCTGGACAGACCCGAGTACCGCCGCAGCACTCGCGTCCGCGGCAAAGCACGCGCCATTCACACGTTTCGCGCTCAAAACAACAGGCAAGTGATTACGGCGATAGTTAATAACAATGACTTATACTTCGCAAGATATTGCCCTTAATATTTAATAAATAAATACATAAATATTGGACCTGGAAAACTAAGCACTTGCTGGAGAATGATACTCTCGACGGTTACTTAAGGTAAGGTTAAACATAACGTTGAACTTTCTCGATGCGCAGAGAATTTCTGACGTTTGAAATGAGGAAAAAAACAAGAAATTTAGCTATTGCTAACATGTCGCGCCCAGCATCATATTATAGTCCAACCGGTCAAATAGGACAGTAGAAATAATTGCTCACATGTTCGACCGTTGTAGGCCTCATACTTCGTAAGTTAGGCCCCCCTATATATTTGTATGCGCGTTTTTGAGATGCAGACAGTGAAACCGTATACCTGAAATGACCTTCACAAATCTCTCAGGGTGATTGGCAAATGTCAACCCTAAACAGATCGCCTCGGTGTCTCTATAGCAGAGACTGGAAGAGTAGGCAGCATTTTAGACAGACAGAGATTAATTCGACGTATGGCCAACAGCGCCAGTGCATGTCAGTAGCCTACTGTTAGTGCCTTGTATGTCTTGTGTGCTGTCTGTGCAAATTAACATGACAAATAATAAAGTTTTTTTGTAGTTCAATTAATTTGTCATGACTTCAAGTTGTTTGTAATCTTTTTTATTTTAAACTACGACTGCTCGTCGCGTCGCGCATTGACTACTGCAACGCTGTCCTGCCGGATCTGCTCCGAAAGCGACGACCAACAAATTGCAACGAGTGTTGAACGCCGCAGCTCGTGTGGTCAGTGGTACCCATAAGTTCGACCAAAGCTTGTCGCGACTCCTCTCTACCGAGCTACATTGGCTGGATGTTCCTGAGCAAGTCGTGTACAAACTCGGCGTCATGGTGTTCAACTGCCTGCATGGTCAAGCGCCTTCGTACCTCGTGGAATTGTGCCAACCAGTCGCAGGTGTCGCATCACGGCAACATCTCCCATCCGCCACCCGACAGCTCCTGGACGTACCGCGCCACCAGCTCAGGTCCTATGGCTGGTCGACAGGCTTTCCGTGTGGCTGGTCTGTCGGTCTGGAATTCCCTGCCGGACAGCTTGCGGAATCCGCTTATTGGCGGGAACAGTTTCAGACAATTTCTGAAGACGTTTCTGTTCGCAACGTATACTGATGGATTCAGCGCATTAGAGGTTTCACGACGATGCGCTATATAAATCGACTTTTTAGTTACTTACTTACTTACTTAATTAATTACTTGTAAAATCAGAAAGCATGCTTTAAAATCAGAAAGCATGCTTTCATTTCATCACCTACAAGAGGTTGTTTTGGCTGTTAAACGAGTGATAATCATCGTGTCACCACTAACAGCGGTTTAAAACACAGTAAAATTAAATAAACTGTATAATAATTAGAGGAACATAGAACTAAAATACGCTGAAAAAAATTAAAATGACAGAATTGTCGCGCATATTTCATATTTTATAGACCAAAGAAAACTGCTGTTCTGGAAAAAATTGGCCATACATAACAACAACTTTTTGGCATCTCTTTCATGGCTCCTGCAAAACCGCTTTTATGCCATTGGCAGCCTGTATGATATTACAACAATGTCGGCTTCAGTTGGTCAAATTAAGTCGGCCGTTTGGTCTAAGTTTATTGAGACTGTTTGAAAGTTTTTAA
>Ga0209339_1001250_pt1 | contig 10654 bp, 12 predicted proteins | sample OlaalgELextract3_FD_187376 | JGI IMG/M metagenome (GOLD analysis project Ga0209339, IMG submission 187376) | Olavius algarvensis symbiont microbial communities from Tuscany, Italy - Type A ELBA extract 3 (SPAdes) (version 2) | ecosystem: Host-associated > Annelida > Digestive system >...
CGGGTCAACATTCTCCATGTTACAAACCTGCCGCAAACACAACAAACACTGACCATCAGTGACAGAGCGAGTCAACATTCTCCATGTTACAAACCTGCCACAAACACAACAGACACTGACCATCGGTGACACAGCAGGTCAACATTCTCCATGTTACAAACCTGCCGCAAACACAACAAACACTGCCCACTGACCATCAGTGACACAGACATTCCCACCATCACTCCCCATCTTTCTTGGACATTCTCTCTGTTTACTTCCATCAATCTCCACCGTCACACCATACACTTTAAATTGTCCAATAACAAAATAGGCAAGAGATGCAAAAAAGCAATGGACATTGCTGCCAGTACCGGTACATGACAGCGACAAACAATTATACCGACCGTGATGCAGTTGTCGTATGCGTCACGCATCACTTCGTACTCCACTTCTTTCCATCCTTTCAGTGACTTGTCAATCAACAGCTGACTACTGTGTGCAAATGCATTCGTTGCCAGTGTAACCAGTTCCTCTGTCCTGTCGGCAAATCCAGAACCAAGGCCGCCCAGTGCAAATGCAGCTCGCACCAACACTGGGTATCCAATCTTTTCTGCTGCTGCCACAGCCTGAAACAAACCGAACAGATTTGTAGTATCAGCAGTTCAGCTGAGTACATCAGCCCTCTTCACAGTCACCTGGAGGTGAGTAGAACATATCCAATCTACTTAACAGCATAGTACTCTATGATAATGAATAAACCAAATTTTAGTTATGTCGCCCGTTGATAGGCAGCGTGGTATTGTTATTGGTCGCCATTGTTTGTAGCTTTGTAAGGATGTTTTTAACTCTGTCAGCAGCATTACGGGAATATAGTCAATGCTATCATCATCAAACTTTCAGAATAGATGCTATCATATGGTATGATACAGTAGGATTTAATGTCCGACTCGACACATTATAGGTCATTTCGGGGACAATTTTAAAGGTCAGATGACCCAACCAACAGTTATCACTGGAGGATAATCACTAGTCAACAAGCTCATGGACCAATCCCATCAGGCTCAGCTCACTACAAGGTAAAGTAAAGAATGTAACATATATATATTTAAATATATAAACACTGAAGATATAGAGGTGCTAGGAAGATTGTGAGCTAAACCAAGCGAGATCAAAGCCATAGCTATAAAGATATAGTAGAGTTTATCGTCCGACTCGACACATTATAGGTCATTTCGGAAACGATTTTACAGGTCATATGACCCAATCAACAGTGTCATAGCACTGAAGGATGATGGTTTGTCAACCAGGTCAAGGGCCAATCTCACCAGGCTCAGCTCACTAAATGGTAATAAGAAAGATGTAAGCAAAAAAAATTACTATGCACATAGCACCAGGAAGACCAAAGACACAGAGGTGCTTGGAAGACAGAGAGCTAAACCAGCAAGATCAAAGCCCGATACAGTCAACCGACCTGTAAGAACTGCTCGCATCTTTGTGCACCATTATAAGAGTACACAATACTGTAACACAGAGACAGTTTTGTTTAAATATTTCCCTTCCTCCAGACCAACATCACATCTCAGATGTGGACAATTAGAGGTAAGGGGAGGGGGGTTGAAATTCCACAAAATTTTCTTAACTTATCACCTACTAAACATTTATTTATATATAACAATTTTCAATAGCGTAATATATACAAAAATAATAAACATATAGTATTTATGAAAAACTGTACTGTTTGAAACATCACCACCACCGCCATCATCATCGTCATCATCATCAGCAGTAGCAGCAGCACAGCTCTAAATTTTAACCCGAGAAATATTCAAATTGAATTAAACATACGTGCTTTGCAGCTGAAAGTTATAAGTTATAAAGTTCACTTTAAATTATTTAAATTTTTATCATTTATCTCAAGCAAATCGTGCTTAAGATGATTACAACACATTGTATCAAGTATACACTAAGTCCGTTATCAGTACCTGTTCAACACTATAGACGGCTTCACACGGTGCAACCTTCTCATTTATTTCACACAATTTCTCTGCAAAAATGTGTCGATCTTCCGTCCATTCGATGGAGCTGATGGGCGTGCCGAGAATCTGAACGTTGTATTCACTAAACACGTTCTGTTTATTCAGTTGAACGCCGCAGTTCAGAGCCGTCTGACCGCCAAACGTCAGCAACACACCATCTGGACGCTCACTCATTATCACCTGAAACAAAACGACATACACACAAATGCTTTTATTGCGCTCCTCTGTATTACTGCATAATTAGCCAGTCTATCCATCTGTCTATCTGTCCATCACACACGGGTAATGCATCAAAACTAATGATCATAGACTCACACTGGTTTTCACCAGTGGGTAGCCGAGGAAGTCTACCATTTTCAATACCAAATTTCATACCCCACGTCCAAGATGAACTCGCTTGCAATGGCTTCAAACGAGACTACGTTGGGTAATAATGCAATTATCACTGCAATTGATGCAATCTGTGCACTCAGTGTCATTCTTCTTCTTCTTCTCGTATGCGTGTCATTTACCATAATTGGTCAGCCACGAAACAGCGTCCTCATCCGCAGAGTGTAGCCGAGATAAACCACCATTCAGTTTTGTCAGGGGACAGGATTCAACAATGTGAGACATCGTCTGGGTCTCGCCACAAGGACACAGATCAGTGTCTGTAAGTCGCTATTTTCTTCTGCAGGCACCGCAGTGTCCCTCAGTGTCATTAACAATCTGCAATGGCCACACTAAACAGACATCTGTGGTGCGACGCGAAAGCCGAAAAACAGCAACAACACACACAACATGAACAAAACTGACAAACAACTGCACTGCTTCTTGGTCAACTGAACTATTTCTTCATACACACACAAAACAGCTGGGATTGTTCAACAAGATGTTTACATGCCACACACACGCTCTTTCTCATAACAGCAAACAGTCTGAGAGCACTAACAGCTTGTATATCATGTACTGCATTGTGGTCCTTAAGCCAGTATTATTTCTAATCATCATCAATTTCTTATACTTCATCACTTTATTTTCACTTTATCTAATAAAATTAGTGATTAGGATTCCAAGTGCAGCAGTAATTTTTCTAAAATACGTAAATAGTTACTATGTTAGTGTATGAAGTATATGTACGCAGGAAAGATATTAATTTTCTAAGACACAAATGCCAACTTAAAAACAATATGGCGCTCCAGATTCACTTGCCAATTGACATGCAGGGCATGTTAGAAATTTACTTGTATTGTATTGTATGTACTGTACTGTATTGTGATATAAAATGTGGATATCATTCAACAAACAACGTACATCAGTGACGTAGTCTGCAGTGATCGGCAGAAAGAAAACTTTGTCGGCTAGACCCTTCGACGTCTGAACTGTGGCTATGTTCGGGTTTATAAGAACTGTTTGAATTCCTTCTTCTTTCAGAGCTTTGATCGCCTACAACATGCCACGTACAAGATTAACCACGACGATGTAAACAAAACTCCATCATGCCTGCTACAATTTTAAGTGCAAAAATACAACTAAACATAAAGGGCAAATGGCAGTATACATAAAAAAAAGTAAAAAACAGTCAATCGTTAACTTCTCCAATGCAAGTTATCCAAAGACACTAGGTTTTTACACTTCTTCTAAAACATCAGTTACCTAAAATCTAACACTAAATCTGACCCCTAACAAACTGACATTATACCTGTGATCCAGAGTAATCAAACTCTCCAGCTTGGCCAATGGAAAGACCGCCAGATCCCAGGATGAGAACCTTCCTGGGTTTCACAGCAAGCACTGAACCAGGAGTCGGTGTATACTGCAGATGAGCATGCAGTCGTTCCTTTATCGTAAACCTACGAGCATCAATAAAGTGACAAGTCACAAGTCACAACACTGCTTGCATGATTTTGTAATTAAAGATGCTACGTAGTCAAACAAGTCACACTGAATGTAACATGGACAAGTCACAAATCACAACACTTACTGCACAAAAATCAACTCTACACTGCGAGTCAAAAAACTTTTTGAACCTTTTTCATTTGAGCATAACTTTGGCAAATACTGTCTGATTTTAATAATTATTTCACTGTTGCAGACAGAAATTAACTACGAAAAAGTGTATCATAAAATCTACCAAGTACCACCACACCTCAAATCTGCTAGTGCACTACCTTGTAAAATGAAGAAGAATGTATTGGCAAACGTTGCTGGCATGATTTCGTAATTAAATATGTAACAAACAAGTCATATTGAATGTAAAAGATATGGACAAAATCAACACTCACACTGTAGAATAAGCTTTAAGCTTGCCTCACACTCACAGTCACATATAAATAACTCGTCACTGATCAGCCTACTTACTTGTGCACGCTACTACACCATTACACCTCTATCTGCACTCTACGCTCGACTAACCAAGCCTTCGTCGACGATCTACCTCTTTATAACACTACTTTACACAAAAAAGTCATTTTCCACTCATGCTCTACATGATTCTGTGATAACAATTTGTTCTGTACTCAAGGTTCTCTATCCGCTTTTCTTTACTGTTTTTACGTCCATTTTTCTAGTATCTTTATACAGTTTACAGTTACTGTTACCGATTAACATGGCTAACTGCCCATCACTATTAACATTGAGCATTTTAAATATTCTCCTACTAATATCCTATCAGGACTGCTGCAGTAACAGTAACTGTAACAGTAACAGCAGAATTTGTAGTGCGCCTCCTACAGTCAGCCTGAAGGTGCATTACAGTCAGTATGCCGTGCGATAAAGATAAAAAGACTTCAGATGGTGCCTGAATGTTGCTGTCGACGACCGCATGAGTTTCAGTTCTGTCGTAAGGCGATTCCATGCATGAGGTGCAGCGACAGAAAATGCACTGTCACCAATTTGCCACTCGGTTCTTGGTTGGAAGAGGTCGCCGTTGCTGCTGCTGCAAGCTAGAAATGATGATAAATATCCTTCAATTTTACCAATATAGCTACAAAATATCCACAGCACAAAATTACTTACCCAGGTTTACGAGCTTTGCAGTCTCTGACTTGGTCCATGAAAACATCAAACAGCATTTCCAAGTCTTTTGGACCGGCCATGTGTTCCGGGTGAAACTGCACACTAGAACCATCAACACAACAGCCAGCAAACTGCTGTACAGATTAATTACGGCTCATTTAACACTATATAAACATATCAAATGACTACGATAAATTAAATTAATGTTATAATTACTCTAATTCACTGCATCAACATACTATCAACTCTTCAACAATTTATAAGTTAAATAAAAATTTAAGCAGATTACAAAACGTATGAAAGTGCATAATAATTATGTCATCACATACTGGCACTTCGGATTCGCTTGCGACAGACATTATGGTGGTATACAAATTTATTTTGTGTTACATTACATTACTGCATAAGTCACAAAATAAAACTTAAATAACTTCAAAACACCTGAAAAAAGGTTTATGAGAGTGGACGATGCCCTCGTTGGAAAGATCATTCTCATTGGTGAACAGAACCGACCAATCACGATCAAGAGATGCGGGATCCACAGCAAATCCGTGATTCTGTGTCGTTATGAAGCAGCGACCTGTGTCGGCGTGAGTACACGGCTGATTCAGTCCTCGATTACCATACCTTGATACACGAGCATCACTCTGCATTAGTGACTTTACAGCCACTAACAGCGCAACATTTCTTCACGAACATATTTCACTGTCGACAAAGAAGCACAGAACAAATTAATGATGCACAACAAACTTAACTACAGAATACCAATCATGCTACTACTTTTACATTCAGCATGTTTCTGCGATAACTGAGTACTGAAATATGAAGAATGAACTAGAAATGGAATGAACAACAATGAACGAGTGGTACCAGCCACAGCAGACCTCATCCTGCATCACACTGCTGGATGCTGCCACCAGGCGAATTTAATGGCATATTTTCAGTATCATTGCCAACCTATTGTGCCATGTTTCATAAGGACATCAGTAATCATTGTCCCGTAATATTGCTAAAGTATAAGTTACAACATTATCAAGTTACAAAGTTACAGACACAGACAACTCAGGCAGTCTATTAGAACGCAGCCGGCCAGCAGCATCTACAGTGCCGCAGCCACAAATTCATTTAGATATACTACTACTACCACCAGAACTGACCCTAACCCCTTCCACTGACACTAACCGATAGAGAAGCATTGCACCTGACTATCAGGTTAGAAGTTCTCAGTGGTGACTGACAGCAAGTCCAATGTAAAATCTGTACAATATTTACATTATTCTACAGTCTTATAAACAACAACAGATCACCACGGTAGCATAAAACACGTTCCACTTGGACGGCACGTCCACCGACAGACTGTCCGACTGTCCTTCAGACGACCGATCGGTAGTCACTACTCAGTACTCACTGGCCTATCCAACTGTGATAAACCCATGTCGCATCACAGTTCAGCTTCAAATGTTGAATTTCACTGGCCGCAGTTTAGTTTTTGCCAATACAGGCAACTAACAACAACACCTTCCCTGCTGCTCTTGGGCCGAGGTAATTAATAAAATTAATTAATTAATAAAAGCCGGGGTCAAACTTACATGTTTGCAAACAGGGTAGCAGTTTCACGCATATAACTACACTACACGGGCTCAAAGTTTTATACTAATCATGACTAACTTAACATGACCACAAAATTGCATTATTTTATACAGGATACCATCAACACTGCAACAAAGTGAGCTAGCCAACAGAGTACTTATACTACTTATACTGAAAGTACTTTGTCAATGACTCAGTGCAATACCAACTTCATTTTGTATGTCGTGGCTCCAGCAGCCAACGACAGCAGCTGGTGTCCAAAGCAAATACCAAACACAGGTTTTGCTGGCTCCCTTGCCAGAACGAGACGCAGCTGATCCACGGTTTTCATGCACATCTCCGGATTTCCCGGTCCATTGCTCACAAATAGTCCATCAAAATCTACATCACACAATGCACGTTTTCTTTAATCTGCCCACATCTTGTAACAGCTCTAGGTCAGAACGGATCCTCAGTTCACTACAGTCATCACACAACTCTCGAGTATTTCCACTGCTAACAGTCAGCCAAACTGTCAATATCTAACGTCCGACTGCACCAGCGTCACGTTAAATCGTCACTTAAATTAAACTGATGCTTAAATCTTCAGTTATCAGGATGTCGTTCATGTGACAAAATTAGGTGCTACTTACTTTATTGTGGTTGGTGCAACACAATTTTCGCTAAGCAGAGATTAACGCTGGAGTTAATCTTTACATAAAGATAAGTCTGATGAGTGCAATTACCCCTAAATCACCAGACTGTAAACAGTGTCTTCACATCAGTTCACATCGTCAACAATGTTTACATGGACACACAATTCACACCAAGTCTGTCGTGGGACTGAATCGTATCATGCATACAACACATGACATATGACTCTGATTCGCTTGCGACGCATGGCGCAGCAGGCGCTATACAGATCTGTTTTGATTGATTCACTGACATGCACTGCTGCTAAGCTGGAGTTGTAACAGCCTCAGCATCTTGAAACCAGCTAACATAACATGCGCCATAACATCATGCGCCTTTACACATCAGCTGTCTTACTAGAAAGCTATAGGCACTAAATACAAATACAAAAAAAATTTATAAAGCGCGACTTACAAAAGAGCACTAACAAATGTCAAAATGTAAGGTGGGTGGAATAGATGAGTTTTTAAAAGTTTTTTTAATCTATTAGTGTCAGTGGTAAACGTGATACTGTCAGGTAAGGAACTCCAGGCAGCTAGAACAGTGCGACTGAAACGATGTCTACCAAATTTAGTTCTAGTGCGAGCAACATTTGATGTAGTCAGCGGTGTTGGCGGACCTCAGACCGGGTCTTTGACTGGATTCAGCGATTAATTGCACAGAGTGAGCCAAGTACTGTGGTACACGTCCATGCAGTGTGGATTCGATGTACACAGCTTGTATTTGATTCTGTGTTCGACATGTAACCAGGTAACTAAACAGTCTGTAAAACCCCATTTTGTAATTCTTTTACTAATGAAATATGTCCCCATACCAAGCAGAAGTGATACACTGACAACAACAACCACCATTTAATGGCCTTTATTCAGTACAACCCAACTGAGCCGGCACCAGAACTCTCAGCTCTAGACATTAACCCGATATACCACCCTCATTGTCCTCACAAGCACTCCCAACCTTTCCTCTCAGGCTCCTAGTCTGGCTCTAATACTACAGACAAGAACCCACATATCCTTTATACTTGCCTAATTCTGGATACCATGAAATGACAAAATTTACCACTGGTTGATGACAACGGGAAATCCCATGGGACAATTTTCACTCTGGCTCCACGTACACATAAGCAACGTATCTGATTCAGTTTCAATCCACAGTCGACTACAAGTATGTTGACATCGCCACTGCCATTAAATATTCTAGGCTCCTGACAAGTTACAAACACACAGGCATGCAACACAATGATAATAAAATTTTACATTAATTCTAATAATAACAAGAATATTGTGTAAAGTTTTAAGGAAATATGTTTGCCAAATATACAGTAAGTTACATCTGTGGCAACTAATTTTTGACAGTGGTCTCTCAACAGTGACAAAACAGAATTTCAAAAATAAAAAAAATAAACTAAAAAAGCTACTCAACCCAAATGGGTCCAGAATGATGCCTCTATCAGGCTTCAAAATCTATGTTCAGCCTTGTGTGATCCTGACCTTTGACCTTTTGCATCTGAGTTGTTCTGATGCAACGGGCATTTGTGCTTGGCAGATTTGGTCGAAATTTGTGTGATAATTTTCGAGGTATCTCGCCGTAGAGGATTTCTGTGGCTTCATTCGGGCTTAAGTGGCCTTGATCTTTGACCTCCCAACCTGCCTCCAAAGTTGACTGTTTCGTGCTGTTGTCCCATGGAACACTGACCAGTGCCAATTGAGTGACATCAACATCGGTTCAACAAAATATCATGTTGACAAGTTTGGCAACAGATAAACGAATGGATAAGCAAACGAAACACTGACAACATCGTCTCCATCTGACAATCTGGCCAAGCGGAGACATGAAAATACTCCACCAAGAAACATAACGTCAAAATAATCAAAGTAGACAAACAACTAACAGACGACATCCTAAAATACACCACCTTTATGACTCCACTTTACAAACATTTGTTACCTTAACAGCAACTTCATCCACCAAGTTGCATAGATTTGGATCCACCAGAGCAACTGATGATGGAATGGTTTCAGACGACAACACCTTCATAATGCACCAGTCACCAATACAATTAAGTCCACTAATATAAATGTACAGCAACACTATCTCTGCACATTAACCCTATGAAGTACAGTGGGAATTCGAGTTACCACCATTTAATGATTAGCAACAATAGTTCATCAGACAAATGCTTGTTTAATTACATGGCACATATGTGCTATATAACAAATATAAGGTGATAATACACCCAGGCCACACTTTGCTGTACTAAATTCAACAACACACCTCTGAATGGTCAGTGTACCAATCACCATACTGTTCTATCTCTTGTTGGAGGCATTATGTACACAATAAAGCATTAATAGTCATGTAGAAACAACAGGTGCTATTATAAATAAAGTCACACCTTTCTTTAGAACTTACTGTAGGCCCACAGTCACTACTGACCTCCAAATGAGTAGCTCCACTGCAGTGTATAGATTAGATATGCATACAGCTGCTTCAGTTCTGCTAACAATAAACTGCTAATAACAATCCCACACTCTCAGCAGTACAATGGTGTATTACCGAATGTGGCAACGCCAGACACTGAAATTGCCTAATAATAAAACATGCGTTGCTCATTTCAAATTCCACCAATAAAACAGTAAAATAAGGAACAGTTATTATTGCATGACAAACACAACGGAATTCTTCTGCGACCAAACACATACTGTACAAGACGTATAACTTCACTCTAAATTTCACTACGAAATGTACAGAATGGATTTGAAAAACTACACTAACAGAAGTCCTAAAACTAGTACAATTACTTAAATGCTTATCAACATAAAAATGTAATGTAATACCTTGCCTAACAGTGTGCCATTTTCTCTTATTTTCTTTGTCAAGACCCTCGTGTCAACACCTAGTCAATTCGCAGCACGAAACAAACTGTTACAGTAAAACCATACCACTAACCTTCTGAAGCACACTACCATATAAGCAGCAGACAACTGCCCACAAAAATATAAATATAAATCTGTTTAAAAATTGACTGTAAAAAGTAAAATAAATACACTCGTATAAGAAAGACGAGAAGCAACAGAATTATCCTTATTTTTGACACTTTACTAACTGTTGTTTAGACTGAATACAGAAATTCATACCAGACGTCAAGCAATGAATTTCTTTAATCGCGCGATCAGTTTTTTTAACCGCACATTAATCCCGGTTTTAATGCACATTTCATTTGTTACGTTTTTCAATTTGTTTGTGTTCCATCTGTAAGCAGACGTCGTCGGCCATTGCTCTTGAATGCTAGCTACTCCCAGTACTGACGACTGATTACAGTGACTGATTAGTGCAGGTCGTCGGCCATTGCTCTTGAATGCTAGCTACTCCCAGTA
>Ga0209339_1001252_pt1 | contig 10647 bp, 4 predicted proteins | sample OlaalgELextract3_FD_187376 | JGI IMG/M metagenome (GOLD analysis project Ga0209339, IMG submission 187376) | Olavius algarvensis symbiont microbial communities from Tuscany, Italy - Type A ELBA extract 3 (SPAdes) (version 2) | ecosystem: Host-associated > Annelida > Digestive system >...
CATTCAGCTAAAGGAGATGTCACAAGATCGAGCACAATGGAGAAGAAAGATATCGGAGTGGTCGTCTGCTGTCGCCAACTCTCATCGAGGAAGGTCGACTAGTGAGTGAGTGAGTAGTTGTAGACCTATGCAGTGTGTGAGCACACAAAGCTGAAAACAAACACAGGGAATAATACATTTTTTATTTGTACCACAAAGTAAACCAAAAAATTTGCTATTATGCAACAAGTATCCAGATATCCGGTTTCGGCCGGATAGTTCGTTTGATATCCGGTTCCGGCCGGATTTTAAAAATTGCTGTCTGGTACAGCCCTAATTAGAGGTGTGTTACACGTTACTTTACTTAAGTAACTCTCTACATTGTGGTAACTTGCAAATGTGACCTACGCTGTGACCAGAACTAGTCTCAGCGTTAGAAACCGGGTTGTGTGTCTTGGCAGATGTCTGCTATATTTTTTTTACGTGAATCAGAACACTCTAACGCTGGACTTGTTGGAGGAACTCGGAGTTATTGGAGTTTACCATTTTATGTTGTTTTATGATGCAAAATGATTGTATCATTCTTTGTGATTTTGTTTGTTTGTAACATAATAGTATATGATATGTTTGTTGCACTGCTGTCCTGCTAGTTCTGAATGCAGCTGTGATTTTGTACTGTTAGGTCCTGAAACAGCTGCAGCCGAGTTTGCTCATGCTGACTGCCAATTACACATCTTCGTCTTCTTCTGCAGTATCACAAACGATCCCAGTCGGTGTTCTGGCAGCCAGGGATCACGCTGTGGCCTTTGTCTGGTATGTGGCACATTAATACGTGTAACAGATGTGATCTGTTAGGTTAGGTTGAAACGGTGCCATTAGTGTAAACTGATGTTAGCGTTAATGTTTATGATGTTTTAAAGGACACAGTTTGTCTCTGTTAAGTGATTTCTGTTTTTGTCTTGATGTGATACAGTCTTGACTTTGACAGTATACTTCAGCTGTATCCGTGGTGTCATTGAATTTATAAAAGTGCATGCATTGAATGTTTCATACTTACCGTGACACGCATTGAACACATTGCCCTGCTTGAGAGTGATGTTCCTGCACACATGGTGCTCTGCAGGCACATCGATTTGTCGATTGATTGTGCTCCTGGTCCCGACTGGTAGACCCCGCACTCGATCGGTAGACCAGATTTGATGGGACTCGAGCAGTTCACCAGTGGAAGTCTAGAGGCACGCCACCTGTCGTGACCATGCTGCTGGAGTGATGCAACGGCCTCTGCCGGCTATGCGACATCGATGATGATCTTCTTCTTGTATGCGTGTCATGAACAATAACTGGTCAGCCACGAAACAGCATCTTCATCCACAGAGTGTAGCCGAGATAAGCCGCCATTCAGTTTTGTCAGGGGACAGGATTCGACAGTGTGGTGCTTCGTATGGGTCTCGCCACAAGGACACAGATCAGTGTCTGTAAGTCACCATTTTCTTCTGCAGGCACCGCAGTGTCCCTGTTCTGTGTGAAAACGGTTCAGCAGAGACCATCGTTGCCGAGGGAGGTCGAAACCCGGTTGCCGGATTGTGGGGTCGCACACTAGGTGAGAATTGACCACCTGAGCTGACTTCCAGTTATGCGTCCATCGACTTTTGATGTCAACTGGTTGCAAGTCCAGCCACAGCGGCTTCCTGAATGTCAGTCGTAGCAATGGTGGGTTAAGGATATCAGCCTGGATTGGCCAACTGTCATGTTTGATGATTTTCTCCACCAGCTTGTCAGTAGCAGCCTTCCTTTGTAGGGCTGGCGGTTCAATGTTGGAGAGCACTGGAAGCCATGGGAGAGGTGTAGAACGGAGAGTACCAGAGATGAGGCGCATTACAGTTCAACTGCACATATACTATCGTGCTGTTTTATGACTGTTTATTTCTGAAATGCTTATTTATGCTGTATATTGTCTAGGAATTGCATGATTTTATCTATGAAACCATAGATTTATCTAATGAACAATACCCTAACTTTGCCTCGGGCTCTGCGGGACTCGTCCCAGCCCCCATTTCGCCCAAAATAGGCCAATCGCGACCAAAATTCCCCGAACATTGTCATCCCTTGACATGTCCACGTAGACCGAATTTAGTCCGGATCGGTTGCATTTTGCTGGACTTATTCCGGAAAGGTTTATTTTTCAGCCCAAAAAATCATAGGCTTTCAGCCTAGAAAAAACCTTGAACAGTGTTTCACTGTTTGACATGTAAAACGACTGGATTTTATTTTAGACAGTGCAGTAACTTGTGTTGTCTTTTTCTTTCTGGGTGCCTCTAAATTCCAGGTCGAATTTAATCACAGTGATAAAATCAGGATTTGTTTTTTTTTATGTCCACGTGGTGGTGGGAAAACAGGAAAATGTGTCTTTCGTTGTGATGTAAAAGTCTTAAGACTTTATATTTCTTACTTTTGTATATCACAGATTCCCTAAAGTGAAATTCAGTAATTCGTGCTTGCTACTTTCTACAAGCACGGGTTACCAAATCTTCAAGCATGGATTTCCAATCTCCAAGCATGTCCGTGCCTGTAGGCATGTTATTTTAGGCCCTAGTTGCAGTCTGGGCACGTGGAACCAGTAGAGTGCCAGTGGCTGCAGATCGTAGATGCTGACGACCTGAGATGGCAGCAGCGGGTACGCAGAGGTCGCTGAGATAAGGTTACAGATGTTACCATGGCTACCGAAGCGTTATAACTCACATCTCTGCAGAGTTGCAAATACAAATGCAACTTGGCCAAGATTATATGACAGCATTGTCGGTGGACATTAGGCCATGGACAATTCATTGATGAATACAGCATGTCAGCCATTTAGTTTTATGTCACATTAATGTTAAAGTTAGCAATTTTGCAATATTTTTGACAGAAGTTAGTAACATCTTGTCAATTTGTGTGATGGTTGGATGCAGCTGGATGATAAGAGAGCTTGATGCCAATGGTGTTCTGGATGCCGTCCGTACTCTGATACAGCATGTCTGTACCAAAGTGCCAGACCGTACTGAGTACAGGGCTAAGATATCACAGGTTCGTGTATTGTGTTGAGTTGGCGTGATCCGTTTGTATAACCAATCGTATGTGAAACTTAGCACTGTTGAGAGATTGTCACTGATGCAACATAAGACCAAACCAAACTTGGAGTGCCGAGACTGAGACTTCAGAGTCCAAGACCTTAAGTCTCTAGACTCTGGAGTCTCAAGATCTTTTGAGACCGTCGAGGCTTAACACTACATCACCCTTTGTTTCTTAACGGCAGGTGCCTGACATTCAATAAATTCCCTCATCTGATTCTAATATCCGATTATGTTCATTTAAGCCTAATAGCCTTTGTATCCATGGAAACTGTGATAATGAATTGCCCCTGACGTCATAGTCATTGTACCTACCATTAGGTGTAATACAGTTATGTTACGTAGTTTTTCTCACTATCTTCGTTATTTTAATTCTAATGATGTGCAGTAAACACAAAATGTGACAGATTAACATTACTTGTGGATGTGTTGCTTGTAGTTACCAGTCAAGTATGCATTTGACCTGTAAAAACTCGCATGCTTGGCCATACATAATGCTGTCATGTTTTATATATTTATTGATTATGCCAACCCATTGTCAACCCATGGAATGTATCAGTATTATGGCATACCATAAATGCAAGATGTTCAGCCCATTATGTGTTTATATGTACTCATAGCTGACTTAAAGTTTGTTGTGTTAGGCGATTGTGACGATTCTCAAGCAGCTGCCATTGCCTGACTATGGACGGATGGTAAAATGGATCTTGAAGTACACAAAAAATACAAAGGTGTGTATATTGTAAAGGTAAAGGAGCGTATAGTTCTTCGTGAAATTCACCTCAGAACTACGGGACGCCACTTGTGTTTGTGTATTGAGTGAATGTTTGTTGCAGTACGTTGACATTGAGTGTGTGCTATATGAGAAATATCACGTTTTATTTGATGTCAGTGTGTCACTATAATGTGTGTGTGTAAACTGCATTAAATTTATTTACATCATATGACATTAAGTCGTCTGTTATATGTCGCCAGATTTCGTATCGTGTATTTGGAATTGATGTCATTGCTGCTATTCTCGATGAACCAGAAAGATCACGTGGCACTGGTATATAATTTTTTTTACTTAAAATGCACCTAGATTTTAACATCACTTTGTTCTCCATGTTGTCCATTATTTGATAGGTGCACTTTTGGTCTTTTTTTAGCAAAAACCACAATAATAATAATTTGTGGCTTTCATTACTTTATTAATACATCCAGTGCCTTATTAAGGCTTACTTAGGCCTGCAGCAAGGTTGGGATTTGAAACTCCAAAGGTATACCTGTAACTAATGCTCATTTCTTTGCAACCTTTTTGCAATTGTCTAGGTGCATTGGGTTTTAAAGTTGACTGTGCAGTTGAAGTTATCTTGGTACCAAATGGTTATAATTCAGCCAGCAGACATATGGACATGATCACAGCTCAGGTTTTTTGCGAGACCCAATGTAATGGCCTTGATCCTTTTAGCTTTGAGGCCCGCAGTGTTTGTTGCATCTGCCGAATTGATAATCCGGCACTGATTTTACATAATAGTACAGTTAGGATAGAGGAAAAAGCTAAAAGGCCTTGTGGTAGTATATGTAAGAAAGGAATTGGCAATAACTGAGTCATATAGGTTCGTAAGTGATGTATTGTATGAAGGGAAGTTCGTATAATGGAAGTCCATTGTTTCTTTGATAAAGCTGTGCATCAAGTGGACTGGTTATTGGTAACGGAGTATTGCTAGAAAAGGTAGATAAGTATTATTATGTAAGAGTCATTTTAGATTTCGACATATGGCATGATACTGCAGTGATGGCAAGGTTCAGATGGGCACAGGAAAAGTTTTGTTAACGCTTGCCTTTACTAACTGTTAAAACTGAAAGGCAAAGCATATATGTCATATGTGAGCAGTTGTCTTTTAGATGGCAGCGAGACGTGGCCGATGAAAGTGTAGCAGGAGGTAGTTTGGTAGGTGAATGTGTGCATTTACGTGGAAGAAAGGAAGAAACGTTCCGACATTGTTGAGATTGAAAATAATCACAAATGTTTTGTAATGACACATTGAGATGGTTTGGACATGATTGTTGAGTGTAAAGATGATGCCAATTGGAGGGATTAGCTCATTGGCTTTGCTTGAAGATAGACAGATGGAATTGGAAGGGACGTACGAGGAAGACTTGTTGGGATGGTGTCACAGAGGATCTGCAAATGCCTGTCCCAAGAGGACGTACATGTTTGGAACAAATATAGGAGGAAAATCGAGGGGGGGGAAACTATCTAGCTGAGGTTCACACAAATGGCATTTTTAGCTTTCTGTACTTTATTGCTTTATTGAGTATAATGTTGTCTTCTATACTTTGCCCGTGTTGGTTGATGTCAAAACTACTGCTGCAAGGATCTCTGGAGATTTCCTTGCATAAATACTCATTTCATTGCTGTCTAAACCTACATATTAAGTAACTTTGTGCATATTGTCAGCGATATTCTGGAACATTTTCTTTCTGTGGGAGCGTTTTACATTAAATGAACATTTAGTTATGTTCTGTAGTCAATACTGGAGACAACCAGCTGTCGGATGAACTGCAGTCGGTCTTATCTCACCGGCACTTACTGGAGTTTATCATTGAACGCTGCTCGGACGTTGCACCAAGGTTTGTTCAAGTGTGATTCTCTTTTATACCATAAAGCATTGTTTACACTGTCATCAGTGCTTTTGCTGATGTTGCCCATCTAGCGACTACTAGTGCCTCCAATTTAGTTTCAATGCTGACATTATGCACATCACAAACATTTATACTATTAATTTGTTGGGTTGTTGCTATTTGTCCATTTTCATACGTAAATCTGTGCAAGCTGCTTGCTGTGACGTATACATTTGTCTTGATCATTTTATTTATGATAGAGTTGTCATGCGATTAATTTCTTTAATCGCATTAATCGCGCAATTAATTTTTTAATCGCTTGTTAGTTGCGGTTTTAATGCACATTTTGTTAGTAACATTTTTCAGTTTATTTGTGTTGCATTTGCAGGTAGACATTGTCGGCCTATTGCTGTTGAACGCTAGTCTACTCCTAGTACTGACGACTGATTGCAGTGATTGATTAGTGTAGGTTACTTAGTGTAAATTGACAGTGGCGGAATCTTTTGAGTTTTGACGATTGTATGATTGAACAACTAACAATTCATTCGTTTAACGTCGAGAAACGTTTGATTTCGAAATGTTCGTGTTCACTGTTGGCACTGCCGGTTTACGTCATTTTTTCCTGCATTAAAATTTTTAACGGCATTAATTTTTTAATTGTGATTAATTCTTTAACGCGTTTGTTAATGCGTTAATTTCACGGCCTTAATTTATTAACAACAGAGCAACAGCCATTGCTCTGCAGTCTGTTAGTGACATTTTTCATTGCATGTCCATAATTCTTTTTAGAGTTCATAGTCTTCTGTGTGTCACTGGCAAAAGTTTATGTTGCCATTATATGCCGTTGTGCGATATATTTACAGTGACATCTTGATTTTAATAAATATAATAATATTATGTGATATTTTCTTTAGACAAATGGTTGATATTATAATGCATCAACAAAATATACTACATATGAACTATTAATATTGGCATGTTCAGTGTGAGGACACGAGCCATCATGGCATTCGAGCATTGCAGCAGTTCCGTGAACCCGGTTGTGACTGAGTTGGTAAAGAACGTTGTAACTCCGAGGTGTACAGGCCGACCTTCTGGCCAGCAGATGCTTGTGAGAACTCCATCAGAGTCACGTGATCCTCAGTCTCACAGACAGTCAGGTCTGACGCTGCCTCTCTGCTTTTCATGTTTTTGTCAGAAAATGCAGATGATTTTGATTGAATACAAGTGCTTTAGTGCTTGTAGCTAACTGTTTAACTGGTTTGTTTCTTGGCTTGTCTAAGTTGTGCTAGGTCCCTTCTTTCTTCTTTTCTTTCTTTCTTCTATGGGGTGGTACACTCTACCTTCGCATGGCAATGCTGAGGCCTACCTCACAGGCTGGCCTAGTGTGTAACCCCAGGGATGGGTCTAGTGTAGTGTAGCATGACACCATCAGGCTAGCCTAATGGTGTGTGTAGTGTAGTTGTTGTGCGACCTCCCTTTTTGGAGAGGTGTGTATAAGGGCTAAGGGAGGGAATGAGAGAGGGAAGTGGAGAGACCTTGTGCCATGATATATTTACCCTGCTCGGCCTATAACCACTTTTTCACTGGTGGCTAATACTTACTGCATGATGGACGGCCTTAGCTTCCTGTGCACCTTGCATTGTGGGCGCCAGGGTCCACTTTAGCAGTGCATGTGAACAGCGCCATTAGTGATTGACCAGAGCATGCAGCAGGATATCATCTGTTATCAGTGGTTCAAGCAGCGACTAATACCAAGCATCTCTAAACCCAGCATTAGCCAACAGTCACTGTCGAACCCTCTGTGCTTGCCCGAGATATTAATCTCTGAGTATACACTTAGTTGACCTGCATGTACCGACAGGCCACCGGAGCCTGGAGTTGAACCCAAACCTCTGGAGCCTTGTGGCCACACAGGCCAAGCGCACTGATGCCACCCTGTCGTTATAGCTTAGCACTTAAATTTTGCGAGGTAGTGTGGCAGTGGATTTGAGGAGAAGTGGCATATTTATTTTATCTTGCTCTGCAGTTAATATCTGAAAGCACCAGTGAAAGAATTAGTAAATGTTCTACATTTGCTGAAGTTATCATGAAAATAATAGTGGCTTCCTGTTTATGTTTCACATTGTAGTGTGTATTGTATAATTTATCGCAGATGCTACGGAGGCAGGTGATGTGCTGATGGACGATGTTGTGGTTCCTATGGCAACGATAGCTCTGGCATCATCTGATGACATCAGTAACTGTCAGCTAATTTGTAGTGTAGATGTCGTTCGCCGAGTAAGGCACTGTTGCGACAGTGGGCTATATTGCTTTCTGCTAACAGTCCCGTTATACTGTTTATTTGTCATTGTAGTTAAAGGCCAATTCACACATCTTTCCGTTGTCTGTTGTTAATAAGTACTTTTTTAGTACAGTTTGTGGTGAAATTGCTGCAGATTGTGAATTATGTGGATTCTTCTTTAGCAGCAGTATCACAATCTACACAGTGTTCCGAAACGTATGACCATGTCTTCGATGATAAGTTGAACTAGAATTGTGCATTTACAACAATTTTTAGCACACTTATTATTAAGACTGTGGGCCGTTGACAGTTTTTTTAAATTTTTTATTTTCCCGCCTTGCCTATTTAGTGCAGCTGCTTTACCTGGGAAAACTTGAATGTCAGTAAAAATTAAAGTCATGAAAATTTCACACGAAGATGAGATTCTGATCAAAAATCTATCTGTCAATGTGATATGGTGCACAAAGGCTGTTTGTGAATTGCCTGACGAGGGTTGGAAACTTGGAAGCATCGATAGTCTGCTGAAAAGAATCCACACGATCACCATGACATAACACACATAACTGAAAATCTGTCATAGTTGCACCGTAGGCAGTTGTGGGACAACAGGAGCCCCCCCCCCCACAGTATCAACAGTAAAATTGTGGCAACGGTACAATGTCCACAGTGTTAACGTGTGGATTGGCCAAGCAGAAAAGATTACAGATTGGAGTAACACATACACAACATTTTAAATTAGGCGTTAAGAGTTAAATTTTGCAACACTATCCTATTACAACAGCTTTGGTAAATTTTTAGAGAATTTGGCCTAATCTCAACTAATAATGGGAAAGCTGGCTAGCAACGGAAGTAGAAAGCAGAGTTCAGGAGACTTGAGCGGATGTTGTGTTTTGCAAAGCAACACAGTTGTAGGTGAAAAATTGCATCAGTTCTTCACTTGCTTATCTCTGTATTGTGCTTCTGTAGTTTGTGGGCTGCAGTTTGTGTCTGCTCTGACTGCCAGGTCTCGACGACAACAGTGGCGTTGTGTCTATGCTGAGAAGACGTTCAAGCGATGCAAAGATCAACGTTCGAAAGGCATCACTACTTGCCATTGAGAACATTTGCCGACTTGAGAGCGAAAACGTTAATGAACAGGTGATAGCAGCAATGCAACATTGATAAGTAATCAACTGTTCACCCGGTTGCGGTGTGTTTCAAAAAAAATGAGCCAACTTTGGAAAGCTGTAGTTTCGTCAAGCATGGACTGATTTTGATAATTTTGGGTAAATAGCATCATCACACTTTCATAAATTATATTAAATTATAAATTATACGTGTATTCAACTTTCCTTGTACCTTTTCTTTTACTTACTTTATTTGCTTTTAAATAGCTGCGACGGAAATGACGCAACACCAGCATTTTGATGCAGTGCCTTATTGACACATGGGAAAGCGTATCACAAAATGTCCTCGACAAAGCTGTTGGTCAGTGGAAAAGCAGTTATGTGCATGCATGAAGATGAAAGGACATCACTTTGAACATCTGCTAAAATAAAACCGGCTTTTTTAGAGGCACCAACACCAACAGTCTACCGGGAAAAACGCATTATGTTTTGCGTCATTTCCATCAGTTATTTAAATGCAAATAAAATAAAGTAAGCAAAAGTAAAGAGACAAGGACAGTTGAACATGCGTATAATTTTTGAAAGTGTGCTGATGCTGTTCACCCAAAATTATAAAAATCAGTCCGTGCTTGACAAAAGTACAGCTTGACAAAGTTGGCTTGTTTTTTAAGACACAATGTGTTTGTTGAATACTTAGTTTATGATTATTTTAAGTATTCTTTAGAGTAACATATGGAAATTCTGTTGAATTGATTTTTTCTAGTTTTTCAACTCGTCAGTATAATATTAAGTGAATATGAAGAGAATTTTATTGTCATGATGCTTATGTTTTGTTAATGCTGTTGTTTTTAAGTAGAAAATACGTGTCAGAATGAAATCTCCTAGTTAGTGAGACAGTCATTCCCCTTTGATGGACAGCATCTAAGCTATAATGATTGGTATGGAGGATAAGAGGGAAAATTATCAGAACTGTTCTACAGTTGTGAACTATGATAAGCAGCATGCAGTTTGGCTCAGTGGTAACACTTATACATCAGGCCCAGTTAGTACGGAGATGAGTAACCATCTGCGGGCGGGCACACCATCTTGGTATGTAATCAGCCACCTTGGTCGATTCAGCCTTCTACCCTCTGAGGGACCTTGAATGACCCTTAACTCAGATTTGAAGGTCATGCATTATTTGATGCTGAATATCTCAGAAATGGCTTAAGATACAACCGTAGACTATGGAATACACAAGCTTTCAAATGGTACCATTTTCATTGACTGAATGACCAGTAATCCAGATTTCAAGGTCACGATTTTATTTAACGTCAAATAACTATGGTACGAGATACAGCTAAACTTACAATGGCAGACCAATAGTAAGTTGTATATAATATCTCAGAAACGGTTAAAGATACGACCATAGACAATGGAATACACAAGCTTTCAAATGGTACCATTTTCAATGACTTTGGGTGACCAATGATCAGATTTCAGATACAGCTATACTTACAATGGCAGTAAGTCGTATACGATTATCGATCTGCACCATTCCAATGACCTTGAACAACTCCTAACC
>Ga0209339_1001253_pt1 | contig 10639 bp, 7 predicted proteins | sample OlaalgELextract3_FD_187376 | JGI IMG/M metagenome (GOLD analysis project Ga0209339, IMG submission 187376) | Olavius algarvensis symbiont microbial communities from Tuscany, Italy - Type A ELBA extract 3 (SPAdes) (version 2) | ecosystem: Host-associated > Annelida > Digestive system >...
TACTGTGTTGAGTTCGTTGCATTGTTACGTTGCTGTTACAGCTGTGGCACCGTGGGTCGACGAAGGAGAAGAAGCTGGGCACTGCGACGGTTCCAGTTAACGACGTTCTGATGATGGACAACATGACGGCAGTGAAGCAGTTACCAATGAGAGATGTCTCACCAACGTGCACACTGACTCTTCACCTCACACTGAGAGTATGCCGGCCTAACTGACTGTTATGTTCTTTTAGTTGATTTCATACATCGCCTGGGTCCAGCTCACTGATTTCATACGCTTTCATTTTGCTTTGATACTGTTGGTCAGAGCTGTTTTCATAACTAAAACGAAAATGAAAATTATTACCATTCGTTTTACGAGAACAAGAAGTTTTAAGTTTAAGAAAAATGAAAACTAAACAAAGTGAATGAAAATAATGATTATTTCATACAGTACAAACTAAAAATCTAAAATAAGATCTAATAACTCTGATTAAAAAGACTGTCATTTAAAACACAAATAGCCGAAAATCATGCAGTTGAGCACAACTCAATGACTGATGCCAGCTTACTGTAGTACTTTGCTAATGTGTCATTAAACTTTCGTATAACGAACTTTGTAAGTACTATTATGCAGCCGTAGAATTAGCTAAATACTGCCAACTAAATTTGAACTAAAAATATATAAAAATAAAAATTATTTTTTAAGAACTAAATAAGAACTAACAGTTATCTATGCAGAAAAAAACTACAATAATATAAAAATAAAAATTAACAGGTAGAGAATAATATAAAAACTAAAACTAAAATTAAATGGAAAAATAAAATAGCTCTCCTGTTGGTTAGGCGATACTCTCCCTGTAACAGATCTTGCTCTAGCAGTCTCCAAATGTCCACTTTAGGGGCTAGGCTTAACCTGGAATAACTTAGAGAAAAAGTGTGTGACCAGTGTCCAGAGTTGTCAAAAAAATCATCATACCAAATTTTAGTGTTACTATGCTGCCTTCATACTTAGCCTCATGAAGTAGTTTGTTAGTTTTGGATGCATTGCTCGACGACATCTCACCTGGTGTGCTGTAGATCATGACAAGACAGATAACAGACAGTGCTGTGAGTGCTGGCGTGCCGGGTGATCTGCCGCCGTCAAATGTCACGAGTAACAACAACACTGATGTAATGGCCACACCAGAGTTGACATCACGTGCTGCAAAAATTGATGACAAAGGCACGACAGATGTGCGCGCAGCATCTGTAGGTGAATCGTCAGCACCAGCAACTGTTGGAGGTGATGTTACTGAAGTTGCACAGTCAGCTGCCGTCACCTTGTCTGCTCCACCATCTCCTGGGTACATCAGTAAACTCACTGAAATGCTGTGTTATTCATCCACATTCACTGTAATTATTCTGAATAGTTAATGTGAACTTTTGGGCTGGATATGAATGGTTGAGTGTGTCAGATGCAGAATGGAAAGTGAGGATGTGGAGTTGTAATTACACGTTTCATTGTGCGCATCATCATGCTGACATTGAACTTGAATTAGTTTGTCGTTGCTGTATCAGGAGTTCACATCCTTATGGACAGATTGAGATTACTATTCACTACTCAGAACAGGATGGACATCTTGTTGCAGTCATTCATCAGTGCAGGTAAACCGCTTTGATTGCAGGTGTTTGTAAGGTAAGCCATTAAAATATTTTGTTATTTCTAGTGGTGGGATGGGTACCCGGCGACTACCCGGTTCCGGCCGGGTATTGGACTACCCGGACCCGGCCGGGTATTACGTCAAAATGTGGCCGGATCTGAGTAACCTGAGCAACTCGATCTCATAAGTGCAATGGCGACAGGAAGTGTCGTCTGCGTTGCTGTTGCATAACGACGAGGAACCAATGAGTGACAGCTCTGCTTTAGTGAGCACGACGAGTGTTGCAAGTAGGCCTATACAGCCATCGGTAATCACTTTTGATCTCGCCGTAGAGCAGTGGCGTCGCCAGACGCCGGCCTGAGCAACTTGATCTCGCACAGTCTTACTCACCGTGGGACCTGTAAGTAAATGCAATGGCAACATGAAGCCTGAGAATGCTGAAATGTTGCTGTTCTTAAAGCATATCTTGGACTTTTATTTATATTGACTGAGGTAGTCTCGTTTGTGCATGTAGTATGCTTTTGAATTTTTGAAAATTTTTCAATTATCGCATTTTAATATAAATGTGGGTGTGCCTGTCTGGTGCCTTGTATATGTTTTAGTGACTTTTACTATCATGCGAGACGTCATTTCCTTAAACAGCTGCGGGGTAGGGGGGGTACCACATAAAAAAAGCAATGTCACACGTCACATGTTACATACCCGGATCCGGCAACTACCCGGATCCCGCCAGGTAGTAACGACCAGGTACCCGGATCCGGTACCCGGCGAAATTCCCTACCCGTCTTACCTCTAGTTATTTCTGATAAATAACAATTAATTGGTGAACTGGTCTGTAAGATCTATAAACTGATTAATGTTTGCTTACATTTTTATGATTCTTATCTGATAAATTTCCAGTTGGCACTTGAAAACAAAAGACATATTTTATATATCTTTAGTTGTAGACTATGGCATTTAGCAAAAAAAAGAGAGATTAAAATGTTATTAATTTTTAAAATGAACTGCTTGCTGTGAATTCAAGTTTGTGTGTTTTTCAGGGATTTGATACCATGTGATAAGGACAATTTGGCAGATCCATATGTGAGAATATACGTGATGCCGAACCATTCAAGTGAAACAAAAAGAAAGACGAAATTAGCGAAGAACACTCTGAATCCTGTATTTGATGAGACGTAAGGATACATTTAGTTGTACAAACCGATTGTAATTAAGCTGCCAGTTTCAAGACTTCATTGACAAGATGTATATTTCTGGCTGTTCACATGATGATGTGCATTTTGTAAAAACAAAATAAAGTTTGAAAGTACATCACTGTATTGTTTTGATTCATTTATATGGAAGTTCATTAGCAACGTGCAATTTGTATTGTGTTGGTAGACTCTGCAGTTTCTGTAGACTAGTTTTTACCGTGCGATGCTATGCAAAGCACGGTCTGTGCTGTCATGCGGTGCCCATCTATCTGTCTGTCACGTTCGTGGATCATGTCATAACGAATAAACATATCTTCGAATTTTTTTCACCATCGGATAGCCACTCCATTCTGGTTTTTTCATACCAAACGGGGTGGCGATATTCTGACGGGAACCCCCCTAACGGGGGCGTCGAATGCAGGTGGGATAGGCAAAAAACACGATTCCGGACGTATAGCTGGCTGTATTGGACATGTGTGTATTGGTGCTTACAACATTTCTACCACGTAACGCTGATTAGAGTATTTCTTGGTCAGTTCCATATCAGTTTGCACCAAACTCACACGCAGTATTCTAATGAGGGACCACAACACTGGAACACAGCCGAATTTCCAAAAAAACGCTTTCTAAATGTGGAATTTTGTCGCCGAAAATCGGTTGTTCTCACTTTTCTTCGCTGTGTGAGCAGCAAATTTGCAGCTGTCAAAAATCAATAAATAACCTCACGCCCACTTAGGACATGCCCTCTCTTGAACTTAAGCAACATAGAAATTAAATACGTTGCGCGATACATACTTAGCGTAGCATTAAGAATGAGTGACGTCAGTGGTGGGTGAGTCAACATTGATATCGGAACTATGAATGCATTTAGTTGTAAAGCAGAATTTAGTTGTAAAATCACAGCAAGATGATAGTATCAAAAGTGGAATAGTAATTTGTAACTTGTGTTTTGAACTTCTTGTCTACGTTTTCTGACAAAACGTCCTGCAATACCTCAACAACTTTACAAAACAGCATCGCGCGGTTTGTCAGCGATAGATGAGCTTCTTGTTTATTTCACTAGTGTGAACTTTGCACAGAAGTCACCCACAGTGAACTGGAAAAGCAGTATCCAGTAGAGTTAGTGGCTTCTCTGCAAAAAAAGCCATCAACTGTATTGTTTTTGCCACGCGATGCTATGCATAAGCGCGGCCTTTGCCATCATGCGGTGTCTGTCCGTCTGTTCTTCTGTCTGTATGTCTGTCATGTTCGTGGATTATGTCAAAACGAATAAACATATCTTCGAAATTTTTTCACCACCTGGTAGCCACACTATTCTAGTTTTTTCGTACCAAATGGGGTGGCAATATTCCGACGGGAACCCCTCTAATGGGGCATCAAATGCAGGTGGTGTAGGCAGAAATCGTGATTCTGAGCCTATATCTGGCTTTAATGCCTGCTGTTAACGCTGCAAGAAGCCAGTTGTTGTCAACAGAGTCGCCGGTAGAGCACGGCCAGTGTACCGCTAGTTGTGACACATCGCTGGTAGTAAGCGGCGGTGTTTTGCGAGAGAAGACGACGAAATGCCTCAATGTTACGCCAAAGACAACAGAACAGTGCATTTAACTGCACGCAGTGATAAATCTGTAGCCTACGTAACTGATAGTAAAAGACTCTACTCGACATTTTGTACCGTTGAAGCTAACTACTGACAGACAAGAAGCATCGCTCGGCCTCTTTGCGATAGCAGAGCTACTTGTTATTTCCTGGTTTTGCATTTCCTGAAAATGTTTGACAGCTGAACTGCATGTAGTAATTTTATTTCGTATCACTGTAAATGATCTTATTTGTTCGTGTAGTTTTGAGTGGCCTATGACGTTCACTGAGGCACAGTCTGGAGCTCTGGACATTGCGGTAAAAAATGACGTCAGACTGTTCTCTAAAAGCCGCACTGAGATGGGTCGAGTTGTCCTTAGACTGTCAGATCTCGCAGATATCAGCAAGCCTACAATGGCATGGTATGATGGTTTAATTTTATTACCAGCAGAACATGCCGACATTTTGTTTATTCAGTAGTTTTTGCCCCACAGGTTGAATTTAATGTGAAATTGGTGTGATGAGCGGTTAGCTCCTCTACACCAGATTTCAAATTCATCGGTGCAGAAGTGTGGGATTGCAGCCCCATAACCAAAATTTGGAATTTTGCCCATAAATTTGCCCCGGGTGGAATTGCTTGCACGATTTTTGTGAAATTCTCAGCATTTGTGAACATCTAGGCAGACTTCATGTTTTTAATTTGGTCACTTTCAGTACACATACAACCAAGTTATAAGCATTAGTCCTCGATCGGGGCATTTTCTGACAAAATTTCAATTATTCGTAGCGGAAAACTATTAATCAGATCCCAAAAAAGTTTGAGGGTACGAAAATTGGATGGATGTCTTCTATCATGATGACAAGTTTAGTGGGGATCGTACGTCACACGCCGGCTGTAGATGAAAAAATGATGTTTTAGTTGGTTTTTTTGGTTTATCCATCATGCTTGGAACACTGTAGCTTGTGTTAATGGAATCACTGTTAAGCAGTGTGATTTTCGAAACAATTTTGGTGCCTTTGTGTAGGAGAAGGTTTCTAGTTGTGCACCTGTATTCAAGTTTTTCTGCACCTGCCCCTATGAAAAAGTGCCAAATTTTGGCAGTTTGTATATCCATAATCCCATATACTTGCACTGATAATGGTAAAATTTAGCGTGCTGGCCTCCTTTATGTTAAATTTCATAAGAATTGTACACCAGATTTACTCTTAGAGACAAATTCATACCAAAAATTTCAAATTTTGACAACTTCGGGGCTATAATCCCACACCCTTGCACTGATAAAGTTGAAATGTAGCAAGGGAAAGCCAACCCTGCATCCCCTCCTTTGTGACATACTTCATGTTTATTGGTCAGTGGCATAAGAATTATAGCTCCCAAAACATAAAAATTTGGAGTTTTGCTTTTAAATTTGTCTGTAAGGTGCAAATCATTTGCATGTTTCTGACAAAATTTGATACACTGATTGTCTATAGCAAGGACTATCCGTATATGATAACAAATGACCTCCAAACCCAGCGTGGTGTATCGGTAGTTTAGAATACGTTTAGAATACATTAAAATGGACATAAATGTTTCCTCAACCACTTCTAAACATTACGCAAACATTTATCGCTAGTTTAAATCTAAATGTTTGGATTTAAACTAGCGATGCTTATGTAAGATTTAGAAGTGGTTAAGAAAATGTTTAACTAAAAATAAATGTTTGATAACAGACATTCCTAACCTATTGTGAAGACAATCTAGACATTTAGTTGAAACGTTTGTAAACGCTGGGAAGGGATGTAGTTTGTCTTTTGGCCCGTGTTTTTGAAATAGTCATACACTAACAGAGTTTGTGTTATTTGCTGTCATCCATGCTGAAATGGTGTCACTGTTACAGCTGTAGAAATTAGATATTCTACAACAGCATGTCACTTTAGTATATAGCAAAATTTGTATAGCTTTAGCAGAATAAATGTTCAATTGCACGTCTTGCCAGTATGGCCTTAGAGGTAATACTCTGTGATTTCTGTTTTACCGAGAGATGCCTTTTGTGTCGAGATTGTATAATATTGCTGTTTACAAGTGAGCTTTTTCTGTCTTTTATTATCATCAGTTGTGGATGGTGCGTTGTTATGCAGGTACGATCTGTCAGGTGTTGAGTGAAGATACAGGATGATGCTGGCTGTTGGAGGCATTGCTTTATTCTAAATAGATCTTTAGTTGCATTTGCTTAACATGTTGCACGAAAGAATTTTTTTTCCGTTGTTGTTTTGATAAGTGATCTTTTGTGGGAATGTTGTGGTTGCTGTTTTGTTTGCTGTTTGTTTCATGTGTGATATATTGCCTGGTAGTTGTTGCAATTGTTTTAGTTGAATTGATGTTTTCACATGTCTTTATTTTGATTGATGATCGTTGAAGTGGTAGATCTCATTACCTGAGATGTGGAATATATTGACTCAGTCTATTGGGCATTAAGAAGGATGTTAAAGATTCTGTTTCAAATCCTTAAGGGGCATCTGCTAACGCGGGTTAATCTGGAAGTGATCATTAAAATGGTTTTGTTATTGTCGGTTAAATTTGGACTCGACGAATCATATTACTTTAGGTAACAGTACTATGAGAATAATGTGACATCAAAATGATGTTGATCACTTGTGGCTGTTTTCTGCGCTTCAATGCAGATTGCTTTACCCTTTAATGGGCACTGGCAGTTATAGTGCCAGATCAAATAATATGAAGTTGGTACACTGGCTGTTGATGGGTGGGCTGTTACATTTGGTACAGCAAGGAGGGGACTGGACAGGGCCGCAGCCTGCCCAGGCCCCTCCTCACTGTACTAAATGTAACAGCCCACCCATCAATGGCCAGTGTACCAATCACATATTGCTGTATAATGGTCCATTGCTGTGCGGTTTTAATGTGCCTGTTAAAGGGTTAATTGGAAACACAGGTTGAATCTGTACAACATAATATAACAGGTACATGCTTTTGAACATTCTTATGAAACAGTTCTGAATGTGTTTATATTCACCATGTTCTTCTTGATGATTGATGCTATGTAGTTGTGCTTCATTGAATGTTTGCCTGCATTTTTTATGTAGCGCTCAGGCCGTTAGACTTTGTTTTGATGCAGTAATGCCAGCCTAATGCCAAAGTGCCATTGTTAGCGTTATTGTGATATTTGTCAATGATCTGATATATTCTGAGATGTAAACTTCATTGCTTGTTCACTCACATTTGGTACAGTTTGTTCTGTGATCATCATTTACTATATTTTCCACTATCAGAAAACCATTTAATATGGTATACTGATAGTGTGATGGTACATCATATCATACATATCTCCTATACATAACACATACATATATTGTGAAATATTCTTTGCTTCACAAGTTTTTTACCTAAATGTCTACACATGTTTGAAATGTTACGCCTATGAGTTGTGTAATTTTTACTGCACATTGTTATATGATGCATGGTATATGCTGTGGCAATTCTGTCCGTCCATCTGGCTGTCTGTCACACTCATGGTGTGTCTCAGAACATTTGAGCTTATTATCACACACTGTTTTCACACTACAGAGATACGTTTCCTAGTTTTCTCGTGCCAAATATTTGAAAAAATATAATGCCCTTATTTTTGACAAATATGTGGCTACATCTTGAGACTGATACTTAAAATGATAATGATCCATATTTTTGTTAGGATGTCAAATGTGTATGTTATTCGTTAGCTCGTTATTAGTCAGACTTTATTGGTGATTGGTTATTGTATGTCAGATTGGTATCAGTTGCATGCGATAAAATGCTCAGCATTAGTAACTCATCAGTAATGCACATTTTTGACAATTTTAATATTTTATTGTTAGATTTTTGCTCGAGGCCTAATGAAATGCTCAATCTCGATGTGTAGCAGTTTAAAATTGTTTGTATTATTGTGAAGTAGACATTTCTACAGGCCGCTTTTAACCACATAGTGACTGCTTTGATTGATAGCACATGCTTTACAATTGCTGTTTCACTTGCTTTTATGTAGCTCACCACTTATCATGTTTTTGCATGCTTCATTACAGAAAATATATGATTTATATGGTGGCGATTGGTGGTTTACATTTGTACTGTTCTTGGGTTTTATTAGTTTCCAAACAGGACCACCTACTTATAAAAGTGATGTGCACAGATTATCAGTTTTCAGCCAATGCACACTTAAAGATGAATAGGTTATTTGATGTGATTGTTACTTCTTTTTGATTTTTAAAAAATTTACTTATTTAAATTGTTTAGTTGTTATTTTCAAGTAGTGTACTGTATTGCAGGGTTGTTAATATTGCATTATTGGTGCTTCTGCCAATAGCATCTCGATACTTTTTGATTATCTGTGCAAGTGTTGGCAATTCTTTATACCGCACTATCGAAATAAGTATTGGATATACATGTAGCCATATTTTCTGGCAATATTTGATGCCGATATTTTTGTTAAACTCCATTTTTATCGCTCGTCAGCACACTGACGTGCGATATTGATATAGCAATTCTCTCCGTCTGTCTGTCTGTCCGTCCATCCGTCCGTCCGTCTGTAACATTCCGGTATCAGATGAAAACGGATTAACATACATTTTCACTGTACGGTTGCCCAATCATTCTAGTTTTATCAGCATCAAACACCTTCACGAAATTCCGATGGGATCACCCCCTGCGGGGGTGATAAATACAGGTTGGGTATAAAAATTTCACAATTTTCTACCAATAACTCGCAATATCTCGCAGACGATACAAGATAGCGCCATAGTTACTATGGAAGGCAAATAGGAACTCGTATGCAATCTATCAAATGGTGCCATTTCCAGTGACCTTGAACGAACCCTAACCCTGTTTTCAAGGTCACAGCACTCTTTAACGCTAAATATCTCACAAACGGCTACATATACGATACGGTCATAGTTACTATAGAAGGTGAATAAGAAACCGCACCTAAGCTTTCGAATGACACCAGTTTCAGTGACCTTGAGTGACCTCTAACCCAGATTTCAAGGTCACGATAATATTCAACGTCAAATAACTCTACTAATAGTATGTCGTGTATGATCTATCCAATGGTTCCATTTGTGACCTTGAGTGACCTTAACCTAGATTTCAAGGTCACGGTGTAATATTTAGGCCTATAGATGCTCTCAACATATCGTGTGCGCAGCTGACGCGAGATCTGTTTGCGATAGCTAAGTTCTTGTTGTTGTTCAGTCTAGCCATTTTCTCGTCGGTGGACAGCAAACATTCTGAGATGACGATATCCATGCATGGCTATCACTTGCATGCTGCAACTGATAGAATAGCATTCATATCAAGCATGTCAGTGTTCAGTTGTCGTTGCGTTACATTTTTCCCATTTAAGTGAATACTGAATGAGTATACTGACATGTGATAGGCACATATATGCTAATTTACCAGTAACTGTAACTAGTAATGTTGTGTGACATAACTGTAGAGTGATTGGCTGAGAAGGTCGTCTTTGACATGACGTATAATGTCTTTAGTGGGATGTCAAACCCTACTATGATTATATCTACGCGTAACTGTAAGATATAAACTAGATTTACAATACAACAACGATAAACATATCAGTAATTAATGTTCAGTTGAGTTCATAGTTCGCTTAACATAACAGGATGCTGACATCAGTCCCAGACATTAAATTATACTTGCAAAAACTAAGCAACAAAGCAATTTGTGAAATTTATTTACTTTTGAATTGTAATTTTATAAAGTGGCAAATTATTGCCGGAACAGTGCAGTGTGTAGGGCGTAATGATTTCTTTATGGATTATGTAGCATCCATGATAGATGTATGTCTGTATGTGATGCAGAACTTTCAGGTTTGGGGTATCGGTTTCCAATATCACACATAACTCGATGGTTATAGGGAATTAATCCCAAAATCCAGGTATCCCGGAGCTTATTTCAATCCCATAATTATGATTATAACTCGTGTTCGTGCTCGTTTTGGCCCTGGAGGTAATGAATGAAGAAGCACAGCCTCTGGGACTCACCATCAACTGGGCAAAGACCAAGATTCAAACCACCGATATAACTGTACCACGTGGCTCCACAGTCCAAGTTGGTGGAAGCAATGTGGAGGTTGTTGATACCTTTACATATCTATTCTTGGTTGTCAACTTCACAGCTCAGGTGGAAGCGAGCATGAAGTTAATAGACGCATTTCCATCTCCCGCAACTGTATGCAGATGTTGGACAGGCACATTTGGGGGTCCA
>Ga0209339_1001254_pt1 | contig 10635 bp, 9 predicted proteins | sample OlaalgELextract3_FD_187376 | JGI IMG/M metagenome (GOLD analysis project Ga0209339, IMG submission 187376) | Olavius algarvensis symbiont microbial communities from Tuscany, Italy - Type A ELBA extract 3 (SPAdes) (version 2) | ecosystem: Host-associated > Annelida > Digestive system >...
CCCAGACGATGTCTCACATTGCCGAATCCTATCCCCTGACAAAACTGAATGGCGGCTTATCTCGGCTACACACTGCGGATGAAGAAGCTGTTTCATGGCTGACCAGTTATGGCTCATGAAACGCATACGAGAAGAAGAAGACTGTCCTATGAAAATGTTCATGTTTTAAACTATCTCAGAAACGAGCTGAAACAAACAAAACACTCTACAAACTGCTTACACTTTGATAAAAACTTGTGTCACACTACAAACAAGTTTTTGTTTAGTATTTTCAATGAAATATTATTCTGATTTTACCAAATTTAATCAAGCGTATTTTTATTAAACGAGAATGTTAGACACTGGGTTAAGTTAAGACTTGTAGACACTGAACTGTTTCAGTTGATTGTATATTTAATTTTAGATATGTTTAATATAATAGTATGATTTTACATTTTAGATACAGTCAAAAACTGACCTATAGTGTGACATTATGTATTGCCTGGTGTATGAGACCCAGACGTAGATCCGTTTATATGTGTTCAGGGTCTTCGCTAGAACAGATTCACATTTTTGCACTGGCACATATCCTCCGTCGGCCAATTATTGTATATGGCATAAAATATGTCAAGAGTTATCAGGGTGACAACATCGGCTTGGCCAGGTTCCAAGGTATGTCGTCACTTACGGGATGCTGTACAGATTCACAGTCTGTGTAGGATGGTTTATGGGTGACATGCGGTTATTATATCAGAAGAATGAGCTGACTGTGCAAAAACCAAAGCTAGCAGTAGTAGTAGTTCTAACAATGTTTTGCTATTTTGTTCAGACAGTTGTTTTTTTTAATCTCACAGCATCTCGTTCTGTTTTGCTTTCTCGTGCGTATTACTTACAGTCGGACAGTGACTGACTGCTGAACATTCGGTTTTTGTAGCTCTAGTTATGTTGACTTTTCTCAGCTGTTTTTGCCTTGGCTACATCTGTCTTTCTGCTTCTTTACACACACTATAATGATTATTATCTCGTTATTGTTGTCTCAGACATTATCGTGATGTCTTGTAGGTGGTCTGCACTGAGCAGATCATTTGATCTTATGTCATAGATGTTGTGATGTTGACAGTAGCAATGGATGCTTGATTGGTGGAGGCTCACATAACCTCTGCCAACAAGGCGGAGGTTATGTGAGCATTCTGTCTGTCATTCTGTAAACAGGATTAACTGACAAGTGCAGAAACGGACGTTGACAAACTTGGCAGGCATGGGCATTGGGCAAGGAGTGACCGTCTAGAATTGATTAATGATTGATGGTTGACTGTATCGGGCTTTGATCTTGCTTGGTTTAGCTCTCTGTCTTCCATGCACCTCTGTGTTTTCGGTCTTAATGGTGCTGTATAGATACTAAAAATTTTTTTTTGGTTACATCCTTCTCTTTACCTTTTAGTGAGCTGAGCCTGGTGGGATTGGCCCTTGACGTGGTTGACTAACCATAGTCCTTCCGTGCTATGACACTGTTGGTTGGGTCATGTGACCCGTAAAATCATCTCCGAAATGACCTATAATGTGTCGAGTGGGATGTTAAACTCTACTATACCATATGATGGCGATCCGGATCCGCCTGTGGACTCCGGATCACTTTTTCATCTTCTTCATAATTATGGAATAGGGGATTTTTGTACATTTGTTAGCATTTCTTGTACAGTCAACGGCTGACTTGTGCCATACTTGGTGAAATGACTGATACCGGCAAGAATACATCCACCACAGTTTGGGACAGATCCAATCGTCATCTGGATCCAGATTAATCCCAAAATCTGGATTTAAATCCCGTATCACTTTTGTTTCAACTTTTGGTATTGGCAGAGGTTTGTGATCTCTGAGTGCTCTTGTTGATTTATGTATTCGTGAACTGAGAGTATAGTGCAGTGCTGTTAGTGTCAGTCTGATGTCTGCCAATACTGTTGTTTGTAGGTGTATATCTGCCGTTACTCTGGGAGCCGACATTTTGCTGGCGGACGCCTCTTGCACTCGGATACACCCGAGGTCACTTTTCCGCATTAGTTCCCATGGAAGCTGACCTGTGTGCACACCTGGGAGCGCGAGCCAACATCGACACAAACGATGAAGCTCCGACTGTATATTTACCATTGATGGACTATGAGGGAAAAATCCTTCCCGTCCACTTCCTTCAGCTGTCTGAAGTTAGTCATTTTGGATGACATTATATTCTGCAATTAATACTGACATGCTTACTTTTGTGTTGGCTGTTAAAAGGCAATGAAGTTCTAATCACTATAGGTTTCGTAGTGACATTTATTATTAATAATAGTAATAATAATAATAATAATGCCATTTCTGCAGCACCGCAGAATTTGCGGCATCTGCCAGAATTTGGCGACGCGGCATGGAGTTCGTCGGGACGCGGAAAATCGTGGGCCTTAGTCATTAGCCAATCAGCTGACTTCAGAGAATGCAGTCGTCTTACAAGTTTATGAAGAAGCCATGAAACGGCCACGTATGACGTGGTAGAAGTTTCTGTGTTGTTGTGTTTTTGTATTACTAAGTTGCCATTGCAGTGAGTTGTATGCTTTTGCTATAGATTGGTCATGAAGAGAGTCTGTTACACGAGTGGCTTGACTGCTGCAAGACAGAGGCCGGTCTTCTTGTTGCGAAGCAGCAGCTCACGCGGCCGCCACACCTTGTCCAGCAGATGGTAGAAGAGTGGCTGCATCGGTATCGAGGCCTCGCCGAGATGCTGCAGTCAGCTGGTGCTTCGGGAGGCCCACGTGTTGTCGGGCCACCTCCTGCACCAATCCTTTCAAGTGACTCGGAGTCGGATGATGAATAGTGGCATCGGGTGGGTGATAATTAGCCTCTGTTCCCTCGTGGTTGTGGCCGTTCGCTATGCAATGAGACGCAGACTGTCGCTTGACGGACTTGCACAGTTTGTGCATCCCCGTCTCACCCGTGCAGGTAAACAAGTTTTAGCATTTTGTTTGCATTTGCAGTGGATTGTCCAAGTGTTGTGATAGTCTGGATGTTGTTGTGTCAGTGAAGTTGGTTGTTTACCGTCTGTCATTTTCTATCATTTTCTCTAGTTGGATAAAATTCCGTCTTTCTTTGCCGTAGCAGCTTATTTTCGAAAGTTTCATGCATCAAAGGTCTATTGGCAATTTTAAATTTTCAGTTGAATAACCGTTACAGTGCCGTGCTGATTTTCTGTCTGATCTGGTTAGGGATGTGACGAAGTTCGGATTTCGAACATTGTAGTCATATTTTATCATGGCTTTTCAGCACGCAGCTTTGCTAGACTATATAACATGGGATGAAATGGCAGTTTTTGACCTGAAGCTGTTCTCAGTACAACAACAGACTCGTTTCTACAGCCGTTTCTGCAGGAGAACCACAGTGACCTGGCGCCTGCACAATCAGCTTTTTATATGGCCAACTGAATGGATTGTTACAGGAATGGCAAATCAAATCAAATCTGAGAAACTTACTATATACTACAGTGAAGGTGAGCAGATGAACAGTGCCACACAAGAGTTTACGCCAGATGTCGTACCTGTTGCAACCATCCCGATGAACCTGGGCTTTGGGACTGGCACCGAAGTAAACCAAGTGGCTTGGTTCTCAATAAAAAATAAGTACCAACTTACAACCCATATTTTTTAATTGGTATACATATGCAGAACAGGAAAATATATTAAATTTTAAGTTGCATGAAATCTGCATTCGCATTCAAATCTGCACAGATTTCTAGGTTGAAATCTGCATTTGACAGATTAGGATTTTAATGAACTATGTCACATCCCTAGATTGGATTGTTGATTTATGCAGCAAACTGCTCTGTAGTTCGTTGACTCATGATGCTGACAGTAGTTATTAGGCACCCCAAACTTTCCAGCTTGTTGCTGTGCAGCATAATGCTTCCGAGTCATTAATTTTGTCGAGTGTCGCCAACCCTGCTCGAGGAAGGTCGACTAGTGAGTGCGTGGTTCATTGGTGATTATGTTTATTGTACTTTAAAGTATGTACAGGGTGGCAGATAAAGAAGTGGACCGCATCATTTTGTTGTCTAGAGCATGTGTACCACACACATGCTGAAAATTTCTGTAACGTATCCACAGTATGTAAAACATTAAGCAAAATGTCGACCGTTAGCTGCAATAACTGAAGTTAGTCATTTCCTAAACTGTCCGATTGTCCACTTGGTCAAATCCATCACAGACGTAAACATACTTGTGTGTGACATCAGGAATTATGTCACAAACAATATTCAACGTCAACAGTGTTTCAGATAATATCACTTCTTTATCGTCTCTGGATCCTATCTGTGGCATCTACATTCTGCAAGAATGAAACCATTGTTGAGCGACAGTTTATACATATCATGTTCACAGACTGCATTGTGGTCAACTTTTTTCTGCACCACTCTGTAGAACATAAAGAGTGATTAAGACAGTGGACTCTGCCGGTTTCAGTTCTTATAATGTGTCGAGTGAGACATTAAGCACACTAGTGTACTATACCATGCGGCCAAGATATATGCATCAGGAAGGGCATGTTGTCTGTGCCGAAACTGTTGCAGTGATGCAGAGAAAGCCGCACCTTACGGATGTGCCGTTGAATCTCCGCGGAAGTGCATAATGTTAAAAGGTATTTTAAGTAACAGTTGCACAGCATGTAACATGAGGAATAGAATGAACACAAGCGGAATATAACATCTTATGTGTATGTGGTGCATTGTGAAGCTGGGAATACTTATGTAGTTTGACTTTACAGTTGTGTGGTCATTAGTTTGGTGTTTATGGCATGCAGACACGTATTTGATGTGCTTTGAGATTTGACTGATCTCCGGAGAGCTGTTTAATGCCGATCGTATGTATGTATATCCCTTCTGTTGTATGTGACTAGCGGCACTGACTCCAGTCGGTGGTGTGTGTGTGTGTGTGTCGTGAAGGTACTGGTGACTTGGTGTGCTTAGCATCACCAGTCACAGCTGTGTGGTTGAGAAATGGTGCTCAACAATATTTAGCTGAATAAGCAGCTGACTTGTTCTTGTGCAAAGAAGTGTTCATTGCATGACCACAAATAGTGTATGTAAATTTGAAGACTGTGTTTTGTTATACCACACTCATTATCTGTCTATGCCATACGGCATCATAGGGAAACTTCTAAAACGAAGTGTGTAACTGATGGTGGAATTTTGAGGTTACAAATGAAGTTATGCATTCCCATAATGCTGACTGTAATGGCGATAGTTACTAAATTTGCATGTTGTGCACTGATAAAGTCTAAATTTGTGTAAATGTGTGTTAGTAATGATTTTTCACAAATATACCAAAAGTCTTGACTGCTGGATATGTCCAGTTGTTGTAGACCATAACCACAGATGAATTTTGGCATTTTCCACAGGCCTTCAGAGTTCTGTAAATATTCACTTTGGATATACAAAGACTTGAGGCAATGGAGGAAAATCAAAAACAAAAGTTGGACAGACCATGTACCTAATGAAGAGGTGTTGGAAAGAGCACAAGAAAGTTGATTAGTTTAATTAGAGAACAACAAGCAACATGTGTCAGCCGTATAATGCGTAGAGATGAATTGCTAAAAGATATTCTTGAAGGGAATGACAGGGAAGAAGCAAAGTGGAAGACCACAATGTCTACACTAGACTGGATGATGAAAAGGGATGCTACTGGGTATACATATCAGAACGTGAAAGAGATGGCACATTGTCAAAGAGCATGGAGAGATTGGTGCATGAAACCTGGCATTGGGCAGAGATGCTAAAGAAGGAGAATGCAGGAACAAAAAAAGTGTTCTGTATGAATATTCCAATAAATGTTTGTAATACGTAATAAGTGCACTGTGTCTCAGGAAAGGAAGCCACTTGATGTTTGATAATTTTGGCAAATGTGGACCGATTTTCAAAATTTTTTTTGTCACCAGTTAATATGTAAGAAAATTCTCTATGTATACACAACAAAGATTTCCACCTCACCTGCATAGCGAATTTTCTTGTGGCACTGAATTCTCTTCATCATTGTCCAAACAGATAATTTCTGTTGGCCCATAAAAAGCAAAACTCTGCCATCTGCTCGATACCTTGGCAGCTTGGTATGTCCAGTTGCAGACCGCAGATGACTCGAGATGTTTTCCACAGGCCTGCAGAGTTCTTGTAAATATGCACGATCAACACGGTGGGTACATTCCATACATAGACAGCAATGTGGAAAACGACATGCTGCCTTACCAGAAGCCAGTGGATGCTGTGTGGAATTGGCATGATGTGTAGTGCAGATGGCAGTATATTCAGTATCTGCCACAGTTAGAAGATGTGCTGATGTGCAAACTATGCCAAAGGAAAGTTGTGAACGTGGACTAATTGCATATCGAAACTTATACCACTTACATTCTGCCCCATTTATATCCGTGAGGCTGAGGAGTCTAGTCACATGGGTCAGGCATTGGATTTTTCTTCTATATTTCTTTTATTAGGCCCTCAGCCACAGTGGATCATTAAGCACCTGCATCAGTCAGCTGTTACTAAAGCCTAGTGATGCTGTCTCTTCCACATCTGAAAAGTAAGAAAGTAACTAGAGAAACGTATGAAGTAGAGTGTTGTAGTCTGGATCGTGTTTACTGCACGAGGGCAGGGCAGATGGTCCTGGCTGTTGTTAAAGGCGATGCTATTGTTTTATCTGTTGCTGTAAGGTTATTCATCTCTTTATGATATTCTGTTATTCAGATTCTTTCGACTGTGTACGATCAGAATGACCACGCATGGTCATTTTGCATGCCATTCGTGTGTGAAATCCAAGATTTTGTGGTGAAATCTAAAGCATTTGTATTGTGTCGCACTTTAGACTATGTATTGTTAGACTTGATGTTGCAGAGACTGAAATAGATGGATACCGTCACTTGGCTGTATGTGCATTAAAGAAGATGTTCAGTGCAGCAGGTTTCTATCAGTCTGGTATATTGTAGACTGCGGTTTCTCTGAGTTCGGCTGTTTGTGAGTTGACTATTTTGTGCGACAGTTTTCAGTTTTGCAAGACTGCACTGCAGCAGTTCTCTATCAGTCTGATTTTTGCGCACCCTGTACAATAGTATATCCACAAAACTTGGTAATTTTTTTGCAGTGTGGTTTTTCTTCAATAACAGTTCATAACAGTATTCAGGAAGCTGTATATATGTGTTGGCATGCATTGTGTGGCCTTATATATATAGGTGGAGCGAAAACAAGCACCGGGTATAGCTATCTGTTTTATGACAGGCATATATGAGCTGTCTGAATGTTGCATTTGATACATGGCATCACCAGAATAACTGATCACTGTCATCTCCCAGCACAGCAGTTACCTTCACCACTTGAATGATGAATCTGTTTCGGCTGTTGCCTTTCATAAGCTGGTCACCGCAGTTTGCTTGCTCAGTTTGTTGCTAGTGCTCAGAAACCAGGAGTTATCAGTGCTGTGTGATTGCAGAATCTGGGGCGAGTTTAGTTAAGATGTGCTCTAGACTGCTCTTGTCAACTCCAATAGCGGAGTAAATCGTTCTCTAACCCTTTTGCTCCGAGAGCGCTGTCTTAAAAAATAAAATGGCTACTTTAAACGAAAACACATCTGTTCAACGAACATACATCTGTTCTGGCAGCAATTTTGTGTGACCTTTCAAGTCATTGGGACGCAAATTTTATATATTGTCAGTGAACAGATGTCAACAACAAATAAGAAAGAATGACTGAAAGAACACTTTAAAACAAATAAAACACCAAATGATGTCACAGTTTGTTTACAAACAAACACGCGAGTCGCGTGACTAAAGCTGCTGGGATCAAAGTTTTTTTGATCCCCAAAGAAATGAGCGCTCTTGCGGGAACAATTCATTTCGTTAAGGATCGTTCCCGAAAATCAAGATCGATCCAAGAGACCTCCTTCACTAAACTCGCCACTGATTTATGTTGGAGGATAGTTGATAGTATATGCTGCCATTTTGCATCTCAGTGTGAACTCGCGGACTTGATTTGTTGTTAGTGATATATCAGACATGTAGCTAGTGTTGTCACTTTTGTTGTGACTTTGTGCATGTATTTAGCAGACTACGATCTGACTTACTAGCTCTCGGCTACATACATGTTAAATGTCATTCAAAGATGAACTGGACTGGTGCCACGGTTTTGTTGCTTTAAAGATGACTACTGAAATTTGACATGTTCTTTTGGCTCCCACATGTAGTGTAAATGTGTAATGTGCTGCAGAATGTTAGAAATCCATAATGTGCTGTGTGTACGTTTATAGTTTAGGTTTTTGTGCATTTTCCCTCGGTTGTTGTTTTGGTTGTTGGCAGTAGTGCAGTTGATACATGGAAAGTTTCATCTCTGAAATGACCCATTATGTGTCGAGTGCGACGTGTACCATACACTCTTGCTGTTACTTTAGTACTTGGAAAATGGAAAATGTTGTCATGAACGCCAAATATAGCAAAATTGTAGGACATTTGTTTAGTATATTCTACACCAGGAAGCGATGGTGATATGTGCTAAGCCACCAAGCCACACTAACACAGATGCAGCTGCTGATACTGATTGTAGTGATGGGCAGTTATCAGTTGAAATGTTTTGCTCCAGTTAGTACGTTGTGTGTTGTTTGAATGTACACTTACTGGTAGCATTATGATGTAAAGTCTCGGCTGAAGTTGAACTTTTGATGAAGGTTTTGCTGTTGGATACATCACAGTATCGTGTAACTGGCCCGGTACTGACCTAGTCATGTTTTATGGTTTCTGCTGTTGGGTTTATCCCACTCGCCAGTAGAAACTTGAGAAATGTTGAGAGTATGAAACGTACTGGTGATTGTGTATCTGTCACTGTGCTTTGTGTCTTCAGTTTACAGATAAAACTGTCGATGAGACCCCGTGATCAGAAGAATATTTTAAGTAGTTGGATGTGGAGAATTGAAAAAAAACTAGAAATCATTCATGATGTTACTGGCCAGTGGTAACAGCAAGTATGACAATACATAGTCTAAAGTGCAAGTGCAACAGAATACACAGTAAGCGGAGCACAAATAAACGAATGTACACTCTTTCTGTTCTGGAAAAAACACCCGCTTTGTTGTCTTCTATATCTCTCTTGCGAATAAAGCTATCAGAATATCAACCAATTAATTAATTGTCGCAGATGATGTTACACTGAGGACTGTAAAGTAAAAGCATTGCATTACTCGATGCATAAGCAAAGTCATAGAGAAAAGTTGTTAATACTGTACATGTATTACGTTAAAAGTGAGTGAGATAGCATGCAACATCATGTTGAAGATAGCCAAGAACGGACGCATTTCTGTTATCTGCTTACATGTAAGGGAGGGCCCCTTCCAAAACAAGAATACCTTGTAACTGGATTAATAGGCAGTTGATAAATCAGTGACAGAGACCAGCCAAAAAAAATTCAAATGCGAGCAGATTATCTGAATGTTCTCTGTCTTAAGTTAATTGTGAGAAATGAAATTGTATGCATCGAGAGAAACAAAGAATAATGAGACACTGAACTTGCATTAACGATAACGACATTATTCGGATGTAGGTAGCACTTCAGACGTTTGCCCGGATTGTGTTAACTCGATCCTCTGACGAACCCTCGCCCTGTACTTTCTGTTCCCAATTTCTTTACCTTTACTGTCCCTACACCGCGAAATCAATTGCTAGAGGTCTGTAGAAGTGCTTAGGTCTGCGGCAGACCCCATCCGAAATCGGCGTATTTTCAGAGTAAAAGTTGGCATCTTGTAATATCTTTATTAAATAATTTTTTTTAGTTTTACGATAAACGAGCTGGATATATCTGCGTCCATGTCTTCTGACGCCCTGTTTTTGTCCTGTCTTTCATTTTTTTCATTCTTTCTCCACATGTTACCAACTGCAAAATCAGTTAAGCAATAAGCAGTGCCCAGCATTGGCGTTGTGGTTGACATTACTTTCAAAGCATCAAGGTTGTTATACGTTGTTCTCACATCATCACCATGGTAATCGCATGTACCAACTACCGGGCTCCAGTCAGTCACATGTTATGCTGCATAATTCCGATCCACTAGCATACATATGATATCAGTCATGTAAACTAAACATGACTTAAACCACAAGAAAGACTTATTCAGTTAATGATTCTCGAGTCATGTTGCTGCAAACAGAGAAACAGAAGACATAAGAATACAGTAGTCGTTTTTCACCATCTTATGCCGGCGTGTAGGGTTGTTAGGCTACAAAGAAACGATCCATTTAAGTCTGCTAGCCTATGAGCATGCTATGACTCATGTGAGAAAAATGTTTAGATGATGCAAAATTTGCTAATGCAATGCTTCAACGAAATTCAATCAGTTTACTTATTTTTTCTTTTTGTTTTAATTTTGTCCTCTCCACACCGCGCCTTCTAGCGAATAACTGGGCAAACAAAACAAATAATTATTGTGGGCGTGGCACTTTAGCAGTAGATTTGTAATTATATTTATTTACACTTTAATGGTTCTGTGTACACTGCGTGTGAATGTGCTGGAAGATGGACTTTAAAGGGACACTCCGGCGCAGATTGACCTATATTTTTTTCTCGTTCAATAAAAAGTTTAATATATAACATTTTCACCTACAAAGTTTGGACTCCAA
>Ga0209339_1001255_pt1 | contig 10631 bp, 7 predicted proteins | sample OlaalgELextract3_FD_187376 | JGI IMG/M metagenome (GOLD analysis project Ga0209339, IMG submission 187376) | Olavius algarvensis symbiont microbial communities from Tuscany, Italy - Type A ELBA extract 3 (SPAdes) (version 2) | ecosystem: Host-associated > Annelida > Digestive system >...
GCTCTTGCTGCTGTTAATGCTGCTGCTGCTGCTGCTGCTACTACTATTACTACTACTACACTGACACAGATAAATTTAACACATAATTCACAGACAGATGTCACATGTTGAATTGTTGATATCAATGACACCTTAGAGAAACAATGACTATAGGCCAGGCAGTACAAATCATACTGGTACAATGCCTCTCAATTCCGCTCCTTCACTTTAGCCCCACACAATGTTCCAACATACTGACTTACAAAATCATGTAGCAGCCGATGATTAAATGTTCTTTTTCGATCACTCCTTCTCATTCCTGAAATAGCAAAATAAACTGACTTTTTAGACCACGAGCAAGGTATAGAGAGACCAAGGTCTATACCTGCAGGGAAGGCAGACAATGTGTACTGAGTAGCCTATGGCCCATCTACCAGAATCTGCTTGTCTGCCAGAACTCGTATGGTGCATGAGCATTTGGTGGCTTTTTTCCAAGATGGCCGCCATCGGTCTTGGCTATCCGCTATGTACTGCAGCAATGGTTGGGAAATAACTTGACTGCACACATAAAACTCACGCAGTACCTTTTTGTTATTCACTAGAATAAAGAAACATATAAAGACTGTCATCAACTGTCATTTTTATTTTTTGCATATGGCTCCGAAAATCCAATACAGTCGCCACCATACACACTTAGCTATATCTCCTTCACTACATGTCCAAAGGTCATATGTAACACATCATTTTCTATATTTTCTGGTTCAAGGAATTTAATTTTACCAGCAGAAATGTCACAGGTGAAACGTCTGTAGCCTGTACAGATAATTAAGACATGACCCCCAGTTATCATAACAAAAATTAAAAATCGCTGACATCAGCCAATTGTAAGCATGTATAATACTTACACCACTGCATAAATACTGCTTAAATATATTTACAATCACTAAAAAAAATTACAGCAAACAACTTGAACTACACAACAACAGCAAATAACTGTACACTTCCGAAACAAGCGAACTAAGCACCTCTTATACTGGAACAGAAGTATGTTAAAGAAAGCCACCTGTAATCCTGGAAGGGAGTGAGCGGAGCAAGAATCAGCATGGTAAACAGTAATGGACAGCAAAATGCACAAAAACATGATGCAAAATAATATTTCAGTTTGTATTTTAAAAGTGATAACTACAGTACGAACAACTCAAAAACAAACCGTATTGTTGTTGATTTAAGAACAACACCGACAGAAATCAGATTGTATGCATGCCACATGTCCTGAGACTCATCAAGAATAAGAACAAAAGCCCTACAGAACAACATAAACTTGGATACACAATTTTTACTTTACAGTCGTATCATATGGCAAGTAGGTTCAATGTAATTCTTAGGGATCCATAGAAAACATGCAACGGTGCACAATGGTACAACGGCACAACAGCGCCTTTGTCAGGTCTCCCTAAAACATGACGTGACAGGCGGGACAGTAAAATGACTTTACTGGCACAGGGGACAGCAAACGGGACGGCAAAAAAAGATGACGGGACAGACTGACAAACATTCTTAAACAAAAACTTTGGAAACTGACAGTAACCCATACTTCTGACCCTAACCAACCCACAAGGCATGGAATTATTTTAAAACTGGCACTAATCCATACTCCTGACACTATCCTACCTACGAGGTGGGCAATAATAACGACAATTAACCAGCGTACAACGTCACAACGCCTGTGATGACACACAATGGCGCTGTTGTGTTGCTGTGCGCCATTGTGTGTTTTCTACGGACCGCAATTCTTAGGCCATAGTTTTTACAACAGTGTTGTTACAGTGTCACGTTTTTGACTCGATGATACCGGTAAGGCAGAGCTTATATCAATACATTTTTCTTATAAACTTCCTGTCTCAAGACAGTGAGTGCCGCAATCTCGGTGCATTCTATGACTCATGACTGAGCACAAAGCCTAAAAGCTGTTAACAGTACTCGCAGAACTGTCACTGTATGGATCTTTCTACCAATCAAGTGTATAAATTTTTCTACGCTTGATGCTTTCAAACGTTCAATAGCATATGCAGATTTTTCTTCAATTTATGAAGTGTATTATAGAATAGTTTTTACTTGCACGTTTCTAGGGAAGCTATTAGTGGCAATTAATGACAGCGTCCTTGCTGTCCTGCTCGCTTTGTTTCGCTGTCCTTGTTACTCTGTCGTGTTTTAAGCCAATAAATTGATGATGATGCTAAAGCTTATGCACTGTGGTCCGTAAATAACCTCCCTTTTATTGCGCGATAATATGCATAGCGTATTAGCACGGACTGTGGTGTCGCAAGATGTCCGATTGTCACACATCACGTTGGTTTTCTATCAAAATGGCTGTATAAATTTGAGTAAAGTGTGTAAATTTCGCGTTTTCTAACCAATATCTGGCACGGCCCTACAACAGACCCCTGAGGTACTCCTGAGGCAACTGGAACCTCGTTGGATGAAGCAGTTTCAAGAACAACTCTGTGTATGGTCACAAAGGAAGTTGTTTATCCAACGGTTTACTTCACACTAGCGAAGTTTATGGATCAGATGTATATGGCTGACTTTGTCAAAAGCTTTAGCAAAATCCAATATGCAGAAGTCTCGAAGTCATTGAAGTATTTAAAATGGTTAAATGACTTTCTAGAATATCAATGGAATCTATTATTATTATTATTATTGTGGCGGTCCGTCAACACGTTGATGGGTCGTGGCCATGCCCCAACGTCCACACCGCTCGGCGCCGACGTGATCCACCAGTTCCTGGATGACAAGGTGGCCGGTTAGAATCTATGTTTGAATTGTACACCACAAAGCAGCTCAGAGGTCACGAACCTAAGCTGACTAAACACAAAACCACACGGTCACAGGTTCGATCTCACTCGCGCAAATATTTTTATCGATAATTATACATATACATATAATAATTATACATTATACATATGATAGGTGCATCACACTGCACCTATCATATACGATACGTTCAGTTTGCAACAATTTTACCTTACTGGACGTGTATTCCTTCCCCCGTGGGTCGGTTAGGGTTTAGGAGTAAGGGTTAGTGCCAGTTATCGGTGTTACTGTGTGCGTTACAGTGTTTTTAGGCTCTCGGTTATGGATAGGGAGGGGTTAGTTTAGTTTAAGTTGTGTAGCCGGTTTTTCAGTTTGCGTGAAAATGCGAACTGAACGTATACTATTTTCATATGTGCAGTGTGATGCACTGACGCACTGCACCTATCACTATGCTATTTTTATTAAGTATGCTTCTTATTCTTTACAGTTTAGTTTTTATTTTAATATGCAACTTATTCAGTTCGAATTGGCTACGGTACCGTCAAGATGGTACCGTAGCCATGGAGTTAAGAGTACCGTCAACATGCTACGCACTGATGATAACAGCGACTGAATGGTTATCCAGCGTGCAGAATGTTGGTGGGTTGTGGGAGAAAGGTTTGGGGACTCCCCAGCAAAATAGACATTTTGCTATATATATTATACCGCGTACAGTTTAGTTTTTATTCAGTTCAAAGTGGCTACGGTACCGTCAAGACGGTGGGGTGGAGGGGTCTGGGGGTGGGAGCAGCGCCCCCTCTCCAGCAAAAAAGAAATTTTGCTATATATATTATACCGCGTTAGCGATTTCAACGCCCACCCCCAGTCCCTTGGCCGTCTCGAAAAGTTATTTTTCACTTCACATGTTTCTTCGGGTGGGCGTTTCGCCGTCTATCGGATGGTTTTAGACCATATAATATTGTTGACGGTACTCTAACTTCAGGGCTACGGTACCGTCAACATTTGACGGTACTCTAACTCCAAGACGCTACCGTAGCCAGTGCGTATTCAGTTTAACGTTTGTTTAATCACCACTTCCACAGCAGACAACCAACGAGCTTATAGAACATTTAACTGTGATCAGGTGTAATTACCTGAACGGACCGGACGTAACACGTAACCAAAATGTAACTTTCACTCGGGCTTACGTAACATGTAACCTTGGGCGACTGGCTTGTAGCCAGAGAGAGACATGGAGTTACGTGTTACGTTATCCCGAGTTACGTTTTTTGACAGTTACGTGCGTGCCCTAGTCATGTTACATTCGCCTGAGTTACAGGGTTACGCTCTGATATGGTTACGGTCTGGCCTGAATTGGTTACAATATTACCAGATTAGGTTTCAAATCGCACCTTGAAGATAACTCTCTCTCTCTCTCTCTCTCTCTCTCTCTCTCTCTCTCTCTCTCTTTAGCAGAAAGGTATCAAAATGAGACTCTACCTGACATATGCGGCTGCCGGCATCGAAGCATCCGCTGTGCAAATGTCTTTTGCATTTGCGACATTGTGGACACTGTCGGCACCGTGTCATATGATGAGTTAGAGGTGCATTGCACTGAGGACTGGAATGTCGCTAGGGTAGCTAACATGATCACATGCTGGGTTATAGTACACGTTCAGTGCACTTAGAGCGGTGTACTGGTTGATGGAGTACAAGTGCACTCAGCACTTGAATGTCACAAGACTAGGTGGCCCGATCACATGCATGTTACAGTAAAAACATGATGTGGTCCTTGAACTGATCACATGAGCTGTACCGGTTGATGCGGTAGATGTGCACCGAGGACTGGAATGTGGCTAGGGTAGCTGACTGAATCACATGATGGGTGGTCCTTGACCTACTCACGTGAGGGGTGGAAGATGTCAGCATACAAGTAGGCCACGAAAACAGACTTTGACCTGATAAATCACATGTTTGGTGGTTAAACACCATAAGACCCACGTTACAGGACAATGGTATTTACATAGACATAGAGCGAACCTGGAATGTGGCTAGGGTAGCTGACTGAATCACATGACAGTGTCCCTTGGTCTACTTACGTGAGGGGTGGAAAATGCCAGCATACAAGTAGGTCACAAAAACAGATTTTTTGACCTGATACATCACGTGTTTGGTTGTAAACACCATACCCTGGACTGTACTAACAGGGTAGCTGACTGAATCACATGACATGTGTCCCTTGACCTATTCACGTGAGGTGTAGTGGCTGTTGACGTATTGGTGCACTGAGGGAGCTGGAAAATGCCAGCATACAAGTAGGTCACGAAAACAGACTTTGACCTGATACATCACGTGTTTGGTGGTAAACAACATACCCTGGGACTGTACTAACTGGACCATTTTCAACTGTCAGATTACACCTACTGTAATACATAAAAGTTGGCCCGACCTCGGAAACTCCCTGGTCCTTGGACAGTCAGTGGCGGCGCCAATGGGGAAAGGGCAGCCGGGGCACGTGCCTCAGCTGTAAAACCTTGTGCCCCGGCTGTGCCCCGGCAGTTGAGCTACAGTGACGTTGACCACAAACGAATCAGTTGGCTCAGAGCAACAGATTATTTTGAAGACGTCAACTATGATGTTATCAATCACGCTGAATAGTTCGTGAGCATGGCCGATATACGACAGATGTTTAGCTACAAGAAGTTCAGCTGTCGCGAAGAGGCTGCACGATGCCTCGCTAAGTCACTCAAGGTCATTGAAAATGGCACCATCCATAGATCGCATACGAGTTCCTATTCCTCTTCCATTGTTAACTATGACCATATCTTGCATCTTTTATCCAAGCTTCAGCAGCATCACTTTGGATACAATTACGCACGCGATGACGCTACATTATAGGCCTACATCTATGGCGGTATATTACCGAGCTCATAGCCCGGATGCTTTTCGAAATAAAGTGAAATATTGGTCGAAACACGCCAATTTTTAATACTCTTCTTCCACTTAACTTGAACGTTGACATATAACCACTTGAATTTCTGACCAAAATTTTAACACAAACTGTCCGAGTCCATAAGCTGTCAGCTGGTGCAGAAATACTGCCGAAACGTTAAACCTTGTGAGTAGGCTGCGAAGTTACGAACGTCACAGACAGACGACAACAGACAGACGGAAATGCGACGACATAATGAGGAACGTAACGTACCGTAGTAACGTTGGCCCGAAATCGCGATTTTCTACCAATTTATCGCTTTACCTCCGAAATGACACAAGATAGGGCCGTAGTTGCTATGTAATGCGAATAGAACAAGAACTAAGCTATCGCAAACAGATCGCGCGTCGGCTGCGCACACAATACGCTGAGGGCATTTATAGGCATAAATATTTCACCGTGACCTTGAAATCTAGGTAAGGGTCACTCAAAGTCACTGGAAACGGATCCATTGTATAGATCATATACAACTTAGTAGTGTTATTTGACGTTGAACATTATGGTGACCTTGAAATATGGGTTAGAGGTCACTCAAGGTCATTGAAAGTGGTACCATTTGAAAGCTTGAGTACGGTTTCCTATTCGCCTTCCATAGTAACTATGGCCGTATCTATAGCCATTTCAGAGATATCCAGCGTCAAGCAATGGCCTGGCCTTGAAATCTGGGTTTGGGGTCGTTCAAGATCATTGAAAATGGCGCGGTTCGACAGACCATGTATGACTTTCTATTAATCTGCCATTGTAACTATAGCTCGATCTATGTTGTACCGTTTGCGAGTTATTGACGTTGAAATGTGGCCTTGAAATGTGGGTTAAAGGTCACTCAAGGTCACTGAAACTGGTGCAATTCGAAAGCTTGAGTGCGGTTTCCTATTCGCCGTCTATAGTAACTATGGCCCTATCTGTAGCCGTTTGTGAGATATTTAGCGTCAAAAAGTGGTGTGACCTTGAAAACATGGTTAGGGTTCGTTCAAGGTCATTGGAAATGGCGCCATTCGATAGATCGCATACGAGTTCCTATTCACCTTCCATAGCAACCATGGCGCTATCTTGTATCATCTGGCAGAAAATCGCGAAATTTTTGTACCCCGTCCTGCGGGGGTGATAACTACAAATGGGGTATAAAAATTTCGTGAAGATATTTGATCTTAATGCGTAATTGACTTTTTTATGGTTTAATGTTAATTGGAAGTTTGTAAATCTTGTAGGCCTATATGTCACAGGGCAAAAACCCACAATGCCAGGCTGTCAGCGCATCCCACGAAGAAGGCATGTTGAATTGGTGGCAAACTCTAAAACCGGAAACACGGGTTTGAAAAAGGCCCGGGTTTGCATGCCCTATTGCGGTCTCTGTGTCATGAGGTGTGCCCCGTTAGAGATTGTAGTGCCCCGGTAGTGCCCCGGCAGGAAGAAATTTCTGGCGCCGCCACTGCTTGGACTACAACGTGGAGTAAACAATATCTCTCTGCAGTGCATTCCGTGACATGTAGCCTGCTCTGAGTGAGGTGCCTGTTTGACCGACTATCGATTTCAGATTTTGGGGGCAAATGACCCATAAAGTGAAAATTTTCGAAAATGTCTTTCCGGATTCATCGACGGAACACCGAACTACGTTTCATGGCCAAATTTGGTGAAAATCGGCCGTTGGGAAGTTGCCGAAAGGTCGTCTAGATTACCATTAAAAAAATCGGGCTCCGCGGGACTCGTCCCAGCCCCCAGCCCCAATTTTGCCCAAAATGGGCCGATCGCGCCCAAAATTCCCTCAACATCGTCACTTCTTGACATGTTCAATAAAGTATACATAATTTGGTCCGGATTGGCTGCGCTTTGCCGGACTTATTCCGGAAAGATTTATTTTTCGCCCCTAAAAGAAAATACAAATTATTGACTTTCAGCCTCCAACCAGGCGCAGTGTATTAGGCTATTGGCATCCATGATCCATGAAGACGGTTGCTAAGCGACGCGTGTTTACTAAACGTACTTGACGACGTAGCAGTATTCAATAGCCGAGTTGAAACGACGCAGTCTCGGCAGCAGGAAAAATCAATCAACTTTAGTGGCTTTGACAGCTGATATAACGGTCGATGCTCATTCACTAACAGACGTCGATCAATCGATTGTACCTTGTCAATACTGAGTCAATGACCACCCGCATGGCAACGTAGCAAGTACTTCCTTTGGGTCGCTTCCCTAAACACGTAACGGAGTCAATGAAATCTGCTCTCTCCACCGCTTACGACACGCAAGTGAGACGCGTCTTACTGTAGGCAAAAGCAACGACTCAGCGACTAACGCCAGAATGTATTCAATGTATTTGTGATATAGCATTTGCGTAGCTGTACATACCGTGAAGCCATTGTAATTAAACTTAGTGCATAATCACAGGGTTTGTTCTCGGCGTGTGTTGGCAGTTTTGTATGGCGACGAGTAAGAGTGAAGACAGGCAACTGGGAGGAGACTGGCGAGCTGGTGATGATGTATACAAGCACAAACTGACGACGCGTCAAGAAACCTTAAGACGTTTTCCACGTAGTGACGACATGAACGAGACAACAGTAACGGCGCTTGATGGTCGCCCAGTGACTGGCTCACGACTACCCAGTGGTACTCGACCAGCAGATCAGCTGCCGCTACCCACTGTTTCTGTGCCGACTTCATCTGATGATATGTGGTCCAACGTTTCACCTGCTAACGATAATGACACATCCTCTGTAAAATCCGACAGTCGACCGCCTTCCGCCGCCGTTCCGGCACGCCTGCCGGCCCTCAATATCTGTCAGTCTTCGAAAAATGACTTCAAAACGGTCGTCGAAAATGATACACCCAGGGCAGCCCACGAACTCGGATCAGTTGAAAGTATCAGAATGGAGGGCGGAAGTCACAGCGGCAAGTTAGCAAACATTGACGGAGCTTCAGCCTGGAGCAGAGAGACAATTGACAACAAAACGGAGAGACCACTTGAAGCAATTCCACCTGAAGCAGCAAAGGACGGCAACGATGATCATGAAGATCGGCGGGAGACTGAATCAACAAACTACGAAGCGGCGTCGTCGGAACACGTTGACAACACACAAACGTCAACGTCGACGAACAGCGCCCAGCACGACGAGGAAGTGGAACTAGCAAAAACAGTCCATGACGACACCGACGTTGTTCGTACACATGAAGATGACGTCGCTGTTCCTGCAGAAAATATTCAGACGTACGAGGACTCGTCTCCGAATGAATTGAGAGAGCAGCCGAAAGACATGGAAGTAGAGACAGCGGAAGAACAATCGCAGGTACCTGGAGAAAACGACTCCGGAGTGAACGTGGAAGACGTACATAACGATGAACCGACCACAGCTGAACAAGACATCACCCAAGTACCGGAAACAACAAGCGCTGTTCCTGCGACAGAAACACGACCAGTGGACACAATGTCGTCGCACGACGGGGACAGAAATTCGTTAAACGTGACGCCATCTAATGACTATTCAATGTTATCACCATCGAAACAATTAAACACAAGAGGACAATTCGGAGATCTCGATGACGGCGACAGGCTATCAATCCCAAAGTCTCCGAATGAAACAAACAGTGGACATCGGCGAAACAGCAGCTTGGACGCACGTGATTCGAAGCAGCTGCGTCACAGCGATGAAGGACTGGCTCGCAACACTGACCAGAACAAGCCTCGTCTGCTGGCTCTTGCACAGAAGGGAGAATGGAGTGTACTGGATCAAATACTCAGAGCAATGGAGAGGAGTTCGTTTTATGAGGTCAACTTGGCCGATGAGGTCTGAGTCACTGATTCACTGATTTCTACGTTGATGGAAACGTTGGCGTCGGTTAATATAACACCGCACATAAAATTGCACATAGAAGGTGCTTAGTTTCATGCTGAAAGCCTGAGTAGCTTTCAGCCTACGGTATATTGTAGGCTGAAAGCCTATATTGTATTGACTTTTTTGGACTCTTTCCGGAATGAGTTCGGCAAACCGCAGCCGATCCGGACCAAAGTCGGTACGCATGCACAAGTCAAGGCAGGGGCGGATCTAGGATCTAACTCAGCGACAGTCATTTTTATCGACAATAAGGAGTAAGTCAGTTCTGTAGATAGTACACCGCGTGATGACGACGACGACGATAATGATCGTTGGGTTCGGACGAACCCCTCCCCCCGTCAAAGGTCCAAAAAATTTTATGTTCACATTATATCACCTTTCGTGAACGTTAAATGAACCCCGATCATTTAATCTCATTGGCGGTAAATGATAATTATACTGATAATAATCAAGAAAAAGTCGACCAGTCAAAAGATCCAGAACACTATACTACATATAACTAAAATAAGAAAAGAAAAGAAACAAAAATTATTAGTTTAGTACTGTACAGGTTAGGACAATCATTGTCGCAATAGGCCTATAATATGCACTTTCTCCTGAAAAAAACGAACGGCAGTTAATCCTATTAGCTGCTGTATCAGATCAATGTTGAGATAAGACAGCTAACAGTGACTCGTCGACGCAACAACTCCACTTCTAAGTAAGTAAGTAACTAACTCAGCGACAGTCATTTTTATCGACAATAAGGAGTAAGTCAGTTCTGTAGATAGTACACCGCGTGATGACGACGACGACGATAATGATAACGGTATTTTCCAGCATCCGATAAACCGTTGGCAAGCATGCACGCTAAAAAAATGGCACACACAGACAGCAATGAATACTTCGAGATTAGAAAAAAAACACCTCAAAATGTACCAAAACAGCCAATTTGGACGCGATATTTGATTAGTTGCGTCTGAGGAAAATCATTAAAATTGTTGCCACCAGATGTCAGATTTTAAGGCTAGAATGCACTAAATTCGATTTCGGCTGGGGCT
>Ga0209339_1001257_pt1 | contig 10628 bp, 11 predicted proteins | sample OlaalgELextract3_FD_187376 | JGI IMG/M metagenome (GOLD analysis project Ga0209339, IMG submission 187376) | Olavius algarvensis symbiont microbial communities from Tuscany, Italy - Type A ELBA extract 3 (SPAdes) (version 2) | ecosystem: Host-associated > Annelida > Digestive system >...
CAGATTTCACAACACCTCTATCAGTTATGCAATTCATTTTCACAAACATAATTACAACGGCTTGGAAAGATTCAAGTCAAAACTAAAGCAAATGTTTTGAAAACTAGACCCTGGCATGTGACGATATCATGCCAACCGGATGGATGCCCGCCACAGCCAGTTCTACCTTGGAAGGGTGGACGCGTACATTTAGCCGAGGGCAGCAATGTAGTTGTTTTAGAATTACCGTATTCTACAGAGTTCGGGCGCGACAGCAAAAAGTTTGCGAGTGGGGTCCAAAAATATGAAAAATTTGATGATGGTCGTTGACAGACTAGACGAGCTGCAGGCATCAGGTAGAAGAGAGTGTAGCAGCATATACGGCAGCGAACGAGAGCCAGACGCATGGACGTCCATGTAGACACATAGAGTCAGCCCTGCCCACTGGCGACGGGCTGTGGCCACTGCCCAGGCACGTGTCATAGACGTCTCGGAAGGTAGCAGTCGTGCTGCCATCTAGCGAATGGAAATAAAACATGTCCCAGGCTATTCACCCATGTCATTAGTTTTTAAGAACAATAATATGACGCGTGGATCTCAGGAGTTTGTAGGCCAAAGTTCACCAAACCTGACACACGTGTAGAGCAACCATCTGTGCTGCTTAACACTTTTTTTTCAGAATTACAATATTCTGCCGCGTTGGGGCGTGAGACCAGAAAGTTTGCGGGCGGCGTCTGAAAATATGCCAATTTCATCAGTTTTTGGCCCACCCTGTAGTTTAAGGAGGACCAGGAAAAATCCAAGTAGTAACTTCTCTATGCACACTCAAGGTCCACCATGTGTAAAAGTTTCGTGAACCTCCGTTAACCTGGGCCGGAGCATAAGGCAGCAATAAAAAAAATAAATAAATAACATTTGCAAAACATAACATGGACTTCGCTCAAGCTACGCTGAGCGCGCGTCCATAATAATCACTTCAGTAACTTCAGTTATTTTTTTACTTACCGGCAATTTCTTCTTCACTAAGGAGAGAACTGAGGTTGCACAGAGATCGTGACATTGCAGCTCCTAACAAACAAAATCAGTTATAGAAAAATAATATCAAATGTTCCTAGTTGACAGAGATTTTATCACCAAAATTTTCTGATTTTTATCACGCGTTAGCATACTGACGCATGATATTGATATAGCAAATCTATCCGTCTGTCTCTCCATAACGGTCCGGTATCAGATGAAAATGGCTTAACGTAACGTCATAGTTTTTTCACCATACGGTAGCCCAATCATTCTAGTTTCACCAGCATCGAACACCTTCACGAAATTACGACGGGGTCACCCCCTGTAGGGGCGCTAAATACAGGTGTGGTATAAAAAAATCGCGATTTTCAACCAATAAGTCGCTATATCTCACAAACAATGCAAGATATCGCCATAGTCACTATGGAAGTGAATAGGAACTGGTATGAGATCTATCAAATGGTGCCATTTCCAATGACCTTGAACGAACCCTAACCCTGTTTTCAAGGTCACACCACTCTTTAAAGCTAAATATCTCACAAACGGCTACAGATACGGCCATAGTTACTATAGAAGACGAATAAAAAACCGCACCCAAGCTTTTGAATGGCACCAATTTCAATGACCTCGAGTGACCTCTAAGCCAGATTTCAAAGTCAAATAACTCGAAAATGGTACAAGATACAGCTATATTTACAATGGACGACCAATAGAAAGTTTCATGTGGGCTATCCAACGGCGCCATTTTCAGTGACCTTGAACTACCCCTAACCTGGTTTTCAAGATCACGCCATTCTTTGACACTGAATATCTCACAAACGGCTACAGATACGTCCATAGTTACTATAAAAGGCAAATAGGAAACCGCACCCAAGCTTTTGAATGGCACCAATTTCAATGACCTCGAGTGACCTCATTGGTGGGAACGAAAATTACAAGGAGCAAAAGTTCCAAAGTGCGAAAGTTCCAGGGAGCGGCTCCCGGGAGCGAATGGTCTTGGCAGCGAAAAGTCCATAGGCCTAATCCCTTTACGAATCTTTACGGGCTGAGGTAAAATGCATCTGTGCATCCAGTACATCAGTGAAATGCGTCCGAAAAGTGCGTCTTGTGGACGCATTTCACCCGTACGTCACGGGCGGTTTCACACGGAGGGCGTGGCAACGGATGCACTCCTGCGATTGGTAGTTGGCGTTGGCGGGTGGTGCTGTTGACATTTAGACCTACAGTGGCAAACGTTTGTGTTATAATCAGCAATACATCTTTTTTGTACTGTTCAGTAGCTTGTTCTAGACATGAGTAGAGAAATATACAACTTGTTTGACTCATTGACCCCTGAAACAATACCATGGCAATGTCCAGCAGCAGGAACCAAATACTTGTACAAATGGGAAAATGACAATGCAAAAGATGACTGGCGTGCTGATGGCTACCGTTGGCGACAAAATGGGCCTCAAAGACAGCGAAAATGTGAAGAAGGCGTCATGTACAACCTTATGTTTTACGTAAGTAATGTCACTGTCCTCATAGACACATACAACCAACAAACACAAACAACAGTAAAACAACTTACATGGGCAGCACTAAGGTAGCTAGCCAACTCTGGATTTGGGCATTCCGGGACTCCCTCCTTCCTCTCCCCTCCGTCCTTTTCCCTCTCCCTCCCTCCTTCCCTTTCCCCGGGGGCCCCACCCCAAAACCAGCTAGGGCATCTGAGGGAGTGCTGTAAGCTCCCCCAGTGAGGTCTGGGGTGAAGCCCCAGCCGAAAAACAATTTGGTGCACTTGTTACAGTGATCGTCTGTCTAGTTGTTAGGTTTATTTACTAGCTTAATTTTTCATTGCAGTCAACTTGTAAATTCGACATTTTAACCACATTTTAACCATTCTCAGAAAAAAAAATTCATCTACAGGGAGTCCAAAGAAACTGCACATTTCCATTTGATTGATGGTAACACTAGTCATGTCAGCTGTTTACAAGACATACATGGTGGCCCAAATAAGCAAATGGAATGCAGTTTTTTGGGGGGCCACCCTGTATGTCTTGTAAATGGCTGACATGACTTGTATTACCAAGTACATTTCTTACGGTCATTGTCTGTCGCCGCTAGGAGATATTAGATATATCAAATTGTGCCAACCCCAATGAATGTGTTTGTCAGGCCTACGACAACCCGAAGAGCTGGACGAGTGCTTTCACACATCAAGTGTTCTTACATCCAGACCGTCATAATCTCGCTCTTATTGAATACAGCGGCGATGAGAAGGCAGCAAGACACTTTCCCCAGGGGCTTGCCCGTGTGGACAACAGCAGGAATTACATTAGGACCCAACCACCCGTGCTAAAGGACATGAGGATGGAAAACGGCAGGCCACAGAAGGTATACCAAAGGCTGGTGAGCAAAGCCGCCGCGAGCAGGAACGAACACTGCATAAATGCCACCCCCAGGAACACAGCACAAGTTCGCAATATGCAGAAATTCTTACACAACAAAGAACGACCTTCTCGCGATGCCATCTTCAACCTCCATGAATTTGCTTACGATTCAGACTTCGTTCACCGAATAACCACGTATCCTGACCTAATAGTCATTATGTACCATCCGGAGATTATGGCCACATTCAGGTACAACTACAACTAAAATTCATCTATGTCTTGTGACATCGTTGTTGTTGTTGTTGTTGTTGTAGCTCTTTGATGGCCTCCATGTGCCAGGTACCATATTGCCAGTATTATTTTTTTCTTGTGGACCTCCACATTTCATTGTTACAGTTTGCATAACAATTGCACACTGTGTAGCCTGCCTCGGTGGCGCTGTCGGTAGCATCACGGACGGTACGCGCTGCCTGGTTATGGTGATCGGAGAGTCCGGGTTCGAGGCTCGGGCTGGCCCGATCATTGTGTCAGGTTATAGCGGTGTATGCTTTGAGATTAAATTCTCGGGCAGGCACAGAGGGTTTGATGGTGTCCTCTTTAATCTGTGACCATTGGCTAATACTGGGTTCAGAGACGCTCAGTTAGTCGCTGCTTGAACCACTGATAACAGATGGCCTCATGCTGTATGCCTGGCCTGTCATCAATGGCTCTGTTCACACGCACCGCTAAATTGGACCCTGGGGTCCACGGTGCGAGGTGTGCATGAGCTATTGCCGTCCATCATGCAGTAGGTATTAGCCGCCAGAGAAACAGTGGTTATAGGCCGAGCAGGATAAATATCGTGGCACAAGGTCTCTCCACTCCCGATCCCTCCCTTAGCCCTACACACCTCTCTATAAGGAAAGGTCGCACAACAACTACACACTACACACACCATCAGGTTAGCCTGGTGGTGTCGCGCAACACTACACTAGTCCCTTCCCTGGGGTTGCACATTGGGCCAGCCTGTGAGGCAGGCCTCAGCGCTGGCATGCGAAGGGAGCGTGTGTCACCCCAAATAAGAAAGAAAGAAAGAAGAAGCACACTGTGTATTTTTATTACGAACCCATCCATGTCGTAACACGAAGCTCAGTTGTTGCAGAGAGGCCGCGCGATGCTTCGTGTTTGTCTGTAGTCAGTTTCATCATACCTACAGCGCAGTTTTTTTATTACCAGTTACTGCGGATTCAGATTTACTTGTGCATAAAATTCCATTAAATTCTGTTCTGCTGTCTCGCCATCCGGTTTGGCATGGAAAAACTAGAATGGCTTGGCTACCCGATGCTGACAAAATTTCGAAGCTATCTTCATTCGTTTTGACGCAACTCACAGACAGACAGACTTACAAACAACTACAGTTCTCAATGACACAAGTGTCATCCAGTATATATGCTACAGTGCTGTCAATGCGTCAAATTGACAAGCTAGTTCAAAAACTATTCGTGCCGAGACATATAGTACTTACTGAAATATATCAGCCTTTTTCATACTCTTTATTATCGTTGTATTTATTTTTCGCACACACTCGTCGTGCATGAAACATCTATATTGCATAAATATTACATAACAGTGTAGTCACAGGTCAAATGATGTCGGTACATGGACGAACTAATTAACTTTTGAACTCTTACACGTGCAGGAAAGCAAACGTTGGCTACGAGACCACGGCGTTACTGCAGCGCCCGAGACGACTTTCTACATTAACAGTCTTCGTGCTCTGTGGGAATCGGCTTCACTCCAGGGGCCCGATTTTCAAAAAATCTTAGGAAGAACTTAGGAAGTTCTTGAGACTTATGAAAATCTTAGGAAAAACTTACGACAATGCTGATTTTCGAAAAATCTTAAGAAAAAGTTAAGAAAAACTTAGGAAAAACTTACGACCACTTCAAAGCTGTCTTAGGAAATTGCGAAATCGATTACACCGTAGTTACATCAACAATAACAACAACAATGGCGTTCATACGTTCGTGGCAAGAAGGAAGTAACGCGCTATTAAAGTTTGGTCAACTTGTCAAGTTGTCGGAAAGCAACTTAATCCAAACAACTTGATTTCCGCGCGCTGCTGTCACCAAGTTGTGCCAACTCATTGCAGACGACCTAGTGCGACCTACTGATCACGTGACTTATGCAAGCCCAACCACTGGACGCTAAAAATAAATCAGAGAAACTTAATCAGAGAAACTTAAGAAAAACTTAAGAAATAGTTAAGATTTCCTAAGAAGTGTTTCGAAAATTGACTTACGATTTTCCTAAGAAAATCTTAGGAAATCTTAACTTGCTGACTTAAGAAAAACTTAGGAAATATTTACGACTAACTAGGAAAAACTTAAGAATATCTTAAGATTTTTCGAAAATCGGGCCCCACGAGTACAATGACAGCCTCGTCAGCAAGATCCGTCAGTGGAGTAAGCCATTCACTGACTACTATCAGCAACGCTTTCACGCTCAGGTGTCCAGCATTGGTGCTTGGGAATTGGCACCTTATGGAATGGACTCTGCCACTACTAACCAGTACAAAAGTTTCAACTATGTACTGAAAAATCTGCAAGACTGGAAAGAGGCTCCAGTTGATGCCATGGCATTGAGCCTGTACAGACTCAGTGCATTCCACTGTTACGAAATCAAACGTGGACATTGTGGCGTTGGCAATTACGTACTTCGTACAGGACTATCAGCTGTTCAGTCAACAGACTCAGCACCTGCAGATAACAGCGTGGTTCCACCAGCAGACATTGTCCACAATGTGAGATATAGCTTTGTTACTGATGAGGAGCCTGGCACACAGAGTCAACCATCATGTAACTCATCGGAATCGGGAGCTACACAGTATACTTCACCGTCATCGCCGTCTGTGTCTGCGTCTGCTATAGACAGTAATGTTGGCAGTGACGTTGAACCCGACGATCAGAATGCAACTGCACCAGCCGTTCAGTGTGACACCTCAGTGATGACAACGCGAGAACGTGCCAGACATGTCATCAATCAGGGCAACATTTCCCTAGATACGAGACTCTCCGTATTTACAGTAGTGGGAACATCAGAACCTCGCGTTGTCAGGCTCTTTCCTAAGGTCACAAGCACTACAGTCGCTGTAACGATGATGAAGTTCAAAAACTTAGCGATAGTCAGTTTCAAACAATAAGGCATGCATGCACAATTCGACAGTCGGTGACCTCAACAGGACTCCGCCTTGATGACATTTGTGACAGAATACCACAACAGCTCGACTCATCCATGCATGGGTGCCATAGGTAGTGTTACAAACAATTCACAAATGTATCTCGACTGGAACTTTCACTCAGCAAACAGACAGCTGGCGTAGTAGATGCAGATGAAGGCAGGTGGCGTAGTCGTTCGTCTAGTCGTATTCCGGACAACAGACAACATGTTACTTTGTTTCCGCAAGATCGTTGCATATTCTGTGACAAACATGTAAAGCAGGTGCACGGGCAGAAGGAATTGTTACAAAAATGCGTTACTGTCACGGCTGAGAATACAATAAAGTAGTGTGCAGCAGCTAAAAATGACTATCGACTCTTGGGAATCATAGGCAATCAAGATTTGCATGCCAGAGAGGCGCGTTATCATGCGAGCTGTAGAAAAGAATACACTCGCACAGATACACGAAGCCATTACAACACCGAAGAGTCAGAACTGTCATTTAGCACAGTGAAGGCTGCTCATGCCGATTGCTTCAATCAACTGTGTGAGTACGTTCAGCAGCAAGTTATCAACGGTGGACATGTCGTTCGTATGTCTATGCTACGTGATCGTTACATTGACTACATGCTGAAAGAGCACCCCGACAGCTGCAATGTGACAGAAATTGAAGGCGAAGCTTGTTTCACACTTCGGTGACTCACTGCAGTTTTGGTTGCCAACTGTTAGATGTAAAAGTGAACTTGTCTACTCGTCAGAAATTGACGTCGGCGAAGCGATTGAGATAGCTTTTGACACTAATGCTTCCGATGCTATTGCTCTGTTAAAAGCAGCCAACATTTTGTCCTCTACAATTACAGCTGCTTATAACAGTGCTTCTTCAGTGCCATTTCCACCTCAGGTCAGTGATCTGCAGATGATTTCTCCGCCAACTGCAGTTACAGATTTTGTAGCACGTGTGGTCGCTGGTCCTTCCTGTCCAAGTCACAAGTACTCATCGAAAGTCATGCAGATTGCCACGTCACTGTCTGAAGACGTGTGTTACGCTGCTACCCGAGGACAATGGAAAATGCCTAAGCATGTTGAGTTGGCTGTGTCACTGCACCACTTGACTGGAAGTGCCGACGTTGTTACTCTTATCAACCGCTTTGGTCACTGTATGTCATATTCCAAGTTGCTGGAGTTAGAGACGTCTTTGGCATACGCAGTGCAGCAAAGTGACTCCATTCTGCCAACCAACATTTCCGTCTCCAACAGTGCTGTGTGTCATACATGTTGGGACAACTTTGACCTAAATGAAGAGACGTTGTCCGGGGCAGGCACCACACACACGACACACAGCATTGTAATACAGGAAGTAAGTGGTGACAATGTTCCTGCAGTGCGGATGGCAGCCGAAGATGTCCCGGTGAAAGGCCGTAGCTTCAATTACGTTCCGCCACCATTGCAGTCTGCATCAATAACAGGGAAAGCTGAACCTGCTGTTTCCGCATTAAAAGACGTGGCAGCTGACGCCAGCACGTCAGCATTTATGAGCAGCAAAGGCTTGCTGTGGATAATGTCACACGGACTGTTTAGTGAAGGCAGTGTTCCAGACTGGAGTGGCTGGCTGTCTCAAACTGCAGACCAAGACGTCGACGGCAAGCTGTCACAGATCAGTTAGCTGAAACCTATTATGAATCCAATCACTCAACTTTCGACAGTTCAGCAGTGCCTTCAGACATCAATAGAAATATCTCGGAAACTCGGTCAGCAATACACCTTTGAGACATTCGATTTGGCTGCAGCAAAATTGGCTTACAACGTCATATGGAGTAAACCTGAATGCTATAAAGAAGTCTTTATTCACTTGGGCGCTTTCCACATAACTTGCTGCTACCTTGGCGCTGTTGGCAAGTTGATGACCGGATCTGGCATAGTGGAAATTGTACTTGAGAGCGGAATTTGCAGCAGCGGGTTGACCAAGTGCTTTCCGGAAAGCACTATGATAGAGCGCTTCGTGTACACCAGCTGATGGCGGTCGTCTTGGGTGAATTACTGTTGGATAAGTTCATGGCGCACCAAGACACAAACGTGTTATCACTCGTGGACCTGCAAATGCTGGCGCACATGCCAAATGCAGAAACTTTTGCAGCAGCAGAGGAAAACGATGTTTGCCAGAATTTCATCCAACGGTTTACAGCATTTGCAGACCAAGCACGTGAAGGCGCGTTTGGACTTTGGAGCTACGTGTCGCTTCTGGATGCAATACCTTGACTGCATCTGGATGCTCCTGACCTTCATTCAGTCGGTCAAAGAAAATAACGTAGCAGTTTATATCAGCTGTCTGCGCCAGATGTGTTCACTGATATTCACGGCAGACCGACTGAACTATGCCCGATATCTGCCTCTTTACTGCACGCTTCTCTCCGAACTCATTACTGACAAGCCAGATGCATATGCGTTGCTAAAAGCAAACGGACTGACGGTGAGAAGGTCGATGGTGCCAGCCTGCAGGAACGCAGTAGACATCACAATCGAACAGACGATCAACCAGTCGTCAAAGTCCAGCGGAGGAATTATCGGCTTTTCCAGGAACACAAACGCCTACTATCGCTGGTGCCTCACCAGACACATACGTGCGCAGTTTCTCGATGCCACAAGACAGCGTGCTGGCTACCCAAATGTCATCATGGCACACGGAGATTCTAACCGGGCTGCTGACATTAAACACCATCATCGCGACCTGTTGAGTGTCAGAGCAGCATTTGGCAATTTCTTGAATCCCATGCAGACTGGCGATGATGAAGATAGCACGGTGTACTGCCTTTCATCCAGCCAACCTGCTTCTGATGCTGTGTCTGCAAGTCTTTTGTCTTATGTGTCAGTGGGCGAGGAGGCCGCGCAAGCATTTATTCAGCAGAGACTTGTTGAAAAATCGGTCAAATTTCATCATCCAATGCACAAACTGAAACTCAAAACATTTCAAAACATGGCAGTGCGGAAGAAGCTGGCATCCAGTAAACAAAAGACTGTCAAGGTGAAGGCAGAAAGAAACCTGCTAGGACAGCTTCTCATGCTGTGCCAGTCATATGACGTCTGTCTCGACAAGCTCTTCACATATCCGCTTGCGCCAATACCGTGGTGTCTTGCAACTGCCGATGGATCAATGTGCAAGACAAACAAGGCTGATTTGTTGCATGCGTTGGAGACTGAGGGTGTGGAGTCTGTGCCGGAGAAGTTCATCTCCATCATAGATGGAAATGCTCTACTACACTCGGTAGTGCACGCGCCTGCTACCTTTGGTGACTTCGCACAACTAATATTTAGCTGTCTGCCAAAGTCAAACATTGTGCACTCTGTCACCGACTGCTACCGTCAGAACAGCATCGAGGACGCTGAGCGAGAGTGACGTGGTTCATCACTGTGTTATATGATTGGCGGGCCATCAACAAAAATGCCCCGGAGTCTGTCATCGTTCTTGCATAACTCTGTCAACAAGCAACAGCTGATACAATTCCTGCTGACGGAGTGGAGCAAGTCTTCATACGGGAAGAGGCTTCATGGGCAATCTGTATTCTTTGTCTGTGAAGAGAAGTGCACTCAGATTCAGAGTGTTGATGGGCTGTCAGTCTCAGCAACTGAAGTTGATGAGCTTCGCTCAACTCACGAGGAGGCCGACACCCGCATCATTCTTCACTGCATGTACGCCATGAAGCACCAGAACCTCGACAACGAACACAGCATTGTCGTTAAGTCTCCAGACACTGACATATTTATACTGCTGTTGGCTTATCAACATCTCATGGACGACCTGGGCAATGATCTTCTCTTTGAAACAGGCACTGGGGACAAGCATCGTTTCCTGATACAATTTCTGATACAATTCCTGCTGACGGAGTGGAGCAAGTCTTCATACGGGAAGAGGCTTCATGGGCAATCTGTATTCTTTGTCTGTGAAGAGAAGTGCACTCAGAAGTGCACGTACGAAGACATGCCGCCGTACTTGGAAATGTCACCTAAGCTTTGCATGGTCTTCATGCCTTTACAGGCTGTGATTCAACAAGCGCATTTGTGCACAAG
>Ga0209339_1001261_pt1 | contig 10623 bp, 3 predicted proteins | sample OlaalgELextract3_FD_187376 | JGI IMG/M metagenome (GOLD analysis project Ga0209339, IMG submission 187376) | Olavius algarvensis symbiont microbial communities from Tuscany, Italy - Type A ELBA extract 3 (SPAdes) (version 2) | ecosystem: Host-associated > Annelida > Digestive system >...
ATACCACAGCAGCGAGATAGCGTTTACCAGACTCTACAATGACCCACTCTGGCCAGGTTGTTCTGGGCGCGCTGTAGCCTATCGAAAGTCGCCGCCGGTGCGCCACTCAACAATGCATTGCAGTAGTGCAGCCTGGAAGTGACGATCCTGCACGCGACTGTCTGGGCGATGTCGTCAGTCAGTAGACTGCGGACGTGGCACACAGCTCGAGTGTGCAAGTTTCAGCGGAAGTTAAAGGGGGTCTTTGACCACGGGGGGGGGGGTCATTCGCGGCATTCTTGGCCAAGGAGGTTCATTTGGTCGGTTTTTGACCAAGGAGGTTAATTTAGGGGATTTTTGAGCACGGGGGGTCATTTGCGTGATTTTTGTTCAAGGTGATAAATTTGGGGCATTTTGACCGTAGCGGTTCTTTTTGGGGATTTTTGACCAAGGGGGTTGCTAAAGGGAGTCTTTGACCACGGAGAGTCATTTAGGGCATTTTTGGCCAAGGGGATTCATTTGGGGGGTTTTTGACCAGGGGGATTAATTTAGGGGGTTTTTGAGCACGGCGGTAATTTGGGGATTTTTGGTAAAAGGGTAAATTTGGGTAGTTTTGACCTCGGCAGTTAATTATGGGGATTTTCGACCGTGGGGGTTCATTTTGGGGGTTTTTAACCAAGGGGGTTCCGAAAAGGGGTCTTTGACCACAGGAGATCATTTTGAGCATTTTTCGAAAAATTCGTAATTTTAACCCCCACAAGTGGAGTGCGACCGCAATGAAGCAAACTTGCACGGCACGTAGTGCGCTAGCAAATAATAGCATAAAATCAGCCACAGACCATGCAATATGTAACTGCCCTTTCTCCCCTAATTGCTGGGAAACGGGTGGTAGTTGAGGATTGCGATGGAAATGGACACCTATTGCAGGCCTACAGTGCCGAACCCACATGTAAGCCCCAAAGTACAATGTGCAGTTTCTGAGATCTGAGGCGTTACACAGTAGCATTAGTAGTAGTAGTAGCAGCAGTAGCAGTAGGACGCGGCAAATTAAAGAATGTTAGATAACTACTGAAAATTGTCACTGTAAAATGCAAGTGACGTTTTAATCACTATATAGAATCTCAAGAATAGCAAACTTACAACTGAATAACCACATACCAATTTTATGCAATATAAGACAGTACAAAGAAAGCAATGTACAACGCTGCAGAACTTTGTTACATGACTGTTGTTAGTTAAAAACATGTTGGAGAGATCATTTGTCTTTTATGACAGCAGTCAGTCGGTATTTTGACCGCATGATTACTTATCAAATCATGTCTGTGGTTATCATAGTCGATGTCGTTTTGATAGTATATTTCATCTGATGAAGTAACAAATGACTGCTGTTTACAAAACATATCTATAAATGATGTGAACAAAAACTACATCAGCATACACATATAATAAGTAACAGTATTTGTCTAATATCTAAACTCAGAACTGCGAAATGACATTATAATATGTCGTCTTGTTTCTAACCAATAAACATTTGAACTTGAGTCATTGCATATGTGTTGCAGATAGATTGAATACTTTGTAGAAAATACTTTCTTGTCGTCCACAGTTATATCAATAGAAAAAAATCGTACATGTTTTATCAGTGTTAAGGCCCGTTGTTCATCACACATCTAAAACAGCAAAAATGACTTAGTTTATTTTACTACTGCATTGCACCGTCGATGTAATAGAAGTTATATATTACATGCATGGTACAACGGAGCACGCACGCACTAAACTATACAGTTCGATTACGACGTAAAAATTTGAAATCGAGCCAATATTGCCTGTTGGAGATGTTACGATGTTATAATTTTCGCACTTTGGCTGCAAAATGCGTAACTACGTCTCCTTTTTGTCTTTTTTCGGGGGTATTGTACCCCCTTAATATTGTAGATACTCACTGAAACCGCCAAATGCCACATACTTTGGTGACAACGTGTCATTTCAGCGATAAATGCTTAAATTCGATGCAGCGCTTTGATCTAGACGGACTTGCGAACAAAAAAATTATAACCAGGACAGGACACGAGAATAAAAAATTCACAAAAGTGTAATATTAACTTATTTGGGATAAAGCTCCGCGTAAAGATATTGCAATAAAATTTACGTGGGCAGACTTCGATGTTGAAAATTTAACGGGTGTGATTTTCTTTTCTGCAACTTATGCAAATCATACTGCTACAAATTATACATTGTTAAACAGATAATTTATCTACGTACAAAACTATGCGAAAGATCACTAATATGAGTTGCTCACATTGTGAGTAATAATGGTTTTAAATCAAGGACGTTATTTATGTCAACCCGCTATATATCCTACGAAGTATAGACATAACATAGATTTGTCTCAAATATGTCAATGAAACAGATAAATAGGCATCAAGTACCACAAGATTGCTTAATATTATTATCATTAATAATTTTGTCTTTTGTCAGCTGGACATCAAGTTCACGAGGCACCAAGTGACAGCACAACAGCAGCACCAACTATCACAACAGCCACTGAGATCAGTCCACCAGAAGCAGAAGCAACAGATACTGATGACTCAGTGTAACCACTTGAATTGACAGCATTTTTTGTTCAGATTTATCTTTCCGTCCTGTTTTGTTCGCAGTTATATTTTAGTTATACCGGTTTAGTATTACCGGTGGACAGATACGACGTGGGTATCGGCGGTCTGTCATGTGACGCTAAATCTGGCGAGATTTTACGCGCGAGACCGAATTGCAATTTCCGTTTCTGGCGTTTGCTGCTGATTCCAGACCGTTTTGACGTAAACTACGCAGACCACAGAAAGCCAACACGAATAAATATCACGTGACATAGATAAATCACTTTCTATGGACAGCCGGCAAATTTTAATCGTGCAGGCCAGCTATAACACCGATACACGGTGGCCCATAAAAAGTGGCAGTAAACTGCTGTCAATAATTGCCAACTCTAAACCAATTTTTATAATTTTTGCTCTGGTGTAACCGGAAATAAATTCGTAATAAAATGAGGTCACTTAATGAGTATTATTTTGACAGCATCTTATTAATGACATAACCAAAACGTCATTGTTTGCTGACGACATTAGCGAACTAAAATGATGATAAAAGAAGGTAACATTCTAATCCGTAAATGACGGCATTGATAAGCGGCGACATAGACTCAGCCTGTGTCGACGCTGAAGGCAGACATTTTAAACATCACCTAGTCATTCATATAAACTTCTCACGAGAATTTTATGTCGGTACGTTAACACTTTTCTTCGGAAAATTTCAGCGCTAATGTCAAAAGGCAGCGTTTTCTCATTTGTGCACGGTAGCGTAATTACACATGCGTGGTGATGTGAGACAGTCTGACACTGTGATGCGTAAATTTATTTACGGTTGTCGTGTTGCAAAAATTATCGAAATCGGTCAGGATTTGTAAAATTTATTGCAAGAAGTTTACTACTACCTTTCGTTGACCACAGTGTATATTCGTCACAGAAGAACAAATTGCGTACAAGTCATATAGCCACATCGTAGAAATGTACATTTTGACCAAAACTCTCTCCCCCTCCGGTCGCGTGGTGATGTTGGAATTATACACAAAAGCCAAAAACTTACATTGAGTTTATTTACATTTACAGACATAACTTGTTTGTGAGAGGAACAAAACATTATTTACAACAAAAAAGCATGGCCCCGATAAACGACACGATGAGCCGCCCTTGCCGCAGTTTTAATTTCAATTTTAACTTCAATTTGAAGTTTACGGCAATACGTCCGTTGAAACCTCGTGACGTTCACCTTTGATTGCTCAAGAGTTTGTCATTCTTTTGTACTATGAGGTTATTTACCACATGTTGGTTTACGCGTTGGTAACATTTGCCGTGCATATTTTTTTTATTCATGCCTACCACTTTCTGGTCAGTGCGATATATTCAACGCTACGTTTCATTCCACAAGTTTAAGGATCGTTTGACAAATTTTATGCTGCATTTTCTGGCCAAGTTTTCTGAGGTTTCATAGGCTTAATTTTATTTGATTTTTAACCTCAGAATTATCACTTTGTTTGTCAATAACACACGCAACAGTTCACCATGTAGCTCTTGTGTGAAAACTGCATTTTGAGTGTAACTGTGTTACCATGCTACGTACATACGTGTATACGAGCTAGTCTCTCATCGTTTGTGATCATAATGTGCTTTATTGCGTGATCTGTAAACTTTCGGTAACTGTGTTTGGCTCTGCCTTGATATGTTTTTGTGTTTGTGACTTTTCCCTAGTGAGTGAGTAGAGTTCAACATAATAGATAATTTCCTAGAGGATGAGGTTTGTGACAGTTATTAGGGTTTTTGCACAACTTAACAGCGTGCACATCTGTAGAATTTGCATCTGTTTGCCACAGTGCATGGCACAGTAATTCGTTGATGTAAAGTTTTTCCCAGTAATCCAGAGAAATATACTGTGAAATGTGCCTGTCTAGAATGCATACACAAGTTGCGTGTCTTCTTGTTCTTGAGTAGACTTTCGAACGTGCTTAGCGGTAGGGATGTGTGTAAAACCGAAATTCGATTCCGATTCAGTTTTTAAAAAAACTGAACTGTCCAAAAATTTGACATCCGTTTATATGGATTTGTGATAGAAACTGCATGCAATCTGTGCAATCTGCCATTCAAATAAAAAGTAACTTTACTCGCATTAAATGTGCAGATAAAGAATGTTTTAAAACACGACCGAAACAGAGTTTAGCGTATAGATTTTTGAATGCAATTATATTATTTTCTTGTTGTCGTTGTGACTGATGTCAAAGTCATGTCATCCGCTGTCAGTAATATTTGGTGTAAAAATTAACTATGCGGCTATTACATTAGTAGTAAATAACATCCGAACCACATTTTTTGAACAAAACCGAATCCGAGTTTCTTCAAAAAACTGAACCGAAATAAAAAATCTATTTCACACATCTCTACTTAAAGATATCTTAACTTTGTACTGGAATCCATGCAGGCTTTTGCGCAGTTTGAAAAACGCATTTTGTTATTGTGAATGTGATGTCACGTTTTTGCCAGATGTTTATGTCTTTGTTACAAGTGTAGTGGAAGTTGGCATTGTGAGTTGTCTTTGTTTTATGCAGTTCAGCTTATGTAAAGCTGTGGACAGAATCTTTACTGCGTATGTTGAATATTTTGCATTTTTTGTGATTAGTGCTACGTGTCGCTGTGAGCGACGTTGTGGGCGTTCAGGGATCCGTTGACTGTGGTGAAGGTGCAACGAATGTGCCAAACAGACTAGTTTGCTGCAGAGTTTCAGTTGCTCATCGATTATGTTTATTTGCGCAAGAACTTTCGACACATGAGTCGTATTTTGCATCTGCTATGAGTGCTGTTTTGTGTTCATGTGCAAATTGATGAAACAAGATGTGAAAGCTTTAGGTCATAATCATCTGATCTAGTGGCACTAGACACGTGTTACATTGTTAATGTCCATAAACTGTTATTATTTTTGCGCATCATATACAGATTTTCTGACACTGTATATAAAAAAGTTAACAGAAAAGTTTGTCAGTCAGCTTTCGTCGTCTGTGGTGCTGTTTTTGACAAGTAGATGCTGGTACTAGGTGCATAATGTTTATTTTAGCTGGTCACAGTATTTTAGCAGACATTACAAACACTCTATGTTGCCATCAAAGTGTACTCGGTTACTACTATGCATTTTGTAGGAGCAGCTGTACTGCCTATGTTGGCATACATGTCGGGCATTAGTTTAATCAAAACGTTTGTAATGGTAAATTAGTGCATCGTGGAAATTGTTATAGCTAGCATACAAGGTTTTTACTCCAAAAATTGTGTGTATTTTGTTAGCCTAAAACTTAGTAAGGTGGGTTTGCATATGCAAGTGTTTTGTAGTTAGTAGTATGTCTCAGTACAGAGAACAACAACCATTAAACGGGTTGACCGGCTGACCCAGGTTACCGTTAAATGGCACGAGAACTCCCAGTAACCATTAACCCAATATACCACCTTCATTGTCCTCAAGTTCCTCACAAGCACTCCCAACCTTCCCTCCCAGGCCTCCCACTCTACCTCTAGCATCTAATACTATAGAGAACCGGGAGGGGGCGGGGGGAACAGCTGAAAGAAAAATGAAGAACCCACACTCCCTCTACAGTCGGCTAATTCTGGATTTGATGAGGACGTCGGTTAATTGCTGGTTCCCTCTTACGCCTGTCTGTGTATGACCGCAAGCAGGCCTGCAGTAGCCACGCAGGCATGAGGAAAGTCATCCGAGCCATGCACTCCAAGGTATATTGCAATCCTGGGTTCGGGAACTGGCTCAGTATATGCTGGCTTGCATACCTTGAATTAACACAGAGATCAGTCTTCATAATAGGCAAGTCTGACCTATATTGGCATAGTGTTAGGAAGCGCATAATGCGGCCTATTGGTTGTAAAACAATATATCGGCATAGCAACTCGTCATGTGTATTAATTGATATACGATAGTATTTTGGACTGCTGTATGCAGGTGTTTTGTGTAGTGGTGAGCTAACCATGTCGGATTAACCCGTTATGCCGTAGGTTGATCTGAGGGTAAAGCACTGTATTGCATAATTGATTCATCAATATTAGTGCAGTTTATAGAATATTGTGAATCATTTTGAGTGATACTGTCGCAAGGCGTTTTGTTGGCATATAGCTTCAGCATGCGACGAGTGGTGTCGATTGTGTGTTTCACTGAATAATTTATACATTTTTATTGCACCCTGCAGACGATAACAACTTTCGTCTAGTAGCTGCTTCCCCGTTACGTGTCGCACTGACTGATTTTCTGTGTCACCGTCAACCGTGTTGTAGTATTGGATTTATGAAGAAACTTAGCCTTCGTCAGAAACAGCCACCAAGTGACCGCTTGTGTTGTTCGGTTGTCCAGTGTTTTGCGTAGGTTCATGCAGCCGTTTATGTTTGTGGTAGTGGATTTTGTTGATGTGTGTGCTAGTTTTTTGTTGCTGTACAATAATTTGTTTTGATATCACGACAAATGTTTCCTGTATTTATAGTGAACAACTGCGTTTTGAAGGTTGCAATGCAATATGGATGATGTATTTAACTGTTAGTTTTGCACATCATACATGTGGTACATGAAACTAGACCTGTACGTCTCAATCAATTTGGCACTTAAAATGTCTGGTCGACCTTCAGCTCTCTGCCTGTGATACTAGTTTTCACTGCGTCCATTTTTGTTCTCATTTACATTATTGGAATTGGAAAAGTGTGGACAGTAGGCAGGGCGTTTACAACTTCTGGAAATCTACTGGAATTTGAAATCCCTAGTTGAAATACTGGAAATCTCCTGGAATAGGTCGATGATCGATAGATAATTGATAGGAATGACATTCAGTCATAAAGTTTAGCTGCAGTCCAGTTATTGGGAACTGGCTAGCCTAACCAAGTTTTTTCTTATGCTTGCTACGTTTACTGTGTAAACAGGATCACTCTGATCTCAGGGATTAGCAACCGTGCCTGATAATTAAAAAAGCTGAGTAAGCCCAAGCGAAGTACGTCGGGTAAACACAATCAGCATGTTCATGGGGCTGTCGCCGTGTAAAAACTGTGTCCTGGAAGTCTACTGGAAATTTGGTTGGATTTGTAGACACCGTGGTAGGGAAGACGAGGAAAGTATGGGAGAAATACTTAACCGGATGCGAAAAGACTGTGTTAGGTTATTAAGATGTGTGACAGCTTTATAAATAAATCTGTAAATTTGTCATAAATTGGGGGATCCTGGAAAATAGGTCGGTTAGATTTCAAGGTCACGGTACGGTTCTTCAACGTTAAACATCTCGAAAATGACACCAGATACATCTGTACGGCCTACATACAATGGCAGCAAGTTGCATACAACATCGAATGTTGCCAGTTTCAGTAACTTTAACGTGCTGTAATCACTGACACACGTACATCTGTCCTGTAACTGTTATAGTGCGGATGATGTGGTGTCTGATTGGTTCACGATAGGCCTAAGTATAGTGCGTTTGTAAGGCTGCAGGTTTGTTACCCAAAATTGGGGAACTTCGAACGTTATCTCACAGCAGGGGGGAGTGTAGCCTTGTCAGAGTAAGGTATAGGCTATATTATGTTTCACACCCGTAGGTTTTTACCGCGCGACGCGTATGCATAGCGCACACTATGCCGTGTAAGATGTCTGTCCGTCCGTCCGTCTGTCACACGCCGGTATTGTGTAATGATTACACATATCATCAAAGTTTTTTCACCGTCGGGTAGCCCAACCATTCTAGTTTTCCGTACCGAACAGGATGCCAATATTCCGACGGGAACCTCCTGAATGTGGGCGTCAGATGCGAGGGGTATGAAAAAATCACGATTTTCGACCAATATCTCACTTTATCTCGGAAATGATGCAAGATAGAGCCATATATGGAAAGCGACGAATAGGAAACCGCATCCAACTTTCGAATGGTACCAGTTTGAATGATCTTGAATGACCTATAGGCCTAACCCAGATTTCAAGGTCACTATATTATTCAACGTTAAATAACTCAAAAACGTTACAAGATAGAGCTATATTTACAACGGTGGACCAATAGAAACTCGCATGTGATCTATCGCACGACGCTTTTCAATGACCTTGAACAACCCCTAACCCGGTTTTCAACGTCACAATATTCTTTGACGCTGAATATCTAATAAACGGTTAAAGATACGGCCATAGTTACTATGGAAGGCGAATAGGAAACCGCACCCAATCTTTCGAATCGTAACATGAATATCTCATAAACGGTACGACATATATAGTGTCAATGGAATACTAATAGGGACTTACATACGCCCTACTCAACAGTGTCATTTCGAATGATCTTGAGTGACTTAGCGAAATATTCATTCTCACAAAGCGTCGCGCGGTCTCTGTGACAGCTGAGCTTCTTGTTAGGTTTTCGGTTGCAAACGAAAACGGAAAAGTTTCGAAAATCTCTGTCGAAAATTTTGAGGGGACATAGATTTACGTATAATGGCCAAAATTAGTGAAAATCGCACGTTGCGTAGTTACGTTGAGTGTTGACGAAATGTCATCTCGTAAACGTTTCGCCGGAGTCGTCTGAACGCCGCCCGTTTTGCTCCCCATACTTGACCGATCGCGCCAAAATGCCAAAAATCCGCTGAACGTCGTCTCTTAATTGTGCGTGTGTACCAAATTTGGTCAGGATCGTTTGGGGTTTGCCGGAGTTACGTCCGTATTCCCAAAAGATTGATTATATGAAAGCCATGTATGGCTTTCAGCCTACAATAAAATACACAAGAATCTCAGCTCAGTCAGCTGTCGAAGAGAGACCGCGCGACGCTTCGTGTGATTGAATATTTTGCTAAGTCACTCAAGCTCCTTTAGAAATGACACTATATTGAGTAGGGCGTGTGTAAGTCGCTATTGGTATTTCGTTGAAACTATGTATGTCGTACCGTTTATGAGATATTCAGCGTCAAACAATGGCGTAACCTTGAAACTGGGGGTAGGGGTCGTTCAGGGTCATTGAAAATGGCGCCGTTCGATAGATCATATACGACTTTCTATAGGTCGGCCATTGTAAGTATAGCTGTATGTTGCACCATTTTCAAGTTATTTGACGTTGAATAATCGTGACCTTAAAAAGGTCACTGAAGGTCATTCAAACTGGTACTATTCGAAAGCTTGGGTGCGCTTTCCTATTCGCCTTCCATAGTAAGTATTGTCGTATCTTTAACCGTTTGAGATATGCAGCGTCAAATAATAGCGTGACCTTGAAAACTGGGTTAGGGGTTATTCAAGGTCATTGAAAATGGCGCCGTTCGATAGATCACATACGACTTTCTATTGGTCCGTCATTGTAAATATAGCTCAATCTGGTACCGCTTTTGAGTTATTCGACGTTGAATAATATCGTCTGTGTTAGAGGTCACTCAATGTCATTCAAACTAGTACCATTCGAAAGTATGGGTGCGGTTTCCTATTCGCCTTCAATATGTAACTATGGCTCTATCTTGCGTCAGTTCTGAGATAAAGTCCGATATTGGTCGAAAATCGTGATTTTTTTTCATACCCCCTTGCTTTCGACGCCCCGTTAGGGGGGTCCCCGTCCGAATATTGCCATCCCGTTTGGTATGGGAAAACTAGAATGGTGAGCTACCCGATGGTGAAAAAACTTTGAGGACATTTATAACCGTTTAGACTCAATACCGGCGTGTGACAGACAGACGGACACACATCTTGCCACGGCATAGTCCGCGCTATGCATACGCGTCGCGCGGTAAAAATGCCTATATACAATACTGTATTTTTAGTGATTGTATTTTAAGATCATAAAATAAATGGAATAGATAAAGTTGATAATCATAATCATAAACATATTTGTAAAGCGCCATAGGCAGAGCTACATTGTTTTTCGAAATTGACAGTGGTGGTAGAAGAGAACATTCAAGTTGAATGCCCTCTTCTATCACCACTGTCAATTTTGAAAAACAATGATTCAAGTATAAGTTAGCTCACCGGGTAGCTCACCGGGTACAGCTGCACCAATGAGACGAGATCAACTTTTACTGCAGATGTCGGTGTCGAGTCTGATACTGGATATAGCGT
>Ga0209339_1001262_pt1 | contig 10621 bp, 5 predicted proteins | sample OlaalgELextract3_FD_187376 | JGI IMG/M metagenome (GOLD analysis project Ga0209339, IMG submission 187376) | Olavius algarvensis symbiont microbial communities from Tuscany, Italy - Type A ELBA extract 3 (SPAdes) (version 2) | ecosystem: Host-associated > Annelida > Digestive system >...
GGGAGGGGAGGGGATAAAAGGGAAAGGAAGGGGAAGGGGACCTACTCCTAAGGGTATGGTAGGGGACCTACTTCTAAGGGAGGTGAGGGGCCTACTCCTAAGGGCCCCCCCCACTACAGATAATGGCCCCCCTACTCACTAAATCCTGGCTACGGGCCTGTCCACAACATTTTGAGACCGATCCGGCAGACATCCAGATGTGAACCTGGATTAATCTGGAAGTTCCGATTCGAATCCCAGATCACTTTTGGTCGAGGTTACGCACCTTGGCGGAGTTAATTGCGCTCTCTGAGCACAGTCTAGTTTAGTTTGTGTAATGTTTCGCTGTTTTTACACGTTTTCTCTAGTCTGCACTGTACATAGCAATTTTGTCAAGTCGACGTGGTAGCGTTAACGCTTACAGATTCTGGGGGTCAGCCGGGGCTCTGCTCCTGTACCCTGCTGGGAGACTTCCGTCCCTCAGACCCCGTAGCATCTAGCCCGGTGCAAATTTTCACGATTAACCTACCGCGGCGTCAAACTGTTGAGGTGCGTGTTATATTGGGCGTGAAACAGTGTTGCCTGTTCGCGTGACGTACTGGGTAGTTACAGTGTGGTCTGGCGCGCCGCGTCGCTAACCGCTGCGATGACGGAGATCGTCACGTCCAGCCACAGGCACTTACGAAAATTCACCCTCGTGCATCGTTTAGGGTAAGGACCCCGCCCCGTGAGCAGTGACGTTAACAAGGACTTCGGACCCAAAGCCAAGGCCAAGGACAGATGCCACAAGGCCAAGGACTTAAGGTATCAAGGCTAAGGCCAAGGTCAGGACTTGAGATCACATAAGGTCAACGTGCAACGTCAGTATTTCATTTTGAAGGTCAAAGATGACAATGATCACAAATTTTATGTATTCCACAGCTAAACACGTGTATCGGAGACGATACAAAAGCCGCCGCTCGTCAAAGCCTAAACTGCATTTAAAAATAAAATAAAATATGGCGAAAAACGATTTTAAATATGGCGGATGGAATTATTACACCCTGCAATGTGGCACGATCATGACATTGAATTCTCCAGGTGACTGCACCCTGCAATGTGGCATGTGGCTCTGGAATCATGACAGTGAATTCACCAAATGGCAGCACCCCGCAATGTGGCAGGTGGCTCTGGAATGACATGCCATGGAATTCACCCAAACGTCCGCCGTATTGGAATTCTACATCTGGTTTCGATTTTGACCATATCACCGCAGTCGTCATGTCATTCTGCACTAGTCTGCGAAATTTTATCCAAATCGGACCACCCTCAGCAGAAAAAAGTGACGTCATGTCGATTTTCAAGATGGAGTATCTCAGCCATCTTGGATTTTAGGGGTCCAATAATGAGTTCTTTGCGAAGCCCATGTACGACTTTCTATATAGGTCGTCAATAGAGACCATAGCTCTAAATTGCTTAGTTTTTGAGAAAATCGCGTTTTTGCAATTTGGCGACGATAGACAGACAGACAGACAGACAAACAGACGAACAGATGGACACGCCCGTTGCATGAAGCCGCTCTCGCTGTCGCGAGCGGCGGCTTAGCAAACCTAGGCGCTACTAAACAAACATAGGCCTATACTACATGACACTATGAAGAATATGTCAAGTCTCAGACATATCACTTTGCTGAGTAGGCCTACGTGTCCCATCTACTGAATTTTGAATATGTGAACACGTGGCAAAAGCCAATGACTCAAGAAGTTTGTCCGATATTTAGCACGCTGTGGGCGGACTATTAACGCACTCTTAGAAACAGAACTTGCTCTACCAAAGCCGAGTTGGCAGGAGCAACAAGAATGCACTCAAATAAACAACGAAAGGAGTCGGAATATACTTCTGACGACAATATAGAAATACTGCAAAATAAGTAAAGTCATTAACGTGTGGAATTTTGTTGACATTGCCAACGTGATAATTACTATCACGTGCATCAGTAATAATAAACAGGCTGATGCAAGGACTTAATGGCCTCAAGTCCAAGGCCAAGGACTTGAGGTATGAAGGCCAAGGACTAAAATCACTGCTCCGATCGTGGGTCGGTTAAAGTCAGTAGCACAGGTTAATGCTCGCCAAAATGTACAGTGCAATTATCATTACAGACCATAACGTTGTATGACGCACAGAGCCGACGACTGGACGAGGTGAGACGCGAGGAGACGGAGTTGCTCGAGGCGCAGTCGGTCCCACTGCGCAGCTATCTCATGAAGCACATCATGCCGACGCTCACGAGAGGACTTCGCGACTGTGTCGGCGTCCGACCTGACGATCCCATCGACTTCCTGGTCAGTGCGTTCTGTTCGCTGTGAGCGTGCTGCTCAGTGCTAGAAAACTCGTTACAGAAATGTTCTCGAGTTAACACGGTCTCACTAAATTGAAGCTAAAGCAGGTCTTCGACGAGGTCAAACAAGAAAGCCATCGCAGACTGTGCGACTGTGTCTATCGTTGAAACTTTGAAACGTAGCTTACAGTCGTACATCCTTCGCACGTCGGCCTTCATTCACTATTCTACAACCACATGGAACAGTCTACCTCTACCATCTTTCCTTACCTCAAAATTCGCTTCAATGGACTACACCCACCATCGCCATTTATTATTACTACTCAGCCCGAAAGCTGATAGTCGTTTTACCATCTCACGGAGGGTAGAAGGCTGAGTCGACCTATAGTTGGCTGGTTACATACAGAGATGGTTTACCCGCCCACAGACGACCATCTTGGTACTAACCGGGTCTGACGTAGCGCAACTACGTTGATCGAGGCCAACGCGTTACCACTAAGCCAAACCGCCAACCAAGCAGGGATATCATGCTACATGTGTGTAGTATAGACACTACACTGGTAGTAAGGGGTTAAATAGGTCACGGGTTTTCGTTATGTCCCGTGCACGTTTGCCAGGCCATGCTCAATTGGAACTCACTGCAGCTCTCTGCCGTACCTGTGTCTTCATGCTGTGTGGTCTGGTGTCTTGTAGGCGGAGTACCTGTTCCGAAACAACCCGCAGGTAGACTAGAAGCGTCCAGTACAGCGGCTGTCAGTCAGCGTCATTCTGTGCCAAGTTCCAGTGTGCTGCGCTGATCTTGACTGTATTTCATCTGAGTAATAAAAACGATGCTAGTTTTTTGCTATGTAGTCAACATTTTCTTCTATCTCTAAAATTTATATGTCTGAATTCTTGTGATAGCAGTGGATGGAAATTATCGTCACTTGCAGTGAGAAGCTGAACCAATTTCTTTGGACCCGCTTAACCCGTTAATGGGCACGTTGAAACCGCAGAACAATGGACCATTATATACAGCAATACGGTGAATGGTACACTGGCCGTTGATGGGTGGGCTGTTACATTTGGTACAGCGAGGAGGGCCCCGCCAGTCCCCTGTACCTCGCAGTCCTCGCTGTACCAAATATAACAGCCCACCCATCAACGGCTAGCGTACCAGCTTCATATTATTTGCTATGGCACTATAAATACCTTTGCACTCTAAAGGGTTAAGTGTTTGTCCTTGTGCATTATAACCTGTGACACAGTATTGTCTGAAACTGTACCTGCTGGAGGAGTGCACTGCTGTGATAGTGCACGGCTGTGAGTGTTATTATTAAGACATTTTCGGTATGACTTTCAGTTATTGTTGCTACTACGACAGCGTGCCTTTACGACTTCCATTTTCAAGCTCGATCACACCGACATGTGCATAGTGTATATTGTACATTCTGACTCTATTACGCCACAAAAAGTCTGTGAATGCATGCAGTTCACATGTGCGCAGGAAAGCAATTTACTGCATATTACTAAACTGCTATATATTATACACAGATTGATTCGTGGTTCTTTCCGTCTCGGAAGTAAATAGTAGATGTGAAAAAAACTTTTTTGCGTTTTTATTATTTTTTCGACGTTTTTAGCCGAACGTTACTCCGTTACGTTCGGCTATTGTCATCGCAATTCCGTCTGTCGTATCTGTGTCGTCTGTCCGTCTGTCTGTCTGTCTGTCTGTGACGTCTATGTCCCCTACTCAGACGGTTGAACTTTTACGCAGTATTTTTGCGCCATGTAGCCTAGCCATCTGGCTCGATTGCCAAGAAAACAGCGTGAAAATACTCGCAATCGTTGTTATTTACAAGAGGATATGAAAAAGTCGCAATTTTCGACCCATATATCGCTTTATCTCGCAAACGATAGAATATACGGTATGGCCATAGATATACAAAGGAAGACGAATAGGAACTCGTATGCGATCTGTCGAATGGTGCCATTTCAAATGACCTTGGATGACCCCTGATCTGATTTCATATCAGTGACTTTGGCACGTTTCGCCACGATGGTTGTCTGTTTCTTACCTCTGTACCGAATTTGATTCAAATACCATAATCGCCGAAAATGACCCATATTTGTTCCCAACGATCGACTGATGACGTCATGCGAATTAACTTCCGGTTTCGTTTTTGTCACGTGGGCATCTCTGCGAGGTTGTGTTGCATCGTTGTACCAAATGTACAAATATCTTCATCCAGTGGTTATTAGCACGTTACGAAATTCAAGATGGCCACCGTCTGCCATATTTGATTTGTTTGGGGAATTAGTTATGGGACAACGCACGAAGGCCCATTCATGATGGTTGTCCCCTGTAAAAATTTCAGGAACATCAAATTTTATTAAATTGATATAAACTTAACATATGGCGACAAAAAGTGGCGCAGTTTCTGCGATGCATTAAGCCGTAGACAAACTAGCTATCAGGATAACAGCAGAGACTGTAATGATGACGCCAAGTTTACAGCGGCGGTTCAAGAAGGAAAAAATTGGGCGTAAACGCTCGCAGGCAGGGGCAAGGGGGCACGTGTACCCCTGGAAAATGTAAATGCTAGATTCGTTTCTTTTTGGTTCGCACAAAAAAAAAAAATCGTTAAGACACGTTTCACACGTTTCACCGGCTTAAATTGCATTTGCGGGTGAGCCGTCTCGTTTTCCCTCCCTTCCCCAGGGAAGGGGAGGAGATGGCGAAAGTGAGGAAAAAGAAGGGGAGAGAGGGAGAGGAGGAGAAAAAATGGAAGGGATGGACACGAAAGCGAGGGGTTGATGTTTGCCCCCCTGCTTGCAAAACTTCCTGCAAGTGCTCATGTTCGTCGATACGTGAGTACGGTACAACCGTCGGTCTCCCCTCACCATCAAACAAAGTATCAAGAATTTGGAGCCTGTGCCCCCTCGCCCCAAAGTAGAGCTGCCCTGAAGGTTTCAATTCAATACTGGCAGGACGCAGATCACTGCTGTCGTCGGCGACCTGTTGCATCACAGTCTGTCACTGACGTCGTGAATTTTGGCGACTGTCCTGCAGTTCGATATGTTGTTCTGTCGTTTCACGTCATTGTGGATCCACGCGGCTGAGGCGTTGACACCGTGATGGCAAGGTCGGTGAACCATGTCGTGGCGACGGCGCCGCCGGTACCAGCAGATACACACAGCCGCGGTGCCCGTCAGCGCCACCGCGGCGGCCACAGCGGCGGCGAGGATGACTGGTCCGACCGGAGACACCACGACGATCAGACTTTGTCGCGAGTTGATGCTCAACGCTTGCTCGGTGGCACTGGAGCTAGACGCGGTGAGATCGGCAGAATGACTGGAAAGCGTCGAGGCGTTGAACGTCGTGCTGACGGTCGTCGACGTCGAGAGTCTGTGTTTCGAGTGTCGTCGTTTTGCGACGTCGATGTGACATCGTCGACCGCGGAACTCGCGTCGGCAGACGCAGCGAAACCGCCGCGTGGCGTCGTCGACGTCGACGCACGTCGCGCCGTTCAAACACGGCGACGAGAGACAGTCCACATCAGACGTCGACGACGAAGTGTCTTCGACTTCGACCACGTTGTCGGCGCAGCTAGGTCCAGAGCCATCTCGGCAACGGAACTCGCACAGAGAACCTCTGAAGCCTGCCGGGCAGCGGCACGAGAACGTGTCCAGACCGTCAACACACGCTCCGCCGTTCAGACAAGGTCCGCGCAGCTTCTCACAGTCATCGACGTCGACGTCACATCGACTTCCGGAATAGCCGAGTGCGCAGACGCACCGGAAACCATCGCGCTCGTCGACACAGCGACCTGCGTGGGCAGCCATACAACAGCAACAGTATGAAGTTACGCAGCTTTACGTATCATCGAGGTGGACTAATCATCTCTAATACAGCAGCCGGCTGCCAGAAACCTAAACGTGTTGTTGAGCAATCCATCAATGCCAAGTTAATACGACAAATAATCAAGTTCCGCGGAAAATCGCGACGTCGAAGCGTTACCGAAACTCTGAAATGTCAGACGAAAATTGACATTTCCCTGCCGGCATTGAGGCGTAGCTGCATGCTTCTGATGTGACAAAGCTATTATTACCCGCCATACGGTGGTATGGTATGGGTATATCGTTTGCTGTCTATGTCTGTATAACACCGCCAACTAATGCTGAAACTTTGATAAATTAACGATAACTGTATCCGTTTACCAACAAGCACAAGTAGCTCTGCTATCGCAGAGAGGCCGCGCGATGCTTCGTGTCACTCTGTCAGTAGTTAGCTTCAATAGTACAACACGTCGAGTACAATCTTCTATTATTGGTTACTTCGGCTTCAGATTTACCGCTGCGTACAATTAAATTCTGTTGTGTTCTCTTCTCTTCGTCGTGGTCGTCCATACTGCAGGCTGCGATAAACAAGACTCACTGATGCGTCGCCGTCTGTGCGGTAAACTGCCCGGTCGACCGTCGCAATTGTTGCTCGCACTCCAGCAGTCATCGATCCGAAGCCAGATATTGGCCGAGAATCGCGATTTGTGCCTACCCCAGTAACCCCACCTGCATTCGAAGCCCCCGTTAGGGGTGTTCCCCGTCGGAATATTGCCATAACGTTTGGTACAGAAAAACAAGAATGGTGTCACTATATCCGGTGGCAAAAAAAATTGGAAGATATGTTTATTCGTTTCGACAGAATACATGAACGTGAGGGAGAGACGGACGGACGGACTGACAGACGGACAAACGGACATCGCACGATGGCATAAGCCGCGCTTATGCATACACGAAAATAGCGACAAGAATGTGACTTTGAATAAGACCGACCGTTGACGCACGGCTGTGAGGCGCAGTCGTCTATGTCCACGTCACAGAAGCGTCCAGTAAATCCAGACGGACAGAGGCAGCGGGCGGCGACTCCAGGCTGCTGCTCGTCGACGCACACGCCGCCGTTGTGACAAGGTTGCTGATGGTGACATCCAGGCAGTGATTGACAGCGGCCACCGACGCGACCTCCGAGACAGCGACACTCGTAACGGCCTACGTCAGCGTTGTACTGCTCACCGGCGACCATGTACATCAAGTTCACGATATATCATGCAGTCATCATCATCGTCATCATCATCATCATATTCTATTTGTCATAAACATTTTATACAATGAAAATGAAAAAAAACTGAACAATGAAAAGGCGGGCTACCAGAAGAGACAACTAGCTCATCGGTTGCCGGTTGAATGTAGCGGTAACACGTTAACTCGATCAACGTAGTTACTCTACGCTAGGCCCGGTTAGTGCCTCGGTCGGTGACCGTCTTTGGACGGGCAAACCACCTCGGCGCAGAACCAGGCACCCATGCAGGCCTACACAGCCTGAGCCCGCCCTCTATGGTTAGACTGGAATGAGTACCCGGCGAAAGCTGGGGGGGGAGTAAACAGGCATATCGCGTGATACACTAGCCCGTACCCGTGGTCTCGCAGCGTTCGCTGAAGCCTGTCTAAAGGACTAGCTTGCGGAGATCAGCGCCGATGTACGGGAAGCGGTAGCGCAGAGGCGTGTTCGCGACGATGCGCTATACAAATCCACGTTTACTTTACTTTACTTTCGTTGTCTAGCAATGAAACTGAATGTGAACTGACAAATATCAAAGGGTACAAAACGGTCACACACGTATCTTACAGCATATTGTCGATAGCGCAGTAATTTTGCTGAGATAGACAGCATTTAACAGTATAACAGTAAATAGTTTAATAGCGTCATAAAATATGACTGTGCACTCAGTTGTTTTTTTATTCATTAATTAGTTACACTGACGCAGCACATAAAATATACACAAATATAAGTAACGCGTAAAGAGAAAAAAATGCGTCAGCAAGACGCATACCGCCATACTGGTAAAACTATGTGCAGCACCTCAACTCCGCATTCCAACGGCAACGTGTCGCTTATTGTATGATTCAGTTACCTGCTCGACTCAACGGGTCGAGAATGATGCCTCCGCCAGGCCTCCAAATCTAACTTTGGTCTCGTGTTTCCGTGACCTTTGACCTCCTGACCCCCGTGGTTGACCGTTCATGCCCTTTCGCGCGGGGGGGAAGACTCGTGCCAATTTGCAATGAATTCGCTTCATTCATTTTCAGAACATCGCGTTCACAGTTTGGTAATTACGGACGAACGAACAGATGGACCAACGGACAGGTCGAGAACAAGAACATAAAAATAGTATATGCATTGCGTTCATGTGTTTTTATGATGTTCAAGCGTTCTGTCTGCGATAGCTAAATTTCTTATTCATCTTCTTGGGCAAGGGAAGGAGCAGGGTGGAAAGAGAAGGGAGGGATGGAAAAGGGTAGGGGAGAGAAGGGGAAGGGTAGGGAGAGAAGTAAAAAGGAATGCAGGAAAAAATAGCCTCAACATGCAACGCCCCGTGCCATACATTTTCAGAAAGCCCTTTTCACGGGCACACGTTTCCGTCGCCTTCACTTCAACCCTTCCTCAGTCACTGCACGCTCCGCTGAACAAAATGTCACAAGTGAAAAGTCTTGAGACGAGGCGCCCACCTGACAGTTTGCACCTTGTAGACACGACAGCTGGCGGTGTCGACAGTCGCGTAGATCGCGTTCACAGTCCGTGCCCGAGAAACCAGCGCCACAGACGCAAGTGTAGCCGCCGTGCCCGTCGTTACGACATGTCGCACCGTGTTGGCAGGGCTGATGCGCCGAACACAAGTCCAGCTCTGTCGACGCACATTCTCGTCAGTTTAACCCTTTAATGGACGCAGGTAATCATAGTGCCACAGCGAATAATATGAAGTTGGTATACTGGCCGTTGATGGGTGGGCTATTACACTGTTACAGCGAGGATGGGCCTGGGCGGGGCCGCAGCCCGCCCAGGGCCCTCCTCGTTGTACCAAATGTAACAGCCTACCCATCAACGGCCAGTGTACCAATCACCGTACTGGTGTATAGAGGTCCGTTGCTGTGCGTTTTAAACAAGTGGTTGTGTCGTGGAGCAGCGACATGATATGGGGCCCTCCCTGCTTGCGTTTACCTTAAACAGCACAGCGACACAGTGGGGTATCGACACTTTCAGTAAACGGCACAGCGCTATATGCTACCGCTCGAACATTATCGCCTGGCTAACTCCACAATAAGCTCTGCTGTCGTAGATAGGCCGCGCGATGCTTCTTGCCTGTATATAGTTAGCTTCAGCAGTACAATACCTCGAGCGCATTCTTTTATTATTAGGCCTAGTTATTTCGGCTTCAGATTTACCAAATTACGAATGCGTACACTTAAATTCTGCTCTGTTCTCTTTGGCGTATCCGTGCTGTCATAAATGAGGTTCACTGATGGGTGGCGATCGTCGTCAGCGTCTGCTGCGATAAACTTTACCCCACGGCTGAAACTGTTGACTATACTTGACCAGTCGATCTAAAGCCAGATATTAGTAGGAAATCTAGTTAGAGGGTGGCGGTCGGAATATTACCGCAACGTTCGGTACTGAAAAACTAGAATGGTGTGGCTACCTAACGGTTAAAAAATTTCTGTTTATCGTTTATTCGTTTCGACAGAATACACGAACGTGACGGACGTACGGATACCGCGCGACAGCATAGGCCGCGCTTATGCATAGCATCGCGCAGCAAAAATTACGCATTTTCGCTGCTATTGTATTAGACGAAACGTGCAGCGTGGAATGTGGGTCATCACGGTCTTGGTTTTACGTGAATCAAGCAACTTTATTCACCAACAATAGGCAGCAGATAATAAAAGACAAACAAACAAATAAAAGTAGAAACAAAATAATTATGTAGAAATGTTACCACTCAATATATAGCCAACATTTTTCGTTCCAGACTGGCAGCGTCTGCGAACAGTTTACATAGGCCATTTTCAGAGCTACAATATTTACGTAATTGTCGATATATTTTGCGAAATTATGCACTAAAAACGACTATCACACTTCTGCCCCAGTTACTTTGATCTTTGACCATGTGACCTCAAAAATGCTAGACCTCTGACGAGGGTACCTGCTCGTCAGTGTTTAAAAGTTATACCTTTTTTCGCTTTTGCCGTGCGATGCTATGCATAAGCTCGGCCTATACCGTCGTGTCTGTTTGTCCGTCCGTCTGTCCTGCTGTCCATCACGTTCGTGTATTGTGTCAAAACGAGTAATCGTATCCTCAAACTTGTTTCACCGACCGCCGGGTAGCCCCACCATTCTAGTTTATCCCAACCAAACACCACGAGCCATTGCAGCGTGTAACCGACAAGTACCGCCCGACTGGAAGCGACCAGCAGGAAGACCTAGCCACACTTGGCTCCGTGCAATTGAGG
>Ga0209339_1001263_pt1 | contig 10617 bp, 11 predicted proteins | sample OlaalgELextract3_FD_187376 | JGI IMG/M metagenome (GOLD analysis project Ga0209339, IMG submission 187376) | Olavius algarvensis symbiont microbial communities from Tuscany, Italy - Type A ELBA extract 3 (SPAdes) (version 2) | ecosystem: Host-associated > Annelida > Digestive system >...
ACCGGATGTAGAAGCCGACGGACAGGAACCATACACCTGGCTGTCGTCAGCATACTGGTGAAGCGACAGGCCGCATTCTGTGGCAAGTAGGACAAGGTCGAGGGTGTAGATAATGATAATAATAATGTAGATAATAAATGCTTTCTGGAAATCGACATAACATAGTACAGATGACGGCTGAATTCAGTATACATTTCTGTCATGAGCCTGAGAGTAAACTCATGGACGGCATACGAGTGAAGTGTCCGTTCACTGACTCGAGCCTTGATGCTGATCTATCGCGCTACGCTCTGCTCTGAAGCCAGTTTGTACCTCACTGGCACAGCAGTAACAGGCTAATTCCTCTGTAATAACAAGTGTATCGCATACCATACGAAAGCCGCCGCTCGTCAAAGCCTAAACTGCATTAAAAACCAAAAATAAGATGGAGCGAAAAACGATTTTCAATATGGCGGATGGAATTCTTACAGGGACGCTGAAAATGCGAGAAATGAAAATGCGAGACATGAAATTGCGGCACCAAACTGCAAGAGTGGAAAATGCGAGACATGAAAATGCAAGACATGATAATGGGGGAAAGGATAATGCGGGAAAAGTAAAAAAGTAAATTTCTGAGGTGGAAAGGTGTATAAGCGTCGTCGTACAGCACTCCCTACCTCCCTACGCTTCCCAACAATCCACAGGCTGGCGGTTCCGCAATCGAGAACACTCGCTATGCAACAGTTGGCGTTTCAACCTTTTTCGCGGCCAAGTGTCTAGTGGCGGCAGTGACACCGCTCTGTTGTTTACAACGGACAACCAGTTGCAGCTCCTCCGTGATTCGCATGTGATCTACGTAGACTCTACGTTCAGAGTGGTGTCGCCCCATTCTTACACCCTGCAATGTGGCACGATCATGACATTGATTTCGCCAGGTGACTGCACCTTGCAATGTGGCATGTGGCGCTGGAGTCGTGGCAGTGAATTCACCAAGTGGCAGCACCCTGAAATGTGATACGTGGCTTTGGGATGACATGCCACTGAATTCGCCCAAACGTCCGCCATATTGGAATTCTACACCTGGTTTCGATTTCGACTACATTACAGCAGTCGACATGTCATTCTGCACCAGTTTCCGAAATTTTTATCCAAATCGGACCACCCTCGGCAGAAAAAGTGACGTCATGTCGATTTTCAAGATGGCGGATCTCAGCCATCTTGAATTTTAGGGATCCAATAATGGGTTCTTTGAAAAGCCCAATTACATAACTTCCTATAGGTCGTCAGAAGAGACCAAAACTCTAAAGTGCTTAGTTTGAGAAAATCGCATTTTTGCATTTTGGCGTCAAGATCCAAAATGGCGGATCTCCGCCATCTTAGATTTTAGGGGTGCAGTAATGGCTTCTTTGAAAAGCCCATGTACGACTTCCTATAGGTCGTCAATAGACACCATAGCTCTAAATTGCTGTTTTTGAGAAAATCGCGTTTTTTTTGCATTTTAGCGACAGACAGACAGACAAACAGACAGACGAACAGATGGACAGCATCGATGCACTAATAATAGTAATATAATCACGCGTATGCACGGTAGTGCAATACGCTGTGTTAGAAGCCATGACCAGAGTATATGGAAAAACGGAAAATTCGACCCCCCGTAAATACAAAATGGCTAAAGATATTCAAACGCCGCCCAAAATATATGATTACGTCGCGGAGTTGAGTTGTTGTGCAAAATCCGAGCAAAATCGGCACACCCAATTTTGATGGGGGAATAGGGGAAGTTTGACTTTTTATACTCACACACACAGAGACAATCAGTCAAACAAATTCTTTCATCTCGCCTACAGATCACAAATATGGAAGGATCTGAAACATTTATGGCTCAAAACGTGTGGTTTCACGCCCAGATGTTCCTTTTGGGGTATCGTTGATGACAAATTATGTTTAAAGGTCCAAATCCCCCAAAAACCCATTTTTGGGGACCATTCAATGCAAAACCTATTATAGAGGGAGCTCTCCGTAATCGCACGTTAATGGAGCTACGATGCTGAAAGTTTACAGTTATATAGGTATAGGCAAGTACTTGGGCGCATGTCAAAATTTTTCCGCTAGGGGGCGTCCGTAGGGCGCAGGGGCTCTTAATGTAAATTTGGGACCCTCACTATTATATCGGAAACTGCTAGAGCTAGAAAGTTGAAATTAAAAACACTATTAGAGGCGGTAAAGTACTCGCTTCGGGTACAAAACTTTTTCCGCTAGGGGGCGTTCAGGGGTGCAGGGCCCCCTAATTTAATTTTGGGACCCCCCTATTATCTCGGAATCTACCAGAGATAGAAAGCTGAAATTAAAAATGCCATTAGATATGGTAAAGTACTTGCTTTGGATACAAGAATTTTTCCGCTAGGGGGCGTCTAGGAAGCGCAGTGCCCCCTAATGTAAATTTGGGACCCCCTATTATCTCCGAAACTACTAGAGTTAGAAAGTTGAAATTAAAAACACTATTAGAAGTGATAAAGTACTCGCTTCTGGTACAAAAATGTTTCCGCTAGGGAGCGTTCAGGGATGCAGGGTGCCCTAATTTAAATTTGGGACCTCCTATTATCTCCGAATCTACCGGAGCTAGAAAGTTAAAATTGAAAAGCGATTACATGTGGTAAAGTACTTGCTTTGGATACAAGAATTTTTCCGCTAGGGGAAGTTTAGGGGGCGCAGCGCCCCTAATGTAAATTTGGGACCACCCTATTATCTCCGAAACTACTAGAGCTAGAAAGTTGAAATTAAAAACACTATTAGAAGTGGTAAAGTACTCGCTTCTGGTACAAAAATGTTTCCACTAGGAAGAATTCAGGGGTGCAGGGCCCCTAATTTAAATTTAGGACCCCATATTATCTCGGAATCTACGACAGCTAGAAAGTTGAATTTAAAAATACCATTAGATATAGTAAAGTACCTGCCTTGATCACAAAAAAAATGATTCCGCTCGGGGGGGGGGGCGCGTCGAGGGGACGCAGGTCCCCTAATGTACATTCGGTCCCTCTTAATATCTGGAAAACTGCTAGAGCTAGAACGTTGAAATTAAAAACACCTTTAGATATGGTAAAATACTCGCTTTGGGTACATTATTTTCAGCTAGGGGGTCCAGGGGGCGCAGGGCCCCTAAGACAATTACTCGTTTCGGATATAAAATGTTTTCCGTACGACAACTATAACATTACAGTGTACTCACACACTAATCAGAAGAGAAAAGAGAAAGATATTTCGGCAGCACATAAAGTGCGTTATGAGCATTAATCAGCAGCAATGGCTACAATATCAAACATCTATCACCTACTGCACACTTTTGTTGTTGAGAGCTGACTAGTTATTTCTTGTAACAAATAGATATGACGTTTCTACTGCCTTTCATGCTTCTATACTTTTAATATAAAAACTGCAAATATAATTTCAAAAAACTAATAAGTTTAAAACAAATGTGTTAGAAGCCATTAATAAATTAAAACTTTAAAACAGCAAAAATCATTTTTGTATTGCAGCCGTATACTTAATTAGCATACAGCTGTATAAAATTGCATTCGGTCCAGCTTGTAATACAGACTGTCTTATACAGTGTTTGGCTTCTGTCACTAATTTGAAAGATCGCACGGGCGCATTTGATTAATGAAAAAACGACGATATAGCACGAAGCATGAAAACCAAAACGGGACTACAAAAGCTGATGATTTTATCTGTAGTAGCATATTAGCTGTTTTACGTACTCACAACTTTTACATTTAAAACGATTTTATTAACGAACAACTTCAATAGCAAAAATTCATCTGCTTTTGCTAGTATTTATTTGTTAGCATCTATAATGTACTGTAATCTTTTGAGGGGAATAGCTACCTGTCTTGCTAAAATAACGCGTGTTGTATTTTCTGGACTCCAGATACTGTTGATCATGACATCCTTCTTTCCATTCTAGCTAACCGTTTCTCCATCCAGGGCTTAGCTCTGGACTGGTTTCGTTCATACCTTGCTAACCGTACACAAACGTTCGCCTTGGCTGGTAACAGACTGTTTCCTACTCAGTGGACTGCTCTGTACCACAAGGCTCAGTGCTAAGTCCACTTGGTTTTATCTCCTACACTGAGGACATTGTTGATGTCATCGAGCGGCACAGTGTTCTACCACACATATACGCTGACGACACACAGCTGCTTGCCAATGCCATGCCGGAAGACAGTTCGACATTCCGACAACAGCGAAGTGACTGCGTCGCCAATGTGACCGAGTGGTGCACCTCGCGACGGTTGCAGCTAAATGCTGACAAGACCGCGACGATCTGGATCGGATCGAGAACAGCCATCAACAAGCTATCGTCGCAGGACCGGTCGCTTACTGTCGGTACGGGTACTACTATGTGACCCGTAGTCCTTATAGGCTACGCCCGAACATTAGACAATCATATCGGACAGTAGCCGCGTTGAAAGATGTAACTTGTGGTAGGTTCTTATCACTAGTCAATTTTCGCAGAATTTTCTAGCTATAGGTGTAGTCTTAAATTTTAGAAGTGCGCTAACCAGGATGCGTGTAATTAAAATAGAAAGTTACTGATACAACAGCTGCATCATATTGTAAACAGCCTGTTACCCAAAGTTTAGTTAATGCAAGACTATTTATAATTAAGCTCGGGCCTATGTCAACTAATTAGGTCTTCAGTTTGGTGACATAATCATCTAACAGTCAATTAGCTATGTGCCTCGTGCTATAGGCCTATCTCTACGGGCTAAGGCTATATAGCCATCAACAGACCAGACTCGTGCTGAACTTGGTAAGTATTAAATGATAAAGCAAACTGATATAAACTCTTTTATTGAGTGACATAATTTAAACTAAGTTAAACAAGAGTATAAGCCCAAACTGCGTTAAAAATATGGCGAAAAACGATTTTCAATATAACAGATGGAATTCTCCGAAATTTTATCCAAATCGAACTACCCTCGGCAGAAAATAATGACGTAATGTAGATTTTCAAGATGGCGGATCTCAGCCATCTTTCTTGGATTTGGGTTCTTTCGGAAGTCCATGTACGACTTCCTATAGGTCGTCAATTAGAGACTATAGCTCTAAATTGGTGAGTTTTTTAGAAAATCGTGTTTTTGCATTTTGGCGTCAAGATCCAAGATGGCGGATCTCCGCTATCTAGGATTTTAGGGGTCCAGCAATTAGAGCGAGGTGTGTGAGTATTCTGATACTCAGCTTGTGAGTGTCACGATACGCTTGTACAGTCTTACCTAGGTTCGTGGCGGATCGTCTTTTTAAGATTCCTTTGCCCCGAGTTCAGGTATCATTTAACGCCATTAGGTAGTAACCAATCACCGACCGGCTAATTACGTCGTGTTTGTCTGTATTCTTGTGTGTATTGTTGTATTTGTTTGTGTATTATTGTATTTTGTGTGTTGTGCTGTTGTGTGACACATTGACTTTCCCGTGCCACAGAGTGACTGTTTTCGTATATCTTATTTGGTGACGTCACTGGGTACTGCTCACTGGCTACTGCACTGCTCGCTTGCATCTGGCTTAGTTATACATTGGTCAACTATTGGTCTCTGGTTTATATTACAACTGTTTATGAACTGGACATCTATATACACCAGCTTGGAAAATAATTATTCCGGAACATCATTACGTCATTCAAGTTTATATTTCAACTGGATTTGGGTATAAGCAATTTAATTTTGTTTTATAAGCAATTTAATTTTGTTTTTTTTATTTCTAGTAGTGACGTCCAGCTTGCATTGTTGCATTACTACTTAAACATTTGTGTTTGTGGCTGGCTTTGGTTTAGAAATTTATTTATTTATTTAATCATTTATAAACTTAATTTAAACCTTTAACCTAAAACTTAGTTATTTGTTACTTCAGTTCAAAATACACAAAAGTATCACGGTAATAGCTATCATTAGAAACTTAGATAGTTATAATAATTCATTAAGGTTAGTTTCATCTTAGGTCAAGGTCATTTTAGGTTAAGTCAACTTAGGACTTTAAAGTTTAATAGTGGGTTTAGTTTATACCTAACCCCTTCTACCCATAGTGTTATACTATACCATACATAGTCACCTGGGTCTATTTCACTTAAGGTTCATAGTCACTTATTGGTTGAAGATGGCTACCGTTCAGGAGTTGTTAGCTTTGGGTCAGCAGATGGGATTAGATGGAACGGAGCTGAAAGACTTTGTTACGGAACAACAAGCACTGGCAAGAGAAGAAAGAGAGAAAGAAAGGTAGGCTGAGAAAGAACGATTACAGAATGAGAAAGAGAAAAGACAGTATGAGGAGAGGTTTTTTTATGGAACAGGAAGCCGCGAAGGAGAGGGACAGGCAGCTAACATATTATACTGAGCATACCAAGCAGATAGGGATCCAGGCCAGGGCTGCCGAGACAATGAATCAGTCACATATGCCTGGTGGTGATGAACAGGATGGTGCAGGGTCGGAGCATGGATGGTTACCCCATCACGAATCGAGGCCGAAAGGACCCAAAATGACGCCCTTTGACGAGAGAGACGACATGGGCTCGTACTTGCATAGATTTGAGAGATACGCCGAGATAGAGAGGTGGAAAAAGGATGATTGGGCTGTGTACCTGTCCGCATTATTGAAAGGTAAGGCTTTAGATGTTTATGCCAGGTTACCACCTGAGCATGCGCAGGACTATGAGGTGTTGAAGCAGGCTTTGTTGAAGAGGTATGCTTTAACCGAGGAAGGGCACCAGCAGAAGTTTTATCAGTCTAAGCCGGAACACGGAGAGTCTCCACAGCAGTTTATAGTCAGACTCAACAGCTACTTCCTAAGGTGGGTGGAGTTAGCTAAAGTGGAGCCAACTTTTGACGGTATCAGACGCATGATAGTCAAGGAGCGGTACTTGACTACCTGTCATAAAGCGATGGAACTTTTCCTTCGGAAAAGATCAGTCCACGATCTTGAGGAATTGGGAAAGTTAGCTAAACAGTACGAGGATGCACATGGGCAAAGGCTGAGGTCAGAGCGTGAGGATAAAGTGGAATCGTCCCGAAAACCCTCGGTACCACAGGAGGCTAAAGCTGGCAATAGGCCCAAACCCAGTGGGAATGTGTCACCACGGAGGCCAACTTGTTTTGTTTGTGGAAAAAAAGGACATATAGCGAAGAATTGTTTCCAGAGGAAACAGCCTACAGCAGCCATGGTTCAGGACACTGAGGAAGTAGTTGGGGCGATGATGCCTCGATGCCAGAGGTTCAATCGGAATAATTTAAGGGGGAATCAGAATACAGGAAGAAGGCCACATATCTTTAGAAGCCATGCAGGGTCATGAGTCAGTAGGGAGACCATCAGAGGAGACTGAAGTCAAGTCCTACCTGGTTTGTAGAACACATCAGAGAATGGATTGCCGAGAATGCCTAGTTAAGTCTAGACATGTGTGCAATGCCATGATAGGTACTGAGGTCACGCTTGAGTGTGGTTGTGTTGCCCCGGTATTGGCATGTGATTTAGCCAAACGGGTTACAGCCAAGATACCAGTAGTAGATGGTAAGCTGAATGGTTGTGAAGTGAAGGTCCTACGGGATACAGGGTGTTCTACCATAGTTGTTAACCGCAGCTTTGTGAAGGATGATGAACTGACAGGCAGGACAATAGTCTGTGTCATGATTGATGGGACAGCGAAGGAATACCCTACAGCCATGGTGAACATTGAGACGCCTTTCTTGAATGTTGAAGCAGTATGCACGGATCAGCCATTATATGATGTGTTCAGCGCATCCGATTCGCTTGCGATAATTGCGCTTTACAAATTGGTTTTATGTTATGTTATGTTGTTATGATCATTGGAAACAGACCTGGAGTTCGAGATCATATGGATGTAACAAGAGTTGCAGCTTGTGAGAAATTACCTGAGGTGATTGAAGCCCAAGCTATAGTCACTAAAGGCCAAGCACGGAAGGATGGAAGAGTTAAGCCATTGAAAGTAGCCGAAAGCATTGATTGTGAGTTGACCACTGCAGAGATCATTGAGATGCAGAAGCAGGATAAGAGTTTGAGTAAGTGGTGGCAGGAAGCGCAAGAAGTTGATACAGAGGACGCAGATGGACAGAAAGCACGTTTTGAGATTAAGAATGGCATGTTATGGAGGAAGAAGGAAGTGGAAAGAAGACAGGTCACTCAGTTGGTAGTTCCAGTCCCCTTACGGGAAAAGGTCATGAAATTGGCCCATGATGGTATTATGAGTGGGCATCAGGGTGTGAAGAAGATATATGATAGAGTAGTGGCTCACTTTTTCTGGCCAGGTGTACATGGAGATGTTGTTAGGTATTGCCACTCCTGTGATATTTGCCAACGAACGGTAACTAAAGGCAAGCTCACTAAGACTCCGTTGGGAAAAATGCCATTGATTGAGATCACATTTCAGCGAGTAGCAGTTGATTTGGTTGGTCCGATTGCCCCGGTCACGAATAAAGGAACCGATATATACTAACAATGGTGAATTATGCTACCCGGTATCCGGAAGCAGTTTCCCTTAAGTCCATTGAGGCAGAGACCGTGGCGAAGCACTGGTAACCATGTTTTCCCGAGTTGGAATCCCTGAGGAAATTTTGAGCGATCAGGGTTCTCAATTTCTCAGTGGAGTAATGAAAGAGGTCAGTAGGTTACTGTCCATGAATCAGATTGTTACGACACCCTATCATCAAATGTGTAACGGTTTGGTTGAGAGATTTAATGGTACTTTGAAAGCCATGTTAAAGCGGATGTGTGCTGAGAAATCCAAGAATTAGGACCGCTATCTCCCAGCACTTTTGTTTGCATACAGGGAAGTACCCCAAAAGAGTCTCGGGTTTGCTCCGTTTGAGTTACTGTATGGTCGAACAGTTAGAAATCCGATGAGCATTTTGAAGGAGATGTGGACAAAGGAAGGAACTGAACCAGAAGTGAAGATGATATACCAATATGTCATAGATCTGCAGAATCGTTTGCAAGAGACATGTCAGGTTGCTCGAAAAGAATTGAGTAAAGCACAAGGAAAGCAGAAGAAGTATTACGATGTGAAGAGTCGAGAAAGGAAGTTCAAGGTTGGAGAGAATGTCCTCTTGTTGTTGCCGACAGACTCCAATAAGCTCTTGATGCAATGGAAAGGACCATTTGAAATTCTGGAGAGCCGACATGATAATAACTACAGAATTTAGCTTGAAGGCAGAGTGAAGTTATTTCATGCCAACGTGTTGAAAAAGTTTGTGGAACGAAACTCAATTGAGAATATAGCAGTACTTGGTGCAGCTATTATTGAGGAACGCCAAGATTTAGACATGGGTGGGATCACCGAGTATGTTAGTGAGAAGAAAGAGGATTATACACAGGTGAATGTCAACCCAGATTTGACTACAGATCAGAAGGATCAGGTGTTGAAGGTGTTGGTTGAATTTCAGGACGTGTTCTCGGATGTTCCAAATGTCACAACCCTTGGGGAACACACTGTTCAGTTAACTAGCACTGAACCTATCCGAAGCAAGGCATATCCTTTACCATTTGCCCTACGGGAATCAGTTGGTAAGGAGTTAAACTTCATGTTAGCAAGTGTGGTTATTGAACCGTCCACTGCTCCTTATGCATCGCCCATCGTGGTTGTCAAGAAACCAGATGGTAATAACCGCATTTGTGTAGATTTTCGCAAGTTAAACAAGGTCATGATTTTTGACCCTGAGCCGATGCCGCAAAAAATGCAGGATATTTTTGCTGAACTCAGTTGAAGTCGTTACTTCTCGTAATTTGATTTTTGTAAGGGGTATTGGCAAATTCCAATGTGTGAGGAGGATAAAGACCTCACAACATTTGTCACCCACAGGGGATTGTTCCGCTTCACCGTCATGCCGTTTGGCTTGGTGAACGCCCCTGCAACATTTAGCCGAATTATGAGGAAACTTTTGGATGGTCGTCGAGACCTTCACAATTACCTGGATGATGTTTTGGAGCATACAGATAATTGGGAAAAGCACCTGGAACGCTTCGGACAATTTTTGTTGCGGGACCGTGCTGCTAATTTGGCTCTAAAACCCAGTGAATGTTTTGTGGGCTACACAGAGCTGGTGTTTCTTGGCCATAAGATTGGACAGGTGGGAGTTGCTCCTTCGGAGGATCTAATTGGCAAGATCCGGGAAGCCTCCGCACCTACCACCAAGAAACAGTTGCGGTCATTTCTTGGTCTCGTTGGTTATTACCAGTCATTTGTGCCAAATTTTGCTGCCATTGCTGTTTCTCTGACAGATCTTACGAGAAAGGGCAGTCCAAATGTTCTTGTCTGAACTGATGTGCATGAGCAAGCATTTCAGTCACTGAAACAGTGTGTGTCAAAGCCACCTGTTTTGCGTTTGCCAGATATCACTAAACCGTTCATCTTGCAGACGGATGCGTCATCTGATGGCATTGGTGCTAGGGGTCATGTCAAGCACCCCGTTGCTTTTGCCAGTAAGAAATTGTTGCCCCGGGAACGGAACTACTCTCGATTGAGCGGAAGGCTCTCGCTATCGTTTATGGGGTCCAAAAGTTTGAGAACTATCTAATGGGTGTACATTTCTTCCTGGAAATGGATCACCATCCGTTACAGTACTTGCAACTTGAAGTCTATCG
>Ga0209339_1001264_pt1 | contig 10604 bp, 7 predicted proteins | sample OlaalgELextract3_FD_187376 | JGI IMG/M metagenome (GOLD analysis project Ga0209339, IMG submission 187376) | Olavius algarvensis symbiont microbial communities from Tuscany, Italy - Type A ELBA extract 3 (SPAdes) (version 2) | ecosystem: Host-associated > Annelida > Digestive system >...
GCTGCGTGACTCACTTTCACTTTCCCGCAGCTTTTTGCTGTGGCTGCAACCTTGAAGTTTATCGACTATAATGTTGCTATGACATTCATTCTTCTTCTTATTATTATTATTATGTTCCCAGCCTAAGCTGGTACCCACTGCACCGACCACGGAGGGATGGCCATGCTCAGTTGACCTAGTGACCCTCCCGTATGACGAGCTTACACGTTACACCCCATCCCTCTGACTGTCCATCTGTCTGTCAAATGCCTGTGCCATTTACTGACTGTGCCGACACACAATTCTGCAAATGTGCTGTTTAACTGGCGGAAGCCCGCCGCTGCAACAGCTGTCTCAGCAACAGGCTTGCTGCATTAGCCTGTGTACATTGTCAGGGAGGGCCACTATCATCTGGACCATCAATAATGCTGATACACTTGTAGCAGTTCACTGCAGAAACATGTAGCTCTGTCCTCATGCTGTGATGAAAATGCACGACCCAGTTGGCCAGTACAATGGGTACATACGTATATAATATCTATACCCATACCACTTGGGCAGCCATGGCATAGTATTGATATGGGCAGTGCTGAGGCCAGCTACAAGTGTGGCCCAATGCACTTGCCTGCCAGAGTGCGAAGGAAGGGAGGGGAGTGTAACCAGGTGTATATGGTGCATAGCTACTGCCATTCTGCTGGCAGCGCGTGTTGAGTAAGTAAGTAAGTAAGTAAGTAAGTAAATGAGTAAACAGACATTTAAAACATGCTAGCTAAACAGAAACTGTCATGAAAGCATGTGCTGCGATGGAACCTAAGAAAACAGAATACATGTAGGTGTAGAATGAAACACAGTCGATCAGAATAATTGTTAAAAAGATAAGTTTTCAAGGATTGTCTGAAGATGATGATGGAGGATGGCTGGGTCATGAAGCTGTGAGGGAAGAGCGTTCCAAGACAACGGGCCCGACAAGGAGAACGCCCGTAGACGGAACGTCGAGGTAGACGTGCGGGGGACAAATAGCTTGTGTTGATGGCAGAACGCAAGTTAGTGCGGCCGGCGACGGCGGATAGCGGTGTGCAGAACCTGGTGATGTAAGGATGTGCCAGACTGTGCAGGCATTTGTAGGTTGTCAAGCAAAGTTTAAACGTGACACGCTGATGATAACTAAGCCAATGAAGCGTATCACGGATTGCTGACATGACCGGTACACGGCCTGGTAAGCTGAGGACGAGTCGCGCAGCAGCCCGAAGTACAGACTGGACTAATAGTCTGTACAAGAGTGGAGACCGAAATGCCTTGTGCCTCTTATTTAACAAGCTTCTCTGCAGCCATACACTATTTTGTACACTGTGTCTCAAAAAACATGTGACCACATATTCGAAGATAACTTGAAGTAGAACTGTCAGTTTACAAGTATTTTCAGTTTCCCGCCTCACCTATTTAGTGCAGCTACTTTACCCTGGGAAGCTGTCAAGACCTAAATATCATGAATTTAACCTTAAATTGCTGACTTTCCCAATGCTACAATACTATAATATTAACTGCAAAACTGTTTCCATATTATTTTACTTACTTATTATTCAACTTACAGTTTATGAATAGAACAATAACAAGATTTATTACAGACGATAAGGTTGTTTATCAGCGAGTGAGACGGGAGATGCGGTTGGTTTAAGGTAGCAGCTGAGCACGACATCGTTTGAAGTATTTGAGCTATGGATCACAGTGAATTATCCTGTACACACTTGAACGGAGAATGGTAGTTTCATGCGAATTCTCACGAGCTGATCCATGCCTTTTTGGCTTGTCCTCCTGACTGAGCACAAGGTCCTCCACTGCTACATGCTGAACGCAGTCTGCTGCTATCTGCACAGTTGCCAGTCTTGTGGATTCTCTTTAGCAGACTGTCGACGCTTCCACGTTTCCAACCCTTGTCAGGCAATTCACTTAACAGCCTTTGTGCACCATACTGCTTTGACAGACAGAGATGTTTAATCAGAATCACATTTTCCTGTGAAATTTTCATGATTTTGTTTAATTTTTTTACTGATATTTAGGTTCTGACAGTGTCCACTACCAACGTAAAGCAGGTGCACAAAATAGGTGAGGTGGGAAAATAAGAACATATGTCAGTGGCCTACACTCTTGGTAATGGGTGCCAAAAATTGTTCTAAAAACGGACAATTCTATTTCAACTTAGCTCGTTAAATAACAGGCATAAGGACTTTCAATCTCCACTCCCCCACACACACTGCACAACATGCACTGCCAGTATAATGGCTGTAGCCGTGCACATCTACACTTGGATATACTTCCCTCCCTTCCTTGCCATCACAGTGGCAGGTGCAATGGGCTGCTATTAAAAGCTGGCCTCAGTGCTGTTTGTGGCAACTCTATGCCATGGCGGCCCTGATGGTATGGTATGGTGATTGGTGACGCCACTTCCTTTGTCTGCTCACATCTCCAAATGATCGATCTGATTTGTGGCACATTTCAGGACCATTTTGTTCCAAACACATCAGTCAACTCTACCTTCCAATATTCGAGTGGCTGACAAATAATAACTAGTTAAACACATCACTAATCAGATTTGAAAAGATTACAGCAACAAATCCACATCAAGATGACATCACTGACACAAAAGCTGACAAAAAAACAAAGAAGAATGTAAACAAACAAAATGTCCAATTCTACTGTTTTCTCACTAGCAGAGGCCATGCAAATTAAATTGGGCTTTTTAAGTAAGTAAGTAATCCAAGTGACCTCACTTTTTCGACAGACCACAAACGACTACGCAAACAAGTGTGGCGCTTTCACGGGTGCTAGCACAAGTTTCACAGGGAAAGTTTTTCATAGGGGAAGAAACATCTGGGACATGCATTGTCCAGGTGGCCATGCATCGCTGCTGCCATGCACTGTCACCAGCAGCAGCACGTGTTTCATGCGACAGACAAAAAATGAATGGACAGACGAACAGAAGGACAGCGCCACTGCATAAAACCCGTGCTTTTGTCATGGTGGCTTAATAAGTTGGATTTGAGACATTTCACAGTTGTAGATGAAGATGTTTGACGAGTGTACAACTCACGGTAGGGTCGTCCGGACTGTAACATTCCATTGGAACCTCTTCCTGCGTGCGGAAACGTCCTTCGGAGTCTTTGACAAGTTTCAGTCGACCTTTCTTTGACTTTTTGCCGACATCTGTCACCGGAGCCTTGAATACATTCACCTTCACAACCACCATACACCATTAGTCTCAGTGCGGACTTGTTCACACTGTAAACAACCCAGAAGGACCTCAGTGACATTAAATGCCAAAATATACAATTGATATGGTATCATGGTATAGTAGGGTTTAACGTCCCACTCGACACATTATAGGTCATTTCAGAGACGGTTTTACGGGTCACATGACCCAACCAACAGTGTCATAGCACTGAATGATGATGGTTAGTCAACCAGGTCAAGGGCCAATCCCACTAGGCTCAGCTCACTAAAAGAAACGGATGTGACCAAAAATTGTTTTACTGTATATATACTGTAGTACCATGAAGACTGAAGACACAGAAACGCTTGGAAATAGAGAGTTAAACCAAGCAAGATCAAAGCCCAATACAGTCGACAGAAGAAGAACTGATCTCTGTGCACCGTTATAACAGTAAACAATACTGTAGCACAGAAGATACAGTTTTCTTAATATTCCCCTTCCTCCAGACCAACATCACATCTCAGATATGACCAAGCAGAGGTGAGGGATATCAGAACCTATAAGAGAAATTGGACAGTTTAATGTCAGCAGCTCTCAGGTGAGTGACACAGCAAGGTGTTAGGTTCTCAGGTGAATGACGCAGCAAGATGTTAGGTTCTCAGGTGAATGACACAGCAAGATGTTAGGTTCTCAGGTGAATGACACAGCAAGATTCTCAGGTGAATGACACAGCAAGATGTTAGGTTCTCAGGTGAATGACACAGCAAGATTCTCAGGTGAATGACACAGCAAGATGTTAGGTTCTCAGGTAAATGACACAGCAAGATGTTAGGTTCTCAGGTGAATGATGCAACAAGATTCTCAGGTGAATGACACAGCAAGATGTTAGGTTCTCAGGTGAATGACACAGCAAGATGTTAGTTTCTCAGGTGAATGACACAGCAAGATGTTAGGTTCTCAGGTGAATGACGCAGCAAGATGTTAGGTTCTCAGGTGAATGACACAGCAAGATGTTAGGTTCTCAGGTGAATGACACAGCAAGATGTTAGGTTCTCAGGTGAATGACACAGCAAGATGTTAGGTACAGCAATTGTGAACGACTGTAGACATAGCAGCATAAGACGACCATAGCATTCCAGGAAGCTGCCAGTTGTTAGCAGACAATTTAACCTTCAATCCTAACTGAAGTATTTTGGCACACAAATAAGGGACATAAAAACGGATCAACCAATGTTGACAGCAACATGGTAAATTTGGGTAGTGGAGACTGGAGATCACTGTCGCTGTCACATGATTACTGACACTGACGAATCCATTGCAAAAGTGTCAGCAGAGTTATTCTATCCACCCACATGTCCCATTACAATGACTAACTGTCCTTCATTAGTGGCCAGGTGGCCATCAGCCTTTTATACATCGTAGTAAGTAAGTAAGTACTTCATACATCATGGTAAGTAAGTCAGTAGAGTTATTTGTATATGGCGCCACAACTGCTAATCAGTCTCAGCAGTGCCAGTTGATAGACTATTTGACAACAAGCAGGTGCGTATTGACCACAGTGTAAAACAATACAGTGTACTGTAGACCATTAGTGGCCAGGTTGCCATCGGCCTTTTACACTGTGCCTCGTGACAAATGGAATTATGGGATAATGATGCCGTTTTTATAACTCAAAATTGAGGCATAGGTTAAAATGTTGAACACTTGACCTGCATGCATACATTGGAAAAAACAAACGTTGGTATTCCTAATACATGCAGACATTGCAGTTACTACTGTACTTAGTAATATACTTAATAATCATTTTTTAGCAAAATAAGCTGACAACTAGAAATCAATATGCATCACCTCCCAAAGGCAATGCAATACTGGCAGGCCCCTTGACCGTTTCTGACAAAATTTTGTGTTGTTGTGGGATTTCTATAGGTACGCTCTGTTAAGCAAAATTTCCCCTTAAGTGATTTTTACAAAATTTTGCGGGGGAAAGAGTCACAGGTCCGCACCCTAGCGCCAAATTTAACCCTTTTGGCTTTAACAATGTGGGCTTACAGCTCCCAAAATCGGTATTTTTTGGTAACAATTTGCCCCAAAGGGGTATGTCCCCTTAACGGATTTTTACCGAATTTGGCGTGGGGGGGGGTCTCTCAGGATTGCGCCCTCACGCCAAATTTTTCCACTGTGGCTGTAAAAATGTGGGCTTAGAGCCCCAAACCGCAAAAATTGGTAATTTTTGGTATATATTTGGCCAAAAGGGGTATATCCCCTTAAGCAATTTTTACAAAATTTGGCGTGGAGAGGGTCTTCCAGGTCCCCACGGTCGTGCGAACTTTCACCATTGTGGCTTTAAAAATGTGGCCTTACGGCTGCCAAAATCGCCAAAAACAGCAATTTTTGGTATAAATTTTCCCCCAAGAAAAAATCCAGGGGGTCCATAGTAAAACTTGAATATAGGTACACAACTAGAAATCTTCCTCTATGCAATGGTACCATAATTGTCTAAAAAATTACACTGCTTCATGGTGTTTCCATTATCACGAACTTCATAATTCCAATGCGTGACATAAAAAAAACAAAAAAAGAGAAATAATCTACAGCCGGCAAGCAACCTACGATCCCCACCATACTTGGCATGGTGATGGAGGAGGTCCGTCCCATTTTTGCAACCCCTAACTTTTTTTATCCGACCAGTAGTTTTGCCGCTGGGGGCTATTAAAAATTAGTGGAAAAATGCCCCCACCGCAGGAAAATGGTTATAACTTGGGTGTTTGTTCCTCGAAAGTGACCAAACTAAAAACTTAAAAGCTACCTATAGATGCGTACAAACGCTGAGAATTTCTTAAAAATATTGCAAACGAGTCGCCCCTGAAATACAAATTTCAGGCCAAAATTCAAAATTCTGACAGTTTTGGGGGCTGTATTCCCACATTTTTGCCCCAATAAACGAGAAATTTGGCATGGGGAAGCCAAATTTCACGTTTATCGGGCAACGTGACACTGCTTCATGGCAAAAAAACCATTTTTGGACCACTGAGTAAAAACAATGCCGGCATGGCTGATTGATCATATCCACGTTGCCGACCACCAAAATGAGGTGCAAGCTAAAGCACTTCCAGTCCCGTGTTTCACCAGGAGCTGAACAACTGTGCCTGTTGGCTAAACTGTGGTACTGACTACTGAGATTGTGCCTAAAGACCGCCAGTGAAGTGTCCAATGTCCACAGAGCTGCTGGTGGACAGCTGCAGATGGCACCGGCTGCGGACAGCAAAACTATTCTGTCCTGTTGTGTCGTCGTCCAAGCTCGTGGCATTTACAACATGCCGACAGTCACTGGCGATGTGATACATGCACAAGTCTAACAGGTACACTGGAACTACACCGTGCCGAGACTTGTACGAGTACTGCCGTCTTGAAGACAATCCCTCGATAAACAGGCAGCCAGTACAGACGTGCAAGGACTGGTGTGACGTGACTGCAACAGCAAGCTCCGGACACAAGGCGAGCTGTAGCATTTTGTGACGACAACTCCAGCCAGCAGTGAATTGCAATAATCCAGCCAACAGTACACACAAACATGGACAAGTGCTTGATGACGCATCTGGTAGGAGGAAATGTAGAATAGGGACCTGCGAAGCTTCGATTTGAATTCGAATCAGACGTCCCGATGCGATTCGACAGTGACGGGCCGATTCAAAAATTTTGAATCGCTGCGCCTGCCACGTTTGCCATCGTACCATAAACAGCACTCACTGTTCAACGACAAATTTCAATCGTTTCGGAATTGCTACTGGGATTTATATTGAGTTTAATTAATTCATGTACTTGTAGATAGAGCATGCACACTACTGCTAGTAGCCTAGTAGCGATCGCGCAATATTTTTGATGAATCCGCACATCTCTGTTTTTCGTCTGTAATAATTATCCTAGTGCGCCTGCCTACAAAATAACAAAACTCCTATATGGCAATCAACAAAAAATTAACATTGAAGCTGTAAATGACTATCCACCGATTCGATTCAAGATTAGATTCGAATTGTAGCCGCCGATTCGATTCGAGATTCGATTCGAACAGAAATTTCCGATTCGCGGGTCTCTAATGCAGAAAACAACTGTAGTGATATGGTAAAAAGCGCCCAAATTCCAAAACTGGGGGGGGGGCAGATCCCAGGTGAGGGGGTCACCATAGATAGCTGAAAGGTACCACTGGATTTCTAGGGTAGGGTTTGCCATTGGTGTTCAACAGTAACTACAGGCCTCCAACGCACTGTTTAGCCATAATTCATGAGCACAACCAACTGATGATCAACCAAAGACGTCACAACATGGTCTATTGCAATGTATGCCGCTCACTATAGTGACGGAGGTGCATAAAAATTAATCTCAAGATTCACTAGACTGAAAATTGTAATTGAGGAGCAGCCCTAGTCTAACTGCTGGACCGACCAACTCCGCCAGGACCATCAGCACCCACCTGCTGACCTATGGCGAGCAGCCATCCAGCGTGGTCACACTGGAGCGACGCTACAGTCCTCCACGACTACGCGATGACGACGACGACGACGACGACGACGACGACCTAGTCTAAAGGGCATGACAGACTTCACTGTTCACCACCGCTATTTACTGGCCATGGTGACAGTGGATTCATGTACACAAGTCAGTGTGTAGCCCAAATGGCTAACACAATAAGCTCCTGCTGCCATCAATATAATAATAAATATTTTTCCACTGGCCTAACTGGCCCAAAGCACCGGCTGCTCATAGCAGGCAGCCAGCACTACTGCGCTCATGGGCCAGTCAGGCCAGTGCCCGACAAGTACGCGTTTCAGGTTACAGATGAACAAACGGACAGACAAACAGAAAGACGTCGTCATCGCGTAAAGCCTGCGTCTTTGTGGTGCGTCGTAACCCTTTAATCGCCACATTAAAACCGCAGAGCAACGGATCATACAGTGATTGCTACACTGGCCATTGATGGGTGGGCTGTTACATTTGGTACAGCAAGGAGGGGACTGGGCGGGTCAGTTTCAGTAACAAATCACATCACAATCTCCACACATCAGTCTCCAACGAGCTACTCACCGGTTTGTCATCGACAACAGCAAAGCTGCACTTGAAGGCACACTTCTGAGTGTCGCGGTCAACCTTCTGCAGCAGAGCGCCTCCACTGCCGAACACCAGGTTCTCTGTGCTCCAGCCCGCCTTCTCTACACCGTCCAGTACCGACTCCAACGTCTCGTAACTTATACCATCTCCTTGCAGCACACGTAGGTACCGCGGCAGTACCTTCTTACCCTTGCTGTTCATCTCACAGCCAAACTTCTTCCCAAGAATTTCCAACACCTACAGACACGTAATCAGACAATGAAGAAGTAGTTGGTCCGTACTATATGGCTTTTCTCACTGTATTATTAAGCGCCTCACTTTACGTTAGTAAAAGAGGCGCTTATTGAGATAGGCTGTGTCGTGACATCGTTGGTTGTCATGCGCGTGCACTGTGGCCAAACAGTGCATCCCAGGCCCATAGTTACTATGGAACACTAATAGGAAACCCTACCCCAGGAATTCAATGGTACAAATTTAGACCCCCTGGGGTGACCCCTCACCGGGGAATTGGCCCCCTGTGAGGCGCTTTTTGTCAAATTACTTTGACCTCTTGTTGTATTAGTACCAGAGCTAACATGTCTAAAATTATATTTAGCTTTATTTTTTTTATTATTCCGAAAGCATAAAGGATTGCAAAACGAGTTTGTCTGAAAACACAATTGCTATTTTCACATAATTTTCATTATTCTCCATAATAATAATTCTAAATATATTTAGTTTATGATGATAATTAATTTTTTTATAGTTTTAGTTTTAGTTTTTTTACAGTAAACATTGTAATATGTGAAAAATCTTGCAGTCATCAAGTACAGTCTCCACACTCCAGTGATTTATAATTCACACTATTGTACAGTAGGTTGTATTGTCCTACTCGACACATTATATTCCAATTCAGGGACAATTTTACGGGTCAGATGACCCAACCGACAGTGTCACAGCATGGAAGGACGATGGTTAGTCAACCAAGATAATCCCACTGGGCTCAGCACATCAAAAGGTTTGAAACATAAATAGCAGCAGGAAGACCACTCGATACATTGTAGGCCATTTCAGAGACGGTTTTACGGGTCAAATGACTCAACTAACACACAGTATTGCAGCACTGAAGGACGATCGTTAGTCAACCACGTCAAGGGCCAATCCCACCAGGCTCAGCTCACTAAAAGGTAAAGAGAAGGATGTAAGCAATTTTTTTTAAAAATATATCTGCAGATCCAAGACACAAAGGCACTCGGCAGACAGACAGCTAAACCAAGTAAGATCAAAGCCCTATACAGTCGACCGACCTGTAAGAACTGCTCGTACCTTTGCACCATTATACACAATACTGTAACACAGAGACAGTTTTTTCCAATATTCCCCTTCCTGCAGACCAACATCACATCTCAGATGTGGCCACATGATCTCAGATGTGGCCACGTGGAGGTAAGAGAGGAGAAGATTGAAAATACAAAGCGAGCTAAACCAAATGACAAACATTATCACCTTGATAACGACAGTCTTTGGGTCACCAGAGTCGGGACGGATGACAAGTCTGGAGTTATCCTGAGATCCACGTTGTACAACCAGGTCATGAAGCTCCTCACCAAACAGATTCTCACAAGCGTTCCACACATCGTAGCTGTCGCTCACCACCGACACTGGTCCTTTAGGAAACCGCGTCAACATGTTGCGGAACGCATCCACTTCACCAGCACACGTCCACGTTGTCACCGTACTGCACATTCACAAACTGTTTATGACAGACTACACCCATCTACATTGTCACTGTACTACACATTCACAAACTGTTGATGACAGACTACACCCATCCAGTCCACGTTGTCATCGTACTGCACATTCGCAAATGGTTTGTAAGAGACTACACTTGTCCACATTGTCACTGCAATGCACATTAACAAAACGTTTATGAGAGACTGCACTCATCTACGTTGTCACCGTACTGCACACACACAAACTGTTTACAAGAGACAACAAACATGTCTGTGACAACTTCTCAGCCTTACTTTTTGAAAAAGATGCCACTTATCTGACAGTCAGTTACAAGTCGCGCCTCACAGTATGCAAGCCAGCACATTCTGAGCCGGTTCACAAGCCTGGAACTAGGGAGGCATGTATCAGGAAGGGCATCCGACATAAAAATGCCTGGGAGTGCATGGCTGGGCTTACTCTCACTCCTGTCTGTGTGGCTGCTGCAGGCCTACTAGTGGTCACAGAGTTAGAGACATGAGTGAGAGGGGTCCAGCGGTTAACCAAGGGCCGCACGGCTGCTGCAGGCCTACTAGTGGTCACAGAGTTAGAGACATGAGTGAGA
>Ga0209339_1001266_pt1 | contig 10604 bp, 5 predicted proteins | sample OlaalgELextract3_FD_187376 | JGI IMG/M metagenome (GOLD analysis project Ga0209339, IMG submission 187376) | Olavius algarvensis symbiont microbial communities from Tuscany, Italy - Type A ELBA extract 3 (SPAdes) (version 2) | ecosystem: Host-associated > Annelida > Digestive system >...
ATAGACTGCCAGCCGACCTCAGACAGTTGCGTTCGACGCAGACATTCAGGCGCCATCTTAAGACATTTTTATTCGCTGCTTCTTACTGAGCTCCGATAAACAGACATTCGTGGACTATGTAATGCGCTGTAGCCTGTCGGTCTAGTACTGTAGGCGGCGCATTAGAAATGATCTCGTTACCGTTACCGTTACCGTTACCTCAGCTGGTTCTCTGTTTTAATTTTACTCGCAAGAGAGCAAGTGCCAGTAAGTGAATATTTTAATGCTGATTATGTGTACCATGATTTTGATACTGGACCAGATTTTCAAAGTTATTTGAAAATATGACAGGGGTCCGGTTTTTTGAGAGGCAGTTGATTGAAAGGTATTGACATGAGACAAACCGTCTACATTATGGATTATCTTTCCATGTGCATTATTTTGCGTGCTTGTAGCATGATGATGCCGGGGAATACCGCTGCATTGCAACCAATGAAGCCGGTTCGTCGGAAGGATTTGCGCACCTGACCGTTAAAAGTATGTCGTCATATTACGGGAGTCAATAGATCATTTCACTCTTTGGATCAGTCTTTCGCTGAGACCAAAGACGGAGACCGAACGGCTCAACTTTGGTCTTAGTCCGGAGTTGAGATTAACCAATCACCGGAGCGCGTGCGTCATCGCTGACGTCATCGGCGACTCATCGCTGATTTCGCCGTATTTCTTTGTTTACTTTCGAACTAGCGAAAAAGTGAAGTGATTTTCGCTCATCAAAACTTAATATCTAACTGATTTACGTATCGCTGAGCGATTCGCTGAGTCCAAACAAAAATGACTTCACTTTTCGCTGATTTTTGGTCTCAGTCCGAATTTAAGACTCAGCCAAAGTCTCAGCGGAAGACTGATCAATACTGTTAATTGCTGCTAAATATTGGCCATGCCCCAAATTTTTGTCGCGCTTAGCTATGCTAGAGGGCGACATAGGTACAGGCGGCGTGTCCGTCCGTCTGTCCGTCACACGCTGTTATTATGCATCAAAACCAATGAACGTAGGATCATGCGATTCTCACCGACGCATAGCCCGCTTAGTCTAGTTTTTTTGAGACATACCCCACGTCGCATGGACTATTAACCCTAACCGACCCTGACAATCATCCCACGTAAACATCCGTCCGTGTTATCCGTGCTTACTGCGTACAGGCAGATGATATCACTCAATGCTATTGGGTGCAGACCAGATCTAGAGTACAATCCAGGGTGGGTTAAATGCAAACGGAATAGAATATTTTTAATGTAGAAACTTTGCTACGTTTATGGCGAAAACGGTAAAGATACGGCCATAGCTACAATGGAAGACGAATAGGAACTCGTATGCGATCTATCGAATGGTACCATTTCCAATGACCTTCAGTGACCCCTAACCTAGATTTCAAGGTCACGATATTATTCAACGTCAAATGACTCAAAAATGGTACATGATAGAGCTATAGTTACAATGGCAGACCAACATGATGTCATACATGATCTATTGATCGGCGCCATGTTCAATGACCTTGAACGGCCCATAACCCAGATTTCAAGGTCACGCCAGTATTCGACGCTGAATATCTGAATAACGGTACAAGATAGCGACGTATTTACAATTGATGACGAATAGGAACTCGTATGCGATCTATCGAATGGTGCCATTGTCAATGACCTTGATTGACCCTTAACCCCAATTTCAAGGTCATGCCATTATTTGACGCTAAATATCTCAGCAACGGCTAAAGATATGGTCGTGGTTGCTATCGTGTCGTATCGGGACGGTGTGCAACGTTGTAGTGATGCCGATGTTCAAGGTGGCGCCCCCTGACGACGTGCTCGTGGACCAAGGACAGACGCTAGTGCTGGACTGCTCAGCTGCTGGTGAACCGAAGCCAGTCGTCATGTGGCACAGGGAGTCCGTCAACAATCCGGTCAGCAGCGAAGATCGCGCGTCTGTCCTTACCAACGACTCGCTTAGGTGCTACAGTCATTTCCTACTAACAGTTGAGATGATTACTACCCGCGACGTAGGAGCGAGTTAGTATTGTTTTCAGCTGAGTGTGTCGGTCTGAAGTCTCTCTTATTCTTTTCGGATTTGACTAGGTTGTCATATAATTATCATGAACACATGTATATATAATGCATTTGGTAAAGGTGTGTGTGTGCGTGAGCGTGTGTCCGTAGGATAACTTGACAACTATCGCATATACAGTCAGAATCGAACCTTCCAGTGAAATTTTCATGATTTTGTTTAATTTTATTGATATTTAGGTCTTTTTGACAGTTTCCAAAGTAGGTGCACGAAACGTGTGAGGTGGGAAAATAAAAACACCTGTCGATGGCTCGGTGTGCCAAAAATTTGTTGTAAACGGGCGATTCTAGTTCAACGCATCGTCGAGGACGCAGTAACGTGCTTTTTTGTAACACAGTGTATATGTTTTCTGCCTAGTGAATACGCAGACTGGAGAAAAATATCGGACGAGTTCGCATGTCAAAGTCACAGGCCAAGATCAAGGTCATTTTCGGAGGGTCCAAGGTCACAGGGTAAGGTTGTGAACGAGTTATGAGTCATTCTGTCGCGGTTGGCGAGACCATTCTATCTGCAATGGCTTCGTGTTCTAAGCCTGCCTCGCGATGGCGCAGTCGGTAGCGTCGCGGTACGCGCTGCCTGGCGAGTCGGGGTTCGAGGCCCAGGCTAGCCGGATCATTGTGTCAGGTTATAGCAGCGTATGCTTTGAGATTAAATTCTCGGGCAGGCACAGAGGGTTCGACGGTGTCCAGGGTCCTCTTTAATCTGTGACCGTTGGCTAATATTGGGTTTAGAGACGCTCAGTATTAGTCGCTGCTTGAACCATTGATAACAGATAGCCTCCTGCTGTATGCCTGGCCGGTCATCAATGGCTCTGTTCACACGCACCGCTAAATTGGACCCTGAGGCCCACAGTGCGAGGTGCGCATGAGCTATGGCCGTCCATCATGTAGTAGGTATTAGTCGCCAGAGAAACAGTGGTTATAGGCCAAGTTGGATAAATATCATGGCACAAGATCTCTCCACTCCCGATCCCTCTCTTAGTCCTACACACCTCTCTCTAAGGAGAGGTCGCGCAACTTTACTACACACTACACACACCATCAGGTTAGCTTGATGGTGTCGCGCAACACTACACTAGTCCCTTCCGTGGGGTTGCGCATTGGGCCAGCCTGTGAGGCAGGCCTCAGCGCTGGCATGCGAAGGGAGCGTGTGCCACCCCGAATAAGAAAGAAAGAAAGAAAGAAAGAAAGAAAGAAAGAAAGAAAGGCTTCGTGTTCCAGTTTCTTTTGCTTTAGACCCGTTAAAGGACACTACCGGTACCGTCTTATTGACATCACATTTTCAAACAAGTGTCGCCAGGCACAGTCAACCTCGCCCTACGCCTCATTGCAAGGTGCTGCCTTTAGGCAAATTTAACCCTTTATGGATACATTAAAACCGCAGAACAACGGACCATTATACCGCAATACGGTGATTGGTACACTGGCCGTTGATGGGTGGGCTGTCACATTTGGTACAACGATGAGGGGCCTGAGCGGGCTGCGCCCCCTCCCCCTAGTCCTCTCCTCGCTGTAACAAATGTAACAGCCCACTCATCAACGACCAGTGTACCAACTTCATATTATTTGATATGGCACTATAATTGCCCCTGGACTCTAGAGGGTTAACTAATGAACTTAGTTCTTTTTGTAGGATAATAGCGGCGCAAGCGTCCGACAGCGGTGCGTATTTGTGTGTGGCGAAGAATTCAGTCGGCTCCGTTCTGGCAGCCACGCAGCTCTCTGTCCGAGGTACGTGGAACTGTGTCGTCGATGCGTGTTCTTGTGTTTGGTTTAGGGGTCATCTCGCGTACATAGTTAATTGTGCGGAATTTTGTTGCAGTCGGTTCAGGGGTTTTGATTCTGTGGGGGTCAAAGTTCGCCATCTCCCATTGACTAGGCCGGTCGCCGTTAACACAGTGCTGGCGCTACCGCGCAGCCTGTGATTCTAACGCCATTGTGGCTCAGTGGCAGTGAGCACGGGATGTCATGCTATACTTTGCTACACTGCGTGTCTATCCAAAATTTGAAACGTTGTTTGAGACTTACGCGGGACAGTGGGGGACGGTCCACCAAAAGCTTGAGGTGGGGGTCAAAACCCCAATATCACAGTCTGAACGGTAGATCAGTGTTAACGGCGACCTTCAATTCCTATGGTGATAGGCAAATTTCAACCCCCCCCCCACAAAATCGATACCTCTGAACCGATCAATAAAAAACTCGGCACAGTTGATTACGTCCGCGAGACGACCCCCTATACCAAATTTGGTACAAATACAAACACTGGGGGCTTCTCGGCAAATGGGTGAAATATAACAAAAATTATTTTTTATTTATTTATACCTATTTTTCTCAGACTCGCGTACAGGTCAGACCTGTTGATGGATTTTTATACACGATAGCTCAAAAGACGTGAAATCACGCAAGGATGTGCCTTTTTGGGGTTATAAAACTGAAATTTAATTTTAAACCCCTATTTATCCCCCAAAACCGTCAAATTTTGGCCCAAAACGGATCGAAAATGCTTAACAATGAGGGCACTCAAGAGTAAACTACCCTTAATCATTATTGTAGCCCCATAAAAGTTGCACAGTGAATAGGCAAATTAGGGTCGGCGATTCCAAATATGGCACTTTCGACGACATATTTTGACCCCCTGTCCCCATTATCCCCCAAATCCCCAAATTTTGCATTACAAATAGTAGTTTTTTGATCGAAACACACTGTTCCCGTCATCATAGATGCACATTATGCTAAAATATTTTTACGCAACTTGGGTACGGGCAGTAGCTTATCAAAATGAACTTTCAGGGCCAATATTAATGGGGGTCTGGGCTAGGAAAGTAGGTAATAATTTGGGACCCCCAATTTATTTCAGCAACCGTTGAAGCTAGTAACTTCAAATTTGGTATACAAGTTTGGCTTGGGGAGCAGCTTACCAAAAAACAACTCTTACAACCAAAATTGGCATGGGTCTGGGCTAGGGGAGCATCCAAAAAAAATCGGGACCCCCTATTTATTTCTGCAACCGTTGAAGCTACCAACTTCAAATTTGGTATACAACTTGGGCTTGGGGAGTAGGTTACCAAGAAACAACTTCTAGGACCAAATTGGCAGGGGTCCGGGCTAGGGTAGCATCCAAAAAATGGGACCCCCGTATTTATTTTTGCAGTCATTGAACCCAGCAAGTTCAAATTTGCTATACAACTTGGGCTTGGGCAATAGCTTACCAAGAAACAACTTTTCGGACAAAAACTGGCGGGGGTCTGGGCTAGGGAGCATTGGAAAAATTTAGGACCTCCTACTTCTTTCTGCAACCGTTGAAGCTAGCAACTTCAAATTTAGTACACAACTTCGGTTTGGGGAGTACGTTACAATAACAACTTTAGTACCGAACTTGGTAGGGGCTGCATGGCTGCGCTACAGGAGCACCTCAAAAAATTGTGGGTATCACGTACTCCGTACCACGTACCCTGTACCAGGTAATAGCTACAGAAATGTAATAAAACTGCAAATATAAATGTAAAGAACTGCGGTGTATATACACGAGTTAACGGCGAATGACACATCTATAACTGCAAAAATTACAAAAAGGTGATATTACTCCGCAGCACATTGACATTTAGGCGATGTGCTGGTGGGTAATATCACCTTTTTGTAATCTTTGCAGTTTTAGATGTGTCATTCGCCGTTAACTCGTGTCTAAACCGCAGTTTTTTTTACATTTATTTCATTTATCGGCGTGAAAAGCTGAACATAACCATGCCACTCTCCAGCTACAATTAGCTTTTACGCCATGTCTTCTGAAGTCCGATCGCCAAAGTTTCCGACTGTGTGTAGTAAGATAAGGTCCGCTGAGTCAGAATATGATGTTGCAATCTCAACCGAAAGTTGGAATAAATGGGAGTTGCATGCACAATGTTGCCAAAAACGGGCTTAGAGACGCCTTCGAGTTTCCGATCAGCTTGGCCAATGTACCAGAGTATCGGTCGTCTATCTCGGGATAGGCCTATCCCAGTTTCTTGTTTAAGTTGTTCGTCCAAAATATTCACGATAGATTACAATACAATAGTCTACAATTTATTGAAAGCAGCAACAAATGTGCATACAGAAATATATTTGTAAATGTCACAGTAGTCAGTAGTCAGAAATATTATGCACGAAAATTAAAAGCGAATGTTAAACGTGATAAGAGGAAATTACTAAAAATTTGAAGAAGAAAAAAACAATTCAAACATAACAGACAACCATTGACATATTACACCATTGACTTTTGTCAGACATTCAGTTAATACACGGTGAGGCATGATTACCGGACCCCCTAGATTAAACGGCATATGTATACTTAGGTATAAAGGGTAGCTGTCAGTGCCGGTCATTCGTGCCTTGTTGACGTGAATTTTTAATACCGGTACTTCTAACTTATTTGGAATAAACAAATGTCGATAATACTTTGGCTTTGAACTCCCAAGTGAGTTACTACATGTAGACAACCCCAGAAGTTTTTGATACTCAATCCAGTGTATAGTGACTGTTGAAACGATCATTGCTCCGTACGTTTATACCCATTATAAAATACGTTAAAAACGCGCATTTTTCCCCAAGCCCCGTATATGCCGAAGTGCTGAGTTGAGTAAGATGTTGAATTTAGTCATTTCGTTAAGTTTGATTATTTTTTTCTGTTTTGATTTTGTTCCACCACCGGTGGATCAATAAAGATTACCATATAAAATTATAGGCCTATGTTCACGTCAGAAAGACAACATTCATCGATTGCTAATCACTTCACTACGTCAACTACTAAATGTTCTGCTAAAGCTGTGAGCGTTATAGGCCTATCTACTTAATAAATGTAATGTAAGCAAAGCGTGTCTGCAGTAGACATTTTAGGCACATTTATCAGCTGTATGGCGCTGAGACTGTTAACGTTTCAGCATAAGTGACGCGATAGCTAGCATCACTGATGACATCACTGATGACGTCACGCGGCCGATTCCATTATCTTTAGTAGGAGCAGGAGTAGTAGCGTAACTTGTATCTGTATACATTTAACATAAAGAAACAATTTCAATCTAAATTAATAATTAGCCATGGCTAATGTAAATGTTTATTGTCTTTTTCATCAATTAATGCAAAATATATTTGTAAACTATATCGTATTAATTCATAATCACAGTAATACAGTACGTCTACGGCTTATTCTAGCTCTTCAGCACTGCCAACGGTAAGCCGATAATGTTAAGCGGTATGGAATTGCACTTCTCCCAACATAACATAAACTCAATTCTGTTTATACAGTAACATTCACTAATAGATCATAGTTGGCGTAGCAAGCAACCTCACCTCACTCTGGAAACTGGATATAAGCTTTCTGGCACGGTGCTCTCCAAATTTTGGGAGATCGATACATATTTCTGCGACCGCTGAAGCTAGAAAATTCAAATCTGCTGCACACTTTGGCTTCGGGAAGTAGCACGCCAAAATACCTCAGAGGAATTATGTTACACATCTGGATGAGGACAATAACTTAAAATTTTTGAGATCCCCATAATTGAGTGCTGTCGTGCGGTTTCTCCTCGATAGCTGAGCGTCGTGAGTAAATTGGTAGGCTAATCCGACGATATAGTACACTCATTGGCTCCTAGGGGCGGGATTTGCAAGGGGCAAGGGGGTCGAGAGTACCTCCGCCAGGCCTTTAAATCCTCGTGTGATCTGTCGCATCCGCATTGTTATGACGCAATGGGCATTTACCGTAATTAATTATGTGTCTGCCATGTTTGGTTACAAGTAGCTCTGCTGTCGCAGAGAGGCTGCGTGACGCTTTCGTGTCAGTCAGTAGTGCATGTGAGCGCAATCTTCTATTATAAATTTATAATGGGTTACTTCGGCTTAAGATTTACAGTGTACTGCTGCGTACAATTAAATTTTGTTCTCTTCTCTTCGTCATGGTCGTCCATGTTGGTTGTGATAAACAAGATCACTGATGCGTGGCGGTCTGTGCGGTAAACTGCACGGTCGACCGTCGCACTTGCTGCTCGCACATCCGGCAGTCATCGATCTGATAGCCATATATTGGCCGAGAATCGCAATTTTTGCCCACCCCACCTGCATTCGACACCCCGTTAGGGGGCCTCCGTCTCTGAATATTGCCATAACATGTGGTACGGAAAACTAGATTGGTGTGGTTATCTGACAGTGATAAATATTTGAAGTTATGTTTATTCATTTCGGCAGAATACACGAAAGTGACAGACGAGCGCACAGACATACACTGCACGACGGCATAGGCCGCGCTTATGCATAGCGTCGCGCGGCAAAAATTCGTCGGATAATTATTCACGAGATATGTCGCCGAAAACGAGTGAACCGATTTCGCTGCAAATTGGCACGTGATCCATGTGGCATGATGATCACAAGGTTAACTTTTAGGAACAGGAGGTTAAAGATCAAGGTCATGCACACGACGTCGAAATTAGATTTGGAGACGTGGCGGAGGCATCATTTCCACAAAACGTCCGCGTCATGAACCAACCGACGACGTGGGTATAACGAGCGTCACTGCGTCAGTAGTAACAATGGGTCGTTTCTAACATATACTTTGACCTTTGACCCCTGGTCATACGCTAATACACCGGAAGCGATGACTGGCGTCCCCGCTAGCGGGCCCTAGACATCTGTAGCTGCATCATTTGTCACGCGTACAGAACGTGCAATACACAACCGGAATAGATCTTAGCAGAACAGTTTGCCTGCTACACCAGCATTAGTATTGTACTATTGGAGACTACAGTGGGTGTGATGGGCATCCGCCCTTTCTGATAACTCTCCTCTAGGCCTATATATTCTCCGTTCGTGATGATTATTAAATGTTTACTTTGGATAAATAAACTCTCTCTGTCTCTCCCACTCTCTGCACGATCAACAATCGAGTTCGTTTGTGATACTACAACCGTAAATCCTGTACTCTACTGCGCGGTTAAAGTTAAATACTACGAAAAATGTCACTGATGCCGTATTATGTGGTTGTAATTTGACAAACCGATGGTGCAGCTGGCTGACGATCGAATTCTTGCTCCGACTTTCAGAACGTACGTGACATAGCCACGAGCAGCTTCTGCGTCGCATTTAGTCTTCATGACCTCGTACTCGCACTTGTACTTCTTGTTAAGAACACTGTCGACACGCATACAGTACTTCACATGCACAACACACACAACCGAAAAATTACTGATTTACCAAAAGTAGGTCTACTACTGTATCTAACAGTATATCGCTTTTCCGGAGCTCACTGTGTTCACATGAAGATAGATTCATGCTGTTAGCGGGAAAGATAGCTCCGGGTCTCTAGATTTCACCAATGTATCTACAGATCGTGCAAAAATTCGCAGATGTTACCAACTAAAGAGGAATTAACCCTTTAGAATTCAGAGGCAATTATAGTGCCACATCGAATAATATGAAGTTGGTACACTGGCCGTTGATGGGTGGGCTGTTACATTTTGTACAGTGATGAGGGGACGAGGCGGAGCAGCAGCTCGCGCAGTCCCCTCCTCGCTGTACCAAATGCAACAGCCCATCCATCAACGGCCAGTGTACCAATCACCGTACTGCTGTATAATGGTCCGTTGCTCTGCGGTTTTTAATGTGTCCTTAAAGGGTTAAAGCGATTTTGGGCTTTGCGTTACCAATTGCGAGAAAATGAAGGTCGCGTCAGAATCTGCAAAGTCGGATAGTCCATGGCATCTAGATTTTGAGTCCAAGTTAAAAACAAACGTCATATGACAGTTCCCTCGGGGATCAGTCTGAGCAAGGCCCTCGGTGGTAAACGTGAGCCAACACTTGGCGGTACGGCGTACCAGCTAATGCCGTTAGAGTATCGGCTTTCGATTTGTACCAATTTCGATGACCTTGAACGACCTTAACGCGCCATCTTACCCTATAATTATAGCTTTTCTGGGCTCGCCGTGTAGAAGTGAATGTATGAAGACCGGCCCACACCATCAGCGGTGGACTAAGCTGGCTACCCGTCAGCTTTTTACTGCACGTTAAATACACACTATCGTATCGTATCGTATCGTGTAAGCGCCGGGTCTATACACTCTGTTCAGAAAAACACCCACTTTTGTTTTCTTGCATTACTCTTAGAAGAAGTAAACAATTTGAATGAAAATTTCAGACAAAATAGCTAATGAAATGCTGATTCCACCAGCATAAAATAATTTGTATTTTTAAATATTCTTTGCTAGCAGCGATGCAAACCGGACGTCAGTAAAAGTGTCGTTACAGCAATAAGATTTACCGTTGGAGATCACATTGTTATTAAATGCTCATGATGTCGTTCTGTGAGCAGGGTAACTCACGAACGCGTTAACGGACGTCAACCAAACATGCTAGCCATGGGCAACGGGTGACCTTCTGGAAGTGATTAATTTTTGGTTCGCGTGTGGATTTAGGATCAGTTTTTCACTTTTCTTATCACTGAGAGATCGGCATACGATATACTGTCACTCACCAGCGGAGCGACAGTG
>Ga0209339_1001267_pt1 | contig 10603 bp, 6 predicted proteins | sample OlaalgELextract3_FD_187376 | JGI IMG/M metagenome (GOLD analysis project Ga0209339, IMG submission 187376) | Olavius algarvensis symbiont microbial communities from Tuscany, Italy - Type A ELBA extract 3 (SPAdes) (version 2) | ecosystem: Host-associated > Annelida > Digestive system >...
GGGGGGGGGGGGCTTGTCAAGAGGCTTGTGACAGACAAATGGCGCTGCATGTAGGCTACCAACTCGCTCTCCAGCATAGCTGTCCAGCATAGCTGAGCGCAACAGAAACGCAACGCAGTCAGACGTGCATAAAATGTCAGTATGTAGGACTAATGCATGTTCAGGTCACGTATATGGTGCATTTTTATCGCCTGCGTTAGCACAGCATCGCTGACGCGATGTTGATATAGAAATTCTGTTTTTCGCCCGTCTGTCCGTCTGCCACGTTCCGGTAGTGAATCGGAACGGCTTAATATCGTCGCAATTTCTTCACCACACGGTAACCCAATCATTCAAGTTTTTATGACTATCAAACATCTTCGCGAAATTCCGACGGAGTCACTCCCTGCGGGGCGCTAAATACAGGTAAGGTATAAAAATTTCGCGATTTTCGACTGATATCTCGTTACATCTCGCCAACGATACAGGACAGCGCCATAGTTAGTACGCAACGCTAATAGGAACTCATATGCGATCTATCGAATGGTGCCATTTCCAATTATCTTAAGTGATTTAAGTAACCCATATCCCAGATTTCAAAGTCATGCCATTACATGTATCTGACGCTGAATATCCCCCAAATTGCTAAAGAAGTAAAAATACGGCCATAGTTGCTATGGAAGGCGAACGGGAAACCTACCCAAGCTTTCAAATGGTATCATTTTCAATGATCTTGAGTGACCTCTAGCCGAGATTTCAAGGTCACGGAGTTCCTATAGACGCCTTCGACGTATTGTGTGCGTAGCTGACGCGCGATCTGTTTGCGACAGCAAAGTTTCTTGTCTCACCTTCCTACAAGCTGTGTATACTCTTGGCTGGTGAGATTTCCGCTGGCGTACCACTCTAGTCCGAGGCTGGCTACAACGCTATACTCTTCCTTCACCCTCAGCAGCAGCGAGTAGACGACCAGTTTCTTCCATATGAAGCCATCATTTGTCTCCTATAAACCATTAAAAAGCCGACAACATATATCGAGTAGCATTCAAAATGTCTTATGCGAATCTAAATTTCGCCTGAAGATTATTTATTGTCAAAGATTAATGAGTTAAAATTTAACCATAACTCTAAAAGTAATCCTGCTTTCAGACAGACAAACCTAACAACAAACAAACCGAGAGAGCAACATAACCTTCTTGGCGGGTTAACCCTTTAATATCCACATTAAAACCGCACAGCAACGGACTATTATACAGTAATACGGTGATTGGTACACTGGCCGTTGATGGGTGGGCTGTTACATTTGGTACAGAGAGGAGGGGCTTCGGCTGGCTGGGGCCCCGCCCAGTCCCCTCCTCTCTGTACCAAATGTAACAGCCCACCCACCAACGGCCAGTGTGCCAACTTCATATCATTCGATGTGGCACTACAATTGCCTCTGGACACTAAAGGGTTAAATCATGTGCTACAGACAAGAGCGAGTAATACATGACGCAAGCACCTGTATCGCCTTGGCGACGCTCAGAAGCAGAAATTCGTTGACGTCGACGTAGAACGTGAACAGCGACGACAGCGTGATGTTGGCTTCCGGTTCTCGTTCCGTCGTCAGAGTTCTGTTCCTGACGACGCGCAGTGCGACGCTGAACGCCTCGACGCTGGCCAGGTGTGCCGGGTTATCTGGGATGGCCAGCTGTGCTGGATTACCTGGGCGCGGGGACGGCCAGGCCGACTGTGAGCGGACAGCAGCCAGCTGACGATCGGTGGCGACGTAAGACGCTTTCAAAGAACTCGTTCCGTCGTCAGAGTTCTGTTCCTGACGACGCTCAGTGCGACGCTGAACGCCTCGACGCTGGCCAGGTGTGCCGGATCACCTGCGCGCGGGGACGGCCAGGCCGACCGTGAGCGGACAGCAGCCAGCTGACGATCGGTGGCGACGTAAGACGCTTTCAAAGAATCGCCGTCGACGTCGCGTGACCCATAGATGACAAACTGCACAGCGGCGTCACGTTCGACGCCGAGCACGTTCGCTAAAGAAGCGAGTTGCGTGTTGGTTGCTGTTGACTTCGTCATCGTCTGTACCGCCGCCTATCGCGATACCGTACATTACGTAAACTAGCACGCTGATGATACCGCTTGCCAGGACAGCATCATCATTACCAACTTATTCGCAATAAAAAGAATGTGTAATAGATAAGATACACGTTCTGTTGAACCCCCGCGGGTATCTGTGCCATTACCGAAATTCTAACAAAAACTGCTTCCATGAAATCGGAACAATCATACATTCATCTGATGAGTTATGGCCAAAAACTATTTTCAATATGACGGCCGTCCGTCATCTTGAATTTATTTTTTTTTTAAATTTCATATTTGATTACGTGACTGTCATCGAGTTCCAAGTGTCATCATCATCATCATCATCATCACCATCATCATCATCATCATCATCATCATCATCATCATCATTGCATATCAAATTTTATCAAAATCGTCCGCCATCTTCAATTTTCGAAATTTGGAGTTTGTGTCACGTGACCTCTGTCGCCACGCTAGTCTGCTTTCCGACGCAAAATTTCACTGAAATCGGAGTCGGACAATCGGCCGCAGAGTTGTGGCCAAAAAATCATTTTCAATACGACGCTCATCCGCCATTTTGAATTTTGAAAATTTTCAATTTTGGTCACTTACCCGGATACCTGGACAGCATGATCCTAGTACTACTGTCGATCTATTTTAGCAAAATGTAACATGTATTTTTAAAGTCATTATTTTTAATAAAGTTTCTTGCCGCGCGATGCTATGCAAGCACGACCTATGTCGTCATGCGGTTTCTGTGTGTGTCTGTGTGTGTTTGGTTGGTTGTTGTGCGCGTGAATTCTATCAAAACGAATAAACATATCATCAACATTTCTTCACCATCGGGTAGCCACACCATTCTAGTTTTTCCACGCTAAACGGCATAGCAATATTCCGACGCGAACCCCCTAACGGGGGCGTCGAATGCAGGTGGTGTAGGCAGAAATCGCGATTCTGAGCCTATACATGATTTCACTGCCTGCTGTTAAAGTTGTAACAGGCCATATGTTGTCAACATGGTCGCCGGTGGACCACGACCATCGTCCCGCCGCAAGTTGTGACACATCGCTGGTAGTAAGCGGCGGTGTTGAATTCGGGAACAGAAGACGAAATGTTTATGACAAGAAGCCTCAACATTACGCCAAAGACAACAGAACAGCGCATTTAGCTGCACGCAGTGATAAATCTGTAGCCTACGTAACTAGCAATAGAAGACTACTCGACGTTTTGTACTGTTGAAGCTAACTACTGACAGACACGAAGCATCGCGCGGCCTCTTTGCGACAGCAGAGCTACTTGTTATGTATGTATGTATGTATGTATGTATGTATGCTAACAAACGAACAACGTTACAGACAAAAAAACAAAGAAAACAAAACGCATGCCACCCAAATTAACCCTTTAGAGTCCTGAGCCAATTATAGTGCCACATCAAATAATGTAAAGTTGGTACACTGGCTGTTGATGGGTGGGCTGTTACACTTGATACAGCGATGAGGGGACTGAGCCGGGCCGCAGCCCGCCCAGGTCCCTCCTCGCTGTACCAAATGTAACAGCTCACCCATCAACGGCCAGTGTACCAATCACCGTATCGTTGTATAATGGTCCATTGTTCTGCGGTTTTAATGTGGTCATAAAGAGTTAATGCCTCGCCGACCGTCTCCGACGGGACAAGAAAATTACTACATGTAGATGCGAAAAGTTGTACCTTGCTGGCGACGGAGTGTCCCAGACTGAGGCAAGCTTGTACGACGAGGATGGTGATGGGAACGAGCGGGACACACAGCATCTGCGCCATCTGGATGCGCTTGCCCTGCTTGGTGATAGGGTCGGCGTTGCACAACCCAGCTTTGATCTCGACGGCGCTATCTGACGTGTCGGCAAGGCGCGTGGCATGTGCGTCGTCCGTAGAGCCGATGCGAGTACCGAGACCGCCGTCGGTTATCGGCACACAGCCGCAGCAATAGTTGCCCATCGTTGGCCCACTGTTTGCTCTCCGGACTCAAACTACCGCCATCTACAGTCACACAACTCGTCGGCGAAACTGCGAGATTTTTGACGAAATCATCGTATCTGCCAGTGTTAAGGAAATCGAAAAGCTGATCCTACATCCACATCCGGATCAACACCAAAAACTAGTTACTTCTAGAAGGTCACCTCTTGCCCATGCGGCCATGCCTACCTTAAAACCTCATCATGATCAGATGCAGATCTTTAGCAACTGTGTCACCGCCTCTGAAGTTACGACCCATGACGGGATAGAAATATGTATATTATTATATTATTATAATATCGTTTATAGTACATAATGCTGCAACGGGAACTCGACCTATCCAACACTACGACTACACCATATAACGCAAATGACTTGTGGCTGTAATATTCGTGAAAATTGTATTGATTTGGATTTTATGAATTCGTTAAAATTTAGTACTGAAGTAGCTGTCTCCAGAAGCACACCACTGACGTAGGCCTACATACTGTAGCCTAATTGTTTCTTCCGCCACCGGTGGTGGGAAGCTACCAGAAAAAGTAATAACTCGTTACGCATTGAATCCAGTCGAAGTCAAAGGCGGCCAGTGCCGGGATTAGGTGTAGGCTAAGCTAAAACGCTATAAGCCGCAGCTTATCTTACCAACGACTGAAAAACCTGAACCTAAAAGTGGTTTTGTACCAACTCTATCTGTGACTGAAACGTAAAATTCTGGTGTAAAACACAGTCTGAAGAGGTGTCTGGAATCTTAATCTCCGACGCCATAATTAAACATTTATGGGCGCCGATTTGTGTTCAACATTGGGGAACGAAAAGATTTGTCTTGTCACATGGGACATGCTAGAAGGGCCAACTCAATTCTAAAAATTTAATGATTTCGATTTGAAATCGTTTGTAGAACAAAGATTTTTGATTTTGACTTATAACCTTTTTATAGCTGTTGATTTTGATTATAATTACAAAGCCTTTTTAAAAATGATTAATTTGGCCAACACTGCTGGTTTCGGCGTTAACGCTAATGACTGAAATAAGATGACGCAGATTCTCACCAATGCTGTCGGTAATCAAGACGTCGAAATCTGTTGTATCCGGTACTTTGCCTGTGTAACACAGATTCACCCATGAACAATAACAATGATCACGATAACGATGCTGTCAGTTGCTAGGAAACATGTCACCTAGACAACGCTACCAGGTCTGGTCTGAACTCCGAAGCCTTGTCGCTGCATGAGTCGTCACTATGACCCGTGGGCCGTGACCGCAGTCACGTATAGCGCATTGTCGATTATCTGAAGAAACTGTATGAAAAATGGCGGAGGAAGATTCGGGCGCTAAACCCTCGGCGATTTGCCCAGTCATTAATTCGATGACCCCAACAGTGATTGGGGGTCATCGAATGTCGAAAACAGTAAGGATGTTTTGTCTGAAGTCGTCAGACATGAAACTTTGGCCGAAGCAATTGTGACTTTGATCCCAAACTAATTTTCACAATTAAAAGAACTAGGCTGTCTTCGATTTAAATAATTCCTACTGACATAATAATAAGAAGCTTAGTAGGCCTAATTAAGTAGAAAAATAATAACAATGGGCACGCATGTTCGGGCGAAAGCAAGTTAACTGTAAAAATTTCTGACTATACATTAAGTGGCAATCCCTGAGAGGCTGCGAATATCCGCGCCATCTTTTGACACAAGTTATTTTCGTCATTGGACTACCAGCTTGTATAAATATGTCGCATGAAAACCAGGGATGTTAAGGCCTCGAGGCCAAATAATTCGGCCTCGGCCTCGTAGTATCTGGCCTCGGCCTCATGACATCTGGCCTCGGACTCGTAGATATTGGCCTCGTGGCCTCGAACATGACATTAATTAATGTTTACAATCTAGTCATCGACTTTCATTTACTGGAGAAACTCGTGTTTCTGAAGTGCAACGACTGCTAGGACTTAAGAGTTACTTAGTTTAGGACATTGGCTGAGATTATAGATCACTTGTGACAATTTGTTCCTATATAATGATTTATATTTCTAGAGTACCGGGCCTCGGCCTCGGCCTCGAAAAATTTCTTTGGCCTCGGCCTCGGCCTCACTCTCTCTGGTCTCGGCCTCGGCCTTGGCCTCGTGCCAAGTTGGCCTCGTTAACATCCCTGATGAAAACTGTGCCATTCTGATGCGTTTGGTGTCAGACGGAAATTCCAACGCTGATGACAATAGCCGACCGTACACTAAAAGTTTAACACTACGCACTGTACACTAAAACATGCGCGCAGATTTTACAACATTTTGTAGGCCTACTGACTACCGAGGTTACAGAAATATTACCAGGTCATTTTTTTCCATTAGAAATTATGTGCTTAACAAATGGCTGTCTTCAGTTATTCTTGAGAAAATACAGTCTTTGCGGGTGCATTTCTTATTATACGACGCTTTGCACTGCTGCTTTGCAACTTGCAAAAATCGTATACTTCTTGCCATTTCTAGAAAAATTAACTGATTTTTATACAATCTGTAAAATTAGTTTAGGCCTATGCACATACCTTGTGAATAATGGTGGCAAATTTCGCAGCGAAATATTACGGCCAAGTCAAATTTACTTACGAGAAAATACACTTTTCGTCCAGATACGCTTTGGGACGACACTGCAAACACGGCCACAGACGGTATCGGCGCGCAGACGATGAGGTCCTTGAAGACGTAATTGACAGGCTGCGTGCAGCTCACTCGCGCCGGTGTAGCTATACTTACTGAGCTACTGACTAATTACTGCGTGATTACGCATCATTCTATTACCGCAGAACACCTGCCGCATCCACGTCGCCATAGCAACCACGTGTTTTGAGCCTTACCTTTCTCTATTTCCTTCTCGGTTAGCAGAGTAAAGATCCAAATCTGTCTTATTTTGTAGGCCTACAACTTATCATGTATGCGTGTGCAAATGAAGGCTTTAGGCCTATATATATTGAATTGAGATTCAAACGTTACGACAACGCTGAAAACTGCACACGCTGCAATAATATAAACTTATACAGCTACAGCTACTAAAAGACGTAGACGTGCTACGTACGTTGCCATTCCGTGTGTTCGTAAAGTTAGCGACTGTACCCGTAAATAATATTATGCCTGTAGGCTAACCTAAGACGCCTAGCACCGAAGTACTGTCGCAACTCACAAGAAGCTCAGATGTTGCAGAGACAGCCCCATGTTTCGTGTCATTGAATATTTCGCTAAGTCACTCAAGATCACTCATGGTCATTCAAAATGACACCGTTGAGTAGGGCGCGTGTAAGCCCCTGGTAGTATTCCATTGTAACTATTCCTGTATCTCGTACCGTTTCTGAGATATTCAGCGTCAAATAAGGGCCTGACCTTGAAATCTGTGTTAGGGGTTGTTCAAGGTTATTGAAAATGGTATCTTTCGAAAGCTTGGATAGCTTTCCTATATTTGCATTCCATGATAACAATGGCCCTATCTTGGTATTATTTCCGAGATAAAGCGATTTTTCATACCACCTGTGCATTCGACGCGCTCTCCCCATCGGAATACTGCCATAACGTTTGGTGTCGAAAAAAACTACAATGGTGTGGCTATCCGACGGTGAACAAATTTGAAGCAATACCGACGTGCGACGGACGCACGGACGGATGGACGGACGTACGGACGGACATCTTGCCACGGCTTGCCACGGCACAATCCGCGCTATGCATAGCATCGCGTATAGTAAAAAAATTAACAAGTATGATGTGTTCATGGACGCCACGAGTAAGCCCCCGCCGCTAGCATAAATTTCTCGGTAAAGTTTTCACGGGGGAGAAACATCTGTGACACCCTTTGTAGCGTCCGATCCGCGGTCGCCTCGCCCGCTAATGCGACAGACAGACAGACGAACAGACAAACAAATCAACATAGCTGTAGTCCAATTAATAAAACGCAAGAAAGGTCATTGGAATTTACTATAAACAGAGTTCTAATGAAAATTTTTCGTACTGTGTCAGTAGATGTGATAAGAGAGTGTAGACTGTGGTTTGGTAGGCCTATACCGGACATAAAAAAATTGTTGATTGTTAAGCGCAAGAAGAAATTTCTGATGAAATATGCTAACTCCGCAAACGGACTCTGTCAATTGTTTGGCATTGGTGCGTTGTCAGAGTGTTATAAATAAGTGTATTTTTTGTTTTATTTATTGCTTGTTTTTCTACTACCACACCGTATTTATGGTGAAATAAAGTTGTGTATAAATACGCCCCATTTACCGTCCGGTAGCACAGAGAATCTAATTTTTTGAGACGAAACTTTTGGCGACTAGTTATACAGACCGTGCATACATTCGCAGTTTGAGTGAGCCCTAACCTATAGATTTCAAGGTTACGACATACTTCAACGTCAAATATCTCGTCGAAAATGGTACAAAATAAAGTTACACTCAGTACCCCAATGGCAGACTGATATAAAATCGTATCTAATGGTGCCATTGTGAATGACCTTGAATGGTTTTAACGACACGCCATTATTCGTAGTTTAGTATTTCTGAAACGACGCAAGATAGGGCCACAGTTAGGCCTACTGTGGAACGGTAAGAGAAATTCGTGTGCGATCTACGGAATGATACCATTTCCAATGACCTTGAGTGACCCCTAACGTAGATTTCAATTATTCAACGTCAAATAAGTCGAACATACGATAGACCACGTATAACTTCCTATTGGTCCGCCATTGTAAGGATAGCTCTATCGTGTACCATTTCCGAGTTATTTGACGTTCCATAGTGCCCTATGCAAGACTTCACACACCCTCTGTCATTTAACTGCCCTGCACGCGATGACCTGTGCGAATTTATGCACAATCTTTACGCTGCTGAAATCAGCAGACATATGGCGCTTCGGAATACGCGACACAGAGTGCAGTGAACTAAAGGTTTGTTACGGGCGTTCAAGCTAGGTCAGTCAAGGTCACGGAAATTGACACCAATCGAAATCTCGTGAGCGGTACGATTTCCTCGTCAATTAACACAAGTTGTGTCTCCCATCGTTTCGGAGATACTGGGACGCAAAGATCGGAAATCGGCGATTTTTCGCCGGTTTTACTCACCAGTCTCGTTTGCAGCCCTAGCAGGGGACGTTACCGTCAGTGGCGTATTTAGGATTTTAGAAAGGGGCAATCCCTTCCCCTCCCCTCCCCTGCACTCCCGTCCCTTCCTTTTCTTTCCTTTCCCTCCCTTCCTGTTCCCTCCCTTTCCTCCCTCCCCTCCTTCTCTTCCTTCCCCTCCCTTCTCCTCCCTCCCCTTAGAAGTAGGCCCCTTAAATTCAGCTAGGGGGTCTGGGGGAGCGCTGTAAGTGTAAGATTCCCCCAGCGGGGTTTTGGGGCGGAGCCCCAGCTGAAATCGAATTTGGTGCATTTAAGCCCTAAAATCTGACATCTAGACTGGTGGCAACAATTTTAATAATTTTTTCTCAGAATCAACTGACCAAATTTCGTGCAGTTTAATCAGTAAAGGCAAATCGGGACCAAAATTTGTTCAGTGTCATCCAGCCATGAATTCGTGCTTTTGGTTCTTCGGTTTCGTCTAATTTTTTTCGGGGCGATTTCTTAATTTTTTTGTGGGGATTCCCCCCAGAGAGGACTAGAAAAAACATTGGCCAATTATGTTCGGGGACGGAAGTCTCCCAGTGGGGGTACAGAGGCACAGATCCGGCAGGGGGTCTGGGGGGTCCCCCTGAAGCTGAAGCTTTTTGCACATTTGCACATAATAATTATTTTGAAGAATGGTTATAGGATATGCATGTTTAGATATATAGATATCGTACGTAGGTAACGTAATAGAAAATGAATGTTGATATATACATGTATATATATAATGGATTGGAGTTTGCCGGTATACATCACAAACTGCATAAGCAAGGTTTAGTCAACCTGAATGTTAACTGGCCCCACTTCCAAAAGCGTTCCATTTAATAGGCCTAAGCCTACTAACCAGGGGCGACGCCACCGGTATGGCCAGTATGGCCATGGCCATAAAACTTTTAGGGTGCTATGGCCACCTGTGTCTATGGCAATAGCATTTCTCAACAATGCACCGTCCATGCATACAACACTGTTTGTTGTGCAATGTCACCATACCCGTGACGCTGCCATTGGCTTAACCTACAGTATACACGCTCAGCCAAGACAGCAGTAATGAGCCATGGCCAGTCTAGTCTGCTCCACGCATACTCACAGCAGCCGAGCTACACGTGATGTGATGCTGGAGTGTGGTCAGTGACTCGGTAGAAATACGTAAGAGCCTACCGTACGGTAGGCGCACAGTGCATTATTACGTCGTCGGTCACTTTATTACCCGCCATTCGCTCGTTAGAGCGAAGGGCGAGGTATTTGTTTTACTGTATGTTTGTTTGTTTGTTTGTTCGGTCAACGATTTCTCGACAACCCGCGGGCCGATTCATGCCAAAGTTCGCATGCAGGCGTACTCTGGTTCCGGATGTGTCTTCTCCCCTTTTGGGGGTTGGCGGCCCGCGGCGGGCGGAAAAAGGGCAAATGAAATTTTCGTTACTATGGGAGTCAATGG
>Ga0209339_1001268_pt1 | contig 10601 bp, 5 predicted proteins | sample OlaalgELextract3_FD_187376 | JGI IMG/M metagenome (GOLD analysis project Ga0209339, IMG submission 187376) | Olavius algarvensis symbiont microbial communities from Tuscany, Italy - Type A ELBA extract 3 (SPAdes) (version 2) | ecosystem: Host-associated > Annelida > Digestive system >...
GGAGGGTGCAACTGCATTGAATGATGCTGACGTTGAGGATCCAGGCATGCCACGTGAAGACTTGGAGGGGAGGCCGGTGTTGCTGTCTGATAAACAAGATGAATACACGGATTCTGAGACTGCTGTCTACCTTGGGATGCAAGTTCTAGACACCAACACAGAGCTTTGTGTGCCTACAGTGGAAGCAGTTGCTCCAGGTAGTGTTGGAAGTTCAGAGCTTGAAGCACAGCCAGCTGTCTGTCATGTTGAACAGTGTGAACACAAGGCAGGTGCATGTTGTTCAGACGAAGCAACACCAACTGAAGTACGGGCCACTACAGAAGATGCATTGCCAAGTGTTGACATCGTGTCTGTGGCAGATGACAGCATAGTTGTTTATGCCGTGAATTCACAGGACACAATACAGAGTGGAGTTATGATGTCCATGTCAGACAAGGATTCAGTCATATCTGCAGTGATGTCTGAGGATACATTGGACAGTGCAATAGTGAGTTCCATGGTAGATAGAGACACAGCAGTAGAAGATATAGCTGTACGTGCTGTGAATGCAGAGGACGTGGTACAGAACAAAGTTAGAGTATCTATGGTAGACAGCATAGCAGTCATACCTGCTGTGAGATCAGAGGATACAGTGGACAATACAGTTATGAGTTCAGTGGTCGATAGAAATATGCTTGTAGTTGCCTGTAGTTCAGCGGATGCAGAGCGGAGTGAAATCATGATTTCAACAGCTGACAAAGATGCAGCCGTGTCTGCTATGAGTTCAGAGGATGCCATGAAAAATACACATGCGATTTCCGCGGCAGTGAAAGACACACTGATGCACACTGTGAGCTTTGACGATACAGTGCAGAGTGGGCTAACGGTAACAGATAATAATGACACAGCTGTACTTCTTGCAAGTTCAGGGGCTGTGGTGGAGACGGGAGATAAAGATGAGTGTGTTGAGAAATCGGAGGCTACGGTGCAGAGTGAAGTTATAATCGCCACGGCAGACGAAGCTGTACAAAATGTAGACACAGTGTCAGTGGACATGATACAAAACAGTCTTACAGTTTCCACAGCTGATAAAATCGCGCCGATGGATAGCAGAAGTTCAGAAGATTCAGTACGGACTGAAGGTATGATCCACGTGGGAGAAAAAGACGCAGTCGCACATGCTGTGAGTTTAGAGGATGTGGATCTCAGTAGAGTTACAACTTTGTTAGCACACGTTGATACAACTACATTTGTTGCACTTTCGGAGGATACATCACAGAGAAGTGTTCCGATTTCTGCAGATGATGAAGAAACACCTGTGCATGCTGGTGATTCAGAAAATGCAGAAGACGGTGAAAGTATGATATCCGCAGCTGTACATGCCATGAATTCAGAGGATACAGTACAGACTACAGTTATGACTTCCGTGGCTGATAAAGACACAGATATACATGGTGATAGTTTAGAACATCTGACACCAAGTGAAGATACGATTTCTGTGATCGGCAGTGATAAAGCTGTAAATGTTACGGGTTTAGCAGATACAACACAGAGTGGGGTGACAGTTTCCGTGGCAGAGCAAGATGCAACTATGGTGATGAGGGATGGTGGTGGTGTTTGTGACAGTCCTCACTGCAAGGAGTCAACATTAGCGCCAACTGATGTTTGCACAACAGTTGACCCATGTCACACAGATGACATTGTGGCAGATGCAGAGAGTCGATTGGACAGCCAGACATCAAACAGCAGTGTCGAGGAAGGTCAGTTTGATGATGTGGAGTCAGATGCTGATGTTGAGCCTGCAACCCCAACAAGTAGTCTTCGGCAACTTTGTCATTCGAGTCTGGCATTGAGACAAAGCTGCCCTTCTGTCGGCCGTGCCAGCTCTCATGTGTCAGATGTTCGCAGAGACTTACATGCTGTTAGTCCCTCATCATCTAAGCTCAGTCCAGCCAGGACTTATACCTCCAGTCGTTCTCCAAGCAAATTTTCACCAGCCACTAATCATAGCACGGTGACCACTTTTGTTCGGCAGATGCCCGGACGTTATCCATTGCTGTCATCACCTATTAGCCAGAGTGCTAACGTTGTTGGCAGGCCAGGTACTAGACCAAGATTTCCTCAGTCTCCGATACTGCTGCACACTGGAGCATATCCATCTGGTGCCGCTTTGCAGATTCATGATAACTCTCCACGGAGTATGTCATTGATTGTCAGAAACATGGCACCATTGTCCAGTGGGAAACAAAGGAAACGGAAACGTTCAGTTGATGACGAGGGTATCGGCTCTAAACGCAGTCTTACAGCTGACTTCATCAGTGGTAATACAGCCGTTGTCAGTCAGTGTGATGTGCTGCCAGCTGGATGTGGTGTCATCAGTTCAGGCTGTGACAGTGATGTGACACCGACGAGTGCTGCTGCCATAGTGGACACGTTGACACAGGCTGCTGCTGCTGCAGGTGAAGAGCTTCAGAAGCAGAATGAAGCAAGTTTTGTGACGACATTGTCCCAGCCTGTCACCTCAGAAGGTGGTTCTGCCATGACCGATGATTCAGATACACAGACAATGAAGAGTTCCAAAGTCATGTCTGAGGATACTGATGTACATGACGAAGGTAAAGTGCTTATTGAAACTCAAAGTTCAGTTGTTGATGGAATTCTGTCACAGAAGGAGGATTTAGCTACTATTCACAGTGGTTTATCGAATAAACCAATTCTGAATTCAGATGGTGAGGTATCAGAAAGAGAAAGGATGGTTGAAGATATAGAACAGGGATTTAAATCTACAAAAACCAGCATTTCTGTTGATGCTGATGTAGTAGATGGTACAGTTGCTAGTGCTGCAACAACCTCTGTCAAATGTTTTACAATAAACAGCAATAATGGTAATCTTTTATCGTCGAAGTCAGATGATATGGCATCAAATTTTCTGACCCCGGTTGCTGATGTTGATGAATCAGTCTGCTGTTTACAACTAAATAGTGCTGCTGAGAATATCAAACTGGAAACAGAACATAGTAGCAGCAGTGGAAATGAGGCTGGCCATGCTACCGATAATCCAGCAGTCTTAGTTACTGCCAGCACTTGCCATGATGGCTATGTTGGTGATAGCACTGAGGAGCAGCAGCAGTTAATGCATGAAGTAGCAGGTGAAGTACAGCTGCATTGTTGCAGCATTGCCTCAGATGTCGTAGAAACCACTGATTCAGATTCGTGTTTAGTTACAACGCATATAAACACAGACCAAGTGAGCTGTGTGACAGATGTGCCAAGAATCGACAACGATCTGGCAGATAGTCTGTCAACTGACGTGCCAAGAGTTTCTTTGAAAGCAGCATCCTCGTCGTTAGTTGAGGCTTCTAGCTGTGTTGCGGACTCTAACCAAGTTACACCTAGTCACTCAGAGGCTGACCTCAACCCACAGTGTAACAGACTAGTCACATTTTGTACTCAGTACGATGTGTTTTCTGATCAAACTACATCAGTAACATCTGAATTGGAAAGACATGACTTAGAGATGAGTGCTCCAGTAGCGGATGCTGTGGATACATTGACTTCAAGTTGTACTGATGATTTCTTTGCTAGCCAGTGTATATCGCAAGCAGCAAATGACGAAATTTCTGCATCGCAGGCCAGCTCTGACGTTGTTGATGTGTTTGCTAGTCAGTGCGTATCACAGACAGCGAGGAATGAAGTTTCCACTGCACATAGCCACACCAACACTAACTCTGATGTTGATGATCTGCATTTATTCTTACAGATGAGCCAAGAGCCAAATACTTTAGATACATCACTTTGTAGCCAGTATATCCCACGGGCAGCAAAAAATGAAGCACGTGTTGCATGCAGCCAAACTACTACCTGCTCCGAGGATGGTTTGCATTTGTACTTAGAGCCGAGCCAGGAGCCAAGTTCTCTGGATACATTGGATCATAAGAAGTCATGCTTCACTGAGGATGTCATACTGTCTGAACGGGAAGACGAGGTGTCAACAGATGGAGAGTACAGCCGAGAAACTGTTGGTGAATCCGACATTCTGATGGAACTTCGAGATCGTGGTATTTGGAGCCAGAGTACTGCCGGAGGACTAGACCAGAGTCAGGAGACTGCTGGAGAGGAGGACGCTTCAGAGTTTATACCAGTGTGGAAGTATGATGATGGACTGCCTTGTGGTTTAAGACAGGAACACTGTCATTGTGTAAGTGATTTGAATACTGATAATACACTACCAGGTCGTCAGGAAAGTGGAGAAGTGACGGAACAAATGACCTGTGTGGAAGATGCTGCTAGTCTCGAGCCAAAGGACAGAGTTGATAGTATTGAATCTGACATGACAGACAAGCCGTGTGAATCAGCAGTTCTTAACTCCTATGATAATGTGGGTGAAACACCAGTCTTGGCCGTAGTAGTTGAAGAAGAAGAGAGCAATCAGAATATGACAGAAAGAATGAGTGTTAATGTTGATGTAACCAGTAAGGTTGATGGGAGCAGTGACAGTAGTGTAGACAAAGATGTGGGCGTGTCAGAGCCGCCGTGTGTGGAAATTAATGCCTGTTCGACAGTGAAGTGCGATGCTCATATGGTCACAGTTCGTCATGCTGCTGATAACGATAATGATAGTCATAATAACACTGGAGATGATGTTAGCTTGGATTTGACAGAAAGTATATCTGGTGTTGATAGTTATGCAGATGAAGATACCAATGTCACACAGTCATCTGAGAAAGATGCTGTTTGTTCACCTGTGAAACATGATGCACTTACAGTTACTGCTGCTGCTGCTGCCAGTGAGGATGATGATGATGATGACAATAACATTGATGGTGATGGTGCATGCGTGGCAGAAAGTTTATCTGTTTTTGCTGGTAGTACAGAAACAGACGTAGATGCTGGACAGCTGTCTGAGAAAGCCGCTGTTTGCTCACCCATGAAACATGATGTACGTACAGTTACTGCTGCTGCTGCCAGTGAGGATGATGATGATAACGTTGATGGTGATAGTGCATGCATGGCGGAAAGTTCATCTGTTTTTGCTAGTAGTACACAAACAGAGATAGATGCCGAACAGCTGTCTGAGAAAGCCACTGTTTGTTCACGCGTGAAAGACAATGTACATTCAGTCGTTGCTGCTGCTGTTATTAAGAGCAGTGATGATGACAGAGATGATGCAGATGGCTCAGATGTGACAGGTAGTATATCTGACATTGGTAGTGATACAGAGAAAGATGTGGATCTCACACTGCCATCTGAAAAAGCTGCTGTTTGTTCACCAGTGAAATGTGATACTCCTGCTGTTACTGCTGATGATAACGATGGCAATCCCAGTGATGACGATGATGATGACAATGGTTCGGATGCCACATCAAGTATATCTGGTGTTGGTTTGGGTGTAGGACGTCTCTCAGATGTTGAGGAGAATGTGCCAGACACTCAGAATCAGTCGGCAGTTTTTATTAACGATAATGTTTCTGCTCTATCACCTCGGTCAATACGACGACTACTAACTAAGCATTCAGGTTCAGTTGGTGATGTGCAATCGGAGGCGTGTCTTGCAGGTGAATTTTGATATATTTTGTTTATATTAATGTTACCTTTTACATCGATCAAGCATGGGGTCAGCTGATCCTGGTCTATAGGAACTGGTTCTGCACATCATAAGCTGAGCTGTAGGCTGCCGCTATTTTCAACGAGGCCTGTGGTTACCTTCTTGGCCACTGACCATCACTCTTTGGCCAATACCAAATTTTACTTCTGACTGACACAGGCACATGCATGTGAACAACTTGCCCAATATCGTTTTCAAGAAAATGAAACGGCCTGGTATTAGAGCTGTCAAGCAATTAATTTCTTTAATTGCGTTAATCACGCGATTAATTTTTTAATCGTGCTTTAATTGCGGTTTTAATGCACATTTTGTTTGTTACATTTTTTCAATTTTGTTCCATTTGCAGGTAGGTGTCGTCGGCCTATTGCTGTTGAACGATAGTCTACTCCTGGGACAAGAAACAATAATACCCCTTCAGGGGGTTACCCTTGCAGATTTATGTACGATCTGTACAGGGTGTTTCAGAAAAAAGTAGCCCCCTAACAATTTCTGTAATATTTTTACTTCGGTTAGGTCTCTGCGTGAAATTTTGCAAATTTGTTGGCAGTTCATATATCCACATATATCTGCCAATTGACGTCATTTTCCTCATCGTGTATGTCAGTGTACGATAATTGTAAACAATTGATAACTTTCCGACTTTTTACTATTGATGTTTTACTGACATTGTTTGAAGCTTGGTTAAGGCCTACCAGTGGGAAAATTGTCTTAAAACGACACAAAATGCATGCAGACGTTGTGGCAGGTCTCCAATTGGCTGGTTTGCCCAGAACGTCCGAGCCAGTGTGGTCATCTCGACTGCAGTCTTTCTTAACAGTGCTCAACTTTCACCCTTTGTCAGGGTATAACTGGAAACGATGGCTTTCTTACCAAGTCTTTGTTCAATATTCTACTTCACACAGTGAAAACAATGGTTACTCATGGAAAAATTAATGTGATTTGATAAATTTTCAAGGTAAATATATAAAAATTGGCAGATATATGTGGATATGAATTGCCAACAAATTTGCAAAATTTTGTGCGAAAAGACTCGACCGAAGTGAAAATATTCCAAAAAGTTTTTTTTTTTGGGGGGGGGGGGGCTACTTTTGTTAAAACACTCTGCATATTACTGAAATGTACAGAACTGGCGCTGTTCCTCCGCTAACAGTATGGGTCTATTTGCATTTAATGTTATACACGGGGCGTGAAAAAGGGAATATTTGGTAAATTTGGTGCAAATGTTAAGGTCAGAGAAACTGGTATCAATTAAAAGCCCATGTGCAAATTCCTGTTAGTATCTAATAGTAACTCGAGTCACATTTCCCACTGTTTGCGAGATATTGCAGCACAAAGGTCAGAAATCTGCGCTTTTTTTGCCATTTTTATGTGCCCAGTCTTGTTGGAAGCACTTGCAAGGAGCGTTTCTTTGTGACCTATGGTATGAAAATTGGTCTCAGAAAACTAAGAGTCTCTGGGCTGCCGGCTGGTGAAAACTGCATGGTCTTACATACATTAGTTTTTGAATACCAGTGTGTGACTGATAGACAATCGGTCACTATTTCCATCACTAATACGTGCTCTGCATAGCTGTGCTAATGCTGTCACACAAAAACAGTTAGTGAATGTGATGATAAGCTGTGGTGCGCTGTCAAATACTCTTGCAGCAGCTACGGAACTTAGTAAGCTGCTGATACATTAAGAATGCTGCTTTCAGAGTCAATTTGGCACACTTTCCATGGGATCCCCATTTTGTTTGACATTTTAGAACACTTTTTGGATGCATATTACAGATGTAAGCATATATGCCAAGCAAACCATTTTCAGTGAGTTGTCTAGTTAATTACAAATGCGTAACCAATAGTGTCATTTCATATTTCCTTAAATGCTGACTTGTGAGCTTGTGGCTTTGTGTTTTAGGTGATGATGCGTCATATATGAGTAATTACATTCGTTCTTCGTCTCCGGAATATGATGAGGTAATTTTAACGGACAACAGCGAGGATGAAGAGCAAGAAGAAGAGGAATTTTCTGAGGAGATCCCAGTCAAAGCTGAACAGCCGAAGTCTTCCGGCCAGGATGTGCCAGACAGGGATTACTGTCCCGTCATATTTGATGACAGTGAAAGTGATGAATTTAGCATGCCACAAGTTGATTGGTCCAGTATTCATTCGTTGTCACCCAGTCAGAATCCCGACACAGTCCTGCCATTGGTCGATGATAAAACGAGTTCTGATTCGGGTGGAATCCAGATGTCAACTGAGCCAGCGATTACTAACCAGTGTGAAATCACCAATTCTTTGATAACGTTTAATGAGAAAAATATTGATAATTCCAAAGTTTGTCAAGACTGTGTTTCTGAAGATGATACAAACATTTCAGGAGGACTGATTTTTAATGTTTCCAGTGCCAGTCACCTTGGAGCAGAGACCACATTGTTATGTGAGGAAACAAAGAGCGAAAGCCCAGTGCATTCTATGTCACGTTTGAGTCGAAAACGTTCTCGAACATCAAAAGATGAAGATCAAGTGCAATGCAAGCGGCTTCATCATGATAATGCTGATGATATTCGTCCTACATTGCGCAGTGCTGCAGAGGCGGTGTTGCCACGGTCGCTTCAAGGTGACACGGGAAGTGCTCATTTGCAGTCAAGTTACGATAATGTGCTCTGTGAATCTAATAGCGAGTCAGATTCACTATCACAACCTGCGTCATTTACTACTGAAACCGCAGTCATCGGCAGTGGCAGTAACGTGACGAACATATTTTCACAAGACAGTGATGCATCTTTCTCTCAAGGTACATTATGAAGCAATATTTGTACATCGAAAATTAAAAAAAATATTGTGAAGAAGCATGTGTTTATATCTTCTGCAGTTTGTCAATGAAGTTTTCAATTTGTTGACTGCCATATAAGTTTGATGTATTATGCCAATTGTGTAATATGGATCACCATCTTGAAATCTTACTGGAATGTAAAAATTTATAGACCTATCCTATATATTACACACATCTCGTTTTAATACCGTGTGACAAATACTTTGAGGGCATGATGCATAAAAATATTTCTGTTGTTCGAAGTCTTTCTACCATACGCACGTGGTACGCATTTCGTTGTCTGTTGGAGTTCATATGTTGGACTAGGCCTACTCATCGTGATTGGTTTCTTTTTTTTCGATTTGTCTATGTCCAGTTCTGTGCATGACTACTGACAGACTAAGCTGGCTGTACATGCGATTTTGTAAACTAGCTAAAGGAGTTAAGTAGCCATGATGCAATGTGTGTCCGATGTGCATTGCAGCTTCTCAAAGTTGTGGACGTCGCAGGCGAATTCTGGCAAAAATACGAGCAAAACGAGAAATTACGGTCAAGACTGAGGATCCTGGTGACATGTCAGAACAGGATAATGGAGGCGGCGTTGATAGCAGTGGCAGCCAGACCAGTGTGTACAATGCTATCAGCCCATCTGATATTAAGTCTCTGCTAGCTGAGTATGTATTATGCATGTTATGCCTGGCCTAAATGATGATATATTGTATTGTAGAATTTCTTCATCCCATTAGGCATGTTAATGTGTGTGCAATGATCAATGGCTTATATGCTTTGTTAGCAGAAATTAGACACTGATTATAGTGTCATTGAGTTGCGGTAAAATGTAGCTGATTTTTTAATGTTAATTCTGTTACTTGTTTGCTTCTGTTGACCAATGATAGTATAATTTGTAGAATATTGTGTTCTGTTGTGAAGATTTCTGCGGTAGATACATGGTCACGTTTATTGCAGACGAAATGCTATTATTCGACGGCTGAAAGAAATTCTCGGACAGCAGTCAGGTTATTCAACTGCCCAGCGAATGGATTCTTGGAGGTTTGCGAATGATTTACAGCATACTGACGCGCGATATTGATATAGCAAATCTGTTCGTCCATCTGTCCGTAATGCTCCGGTATCAGATGAAAACGGCTTAACATATTGTCAGTTTTTTTCACCATACGGTAGTCAAATCATTCTAGTTTTACCGGCACCAACATCTTCACAAAATTCTGATGGGGTCACCCCCTGCGGTGGTGCTAAATACAGGTGGGGTATAAAAACTTTGCAATTTTCTACCAATCAGTCGTTATATCTCGCAGACGATACAAGATAGCGCCATCGTTACTATGGAAGGCGAATAGGAACTGATATGCGATCTATCAAATGGTGCCATTTCCAATTACCTTGAACGAACCCTAACTCTGTTTTCAAGATCATACCAGTCTTTGACACTAAATATTTCACAAATGGCTACAGATACAGCCATAGTTACTATAGAAGGCGAATAGGAAACCGCAGCCAAGCTTTTGAATGGCACCGGTTTCAATGACCTTGAGTGACCTCTAAGCCAGATTTCAAGGTCAAATAACTCGCAAATGGTACAAAATACAGCTATAGTTACAATGGCGGACTAATAGAAAGTCATACATGGTCTATCGAACCAATGAACTTGAACAACCCCAAACCCACATTTCAAGGTCATGTCATTCTTTGACGCTGAATATCTCTGAAATGGCTAAAGATACGGCCATAGTTACTATAGAAGACGAATAGGAAACCGCACCCAAGCTTTTGAATGGCACCAGTTTCAGTGACCTTGAGTGACCTCTAAGCCAGATTTCACGGTCACTGTATTATTAGGTCGACTTCCTAAAGTCGACCTAATAATATAGAGGGGAGAAATGTCCGTCCGTACGTCCGTCCGTCCATAAAAAGTTTCTTCAATTTGAATGAAATTTGGTATATAGGTAGAGGTCGGTGACTGATGCAGGACGATATGCCGTATGGCCCGATCGAAGGTCAAGGTCACGAGCCCTTCAAAGTTTGAATTCCTTCCATTTTCAAAATCTATCTCCTTCGCCATTTACAACGGGAGCTCGCAAATGACCACTAATTCTTAAACTAGGGCACAATATCTAAATTTGATCGGGCCGGATTTTTGATATTTGCCCTAGTTTTTGTGTCACGTGACTTTGAACTTGGACGGAACGTCAGTGTTGACTTT
>Ga0209339_1001269_pt1 | contig 10600 bp, 10 predicted proteins | sample OlaalgELextract3_FD_187376 | JGI IMG/M metagenome (GOLD analysis project Ga0209339, IMG submission 187376) | Olavius algarvensis symbiont microbial communities from Tuscany, Italy - Type A ELBA extract 3 (SPAdes) (version 2) | ecosystem: Host-associated > Annelida > Digestive system >...
GTTTGGGCGAATTCCATGGCATGTCATCCCAGAGCCACGTATCACATTGCAGGGTGCTGCCACTTAGTGAATTCACTGTCATGATTCCAGAGCCACATGGGACATTGCAGGGTGCAGTCAGCTGGCGAAATCAATGTCATATACATGCCACATTGCAAGGTGTAATAATTCCATTAGCCATATTGAAAATCGTTTTTCGCCATATTTTTATATTTTTTATGCTTTTTAATGCAGTTCGGGCTTTGACGAGCGGCGGCTTTCGTATCGTCTCCGATACACTTGTTATATAAATTGTGGGTTCCTCAAAACTGCGATCCTGGGTGCAAATCACGCACGCAACGGCGCTCGCTGACTGTGGGAAATCTGTGTAACGCAATCACACGGCCAGGTGTGCGGCACTGTGACGTCACATGGCCAGGTGCGCGGCACTGTGACTGCTACACAACAGTCGGCTGCTGCTGATGTCTGTTCGTCGAGCCTCGTTGTCGACGTCCAGTGCCGGCGACGACACAGACGAGACGAGCTGTAGTCTCCGATGACTTGATGACGTCACGAGTGACGACGCCGATGACGTGTAGCAGAGCGGTGGTGTTGGTGGAGTCGCGTGTGACTCTGTGTCATCTTCGCAACTTATCTCGTCACTCAAGTCATCACCTGCATTAGCATCAGCCGCAGCGGCGGGGCTCGTAATAGTAGGCCTAATAGAACTAGTTGCAGCGGCGCGATCGTTATGCGAAGTAATTGTCTTCCGACCGTCACTATCGCCGCCGTAATCTTCATTGTACTGTCGGTGCTGGTCGTCGGCCTGCTGCGGATGCTGCTCTTGACGTAGTGGCTGCTTGACAACGTCGTTGGCGGCTAACTGTGATGATGAGGTACTTCGCCGTCCGCACAGCGTCAGCTTGTGACGACGGGTCTGGACCCGCAGGAAGACCAGTCCACAGATGACGACGACTAGCGACGGCCACGTCATGCTGTGTATGACGTCACGTCATGCTGTGTATGACGTCATTTATCGTGTACATCTTCTCGACGATGACGCGCGACGGGTCCATGGTGTCGTAGAAACACTCGAACGTCTCGGAGAAGCCGCGCGCTCGCCACCTGTCGGCGAACTGCTCCACCGCTCGTCTGTTGTCTTCGCGCTTCTTGTGACAGGCGCTGAACGAGCACTACACACCAGACCGGCGCGTTTCACGCTCGATCACAACACCGCAGGGTAGACAAGAAACAACAGACAAGACAGACAGACAACAGAATTGTGTATGACAACATCACAACTTAACGCAGTGTTGAAAACAAACCACCGAAAATTGTCATCATCATCATTACTACAGCGAATATTTGTTCTGGTTAAGCCTTTCCCTTTCCTTTTCTGATTTTACCCACCATAAAGAGCGTAGTGGAGTATGGAAGGGTGTATTGGTTGCTGTTTTTTTCTCTGTCCAGCTACAGTTATCTCGGCGACGGTGGCACCGATCGGCGTGAAATTTTACCTGATGGTATACTTATCGGTCCCGGACAGGTTTTCTCCCTTTTGGGGGCCGTGCCGTCAGAGAACCCCCAAATTCGAAATTTTGGGTCTAAATTTTGGCCATCTGACCGCGAATATATCAATACAGATAAAAGTAAAACAAGTAGCCCTGCTGTCGCAGAGAGGCCGCGCGATGCTTTATGCCTCTCAGTAGTTAGCTTCAATAGTACCGGGGTACAATACGTCGAGCGCAATCTTCTGTCATTAGTTACTTCCGCTTCAGATTTACCGCTGCGTACAAATAAATTGTGTTCTCATCTCTTCGGCGTATTCACTGATGCGTGGCGATCTGTGCCATAAACAGACATGCACCGTAACTGCTATACACTACTGCACGGAAGACGTCAATTGTTGATCGCGCACTGCAGCAGTCATCGATCGATAGCCAGCTATTCGTTCAGAATCGCGATTTGTGCCTACCCCACTTGCATTCGACACCCCTTTAGGAGGGTCCCCGTCGGTACATTGCCACAACGTTTAGTAAGGAAAAAAACTAGAATGGTTTGGCTACCAGATGGTGAAAAATTGTGAAGATATGATTACTCGGTTTGACAGAATGTACGAACGTCGACAGACAGACGGACGGACAGACACCGCATGACGGCATAGGCCGCATTTATGCATAGCATCACGCGGCAATAATTCATTTTTGTTTTAATAATAATGAGGCAAGTTATGTGTTATGATCTAGCACTCTATGTACGGCAGATGAGGAAACAGATTTAGGGGTAATAATAGACAAAACCCTAAAACCAATGAAACAGTCTGCAAAAGCGACAGATGCTGCTAATGCAGTGTTAGAAATGATTAAACGAACTTTTTGTGCAAATACTTTTAACTGTCCATCCCCGTATGGCGGGTATGTCTTGCTGATGCACTTGTTATATTTCGTAGCCAAACGTCTTAAAGTGTGTCTTCACTTTATGTCACGAGGTGCACGCCATGTCGGTAATACGAAGTTAAACTTCACAGGCATTTCCGTTCTTTAACCCTTTAGAGTGCAAAGGTACGTAGTTATAGCGCCACATCGAATAATATGAAGTTGGTACACTGGCCGTTGTTGGCTTGGCTGTTACATTTGGTACAGCGATGAGGGTACTGAACGGGACCGAAGCCCCCAGGCCACTCCTCGCTGTATCAAATGTAACAGCCCACCCATCAACGGCCAGTGTATCAATCACCGTATTGCTGTATAATGATCCGTTGCTCTGCAGTTTTAATGTACACATTAAAGGGTGTAGAGGCGCAACGTTATGGACACAATGCCCCCTTACAGCATCCTACCCTTCTGGTGCATACGTCGCCTTGGCTGCGGTGCTACGTTCTCCGGCTTACCCCGATTTTTTACTTGGGCCTGCCATAAAAAGGGGCTAGGTACTGGACAGACTGACGTAGAGCAATGAGTAACAGAGCCACTTGGGATGGCAGCGTGATGAATTGCACAAGCAGTGTAGAACTACGATAAAAGGCAAAACAAGACGCATGACGGATTGTCTGTCAAATGCTGATGCCGACATTGCATGGCTGTTGTGTTTATACAAGTCCCTAGGTAGGCTACCGTACTCCAATGCTCAGTCAACTGCCGCTACTGCTCGGCGCATGCCTGTCTGACTGTCTCTATGTGTGTGTCTGTCTATTAGTCGTTCACCCGTCGCCCGCTTTACTTGCTAGCAGCCAAATAACATCACACGTACTGACTTAATATGCGACTATCTCAGTCCGCTCCTGTCGACAGTCGTTAATGTTACATGAAGCTGCCACTTCCGAGACTGACAAGCGCTGTGAAGCATTGCATAGCTCCAGTGATTCAATCAACTGATTCTGCCTTCCGTCTTTTTTTACAAATAAACGCCGTGAGACAGTAAGCAGCGCACACAAATGACCGACACAGACATAGATGAAGAGAGAAATACAGTCTGAACCACGCCACAACAATTGTGTAGGCTACACCGTCATAAAATCAACAAACACAAATGCGTTTCGTCAATACTGCAGTAGGCTCTCTCTTGAGTGCTCTGTCTTTTCAGGCAGGTCCAGGCCTCCAATGACACCAGTCTTCTCTGTCATAAGCTCTTTTCCTTGTGTGATCATATTCCACGTCGTTGCTCTTCATCCAGTCTATCATCGTATCACTCTGTCTCCCACGAGTTCTTGTTCCTTCCATTCTGCCCTCTAAGACTGTACACAGAAGGGATTCACTTCTCAACACACGACCTAACCAATTTTTCTGTCTTTGTCGGATGATGTTTCAAGCTTGTGTTTTCATCCGCCATGTCTAAAACCTCTTGATTGGATCGGTATTCAGTCCAACTGATTTTCATTCACCTTCTCCGAATCCACATTTCAAATCATTCCAGTCGTCGAATAGCCACCTTCAACGTCCACGTTTCTGTGACATACAATACCGTACTTCAAATCAGAGTCTTCACTATACTACGGACAATGTAATGCACCTATGTCCGTGGCCACACTATAATAGGCGCATAAATTCTATGATGATGATGATGATGATGATGATGACGATGATGATGATGATTCCTTTCCTTAACTCCAACTTCATCTTTCTTCTCAGTAATCCTCCGTACAGGCTATATAGTATGCCTTCAACTGTTTTAAGGATCGATGCAGTTATACACTCGGAGACTGTTTGTCAGAGCGTGAGTGTTAAGAACAAATACACGAAAGTCACAAAACTACCTGAGTTTTTGGCACGGTGAGTCACAGCTTTTGAAGACGTTTTTAGTATTTTTATTTGTCACAGAACACGTCTAATGTTTTATTATGCAACATTATGTTAAGTAGATAAACTACTCGACACAAAAGGGTCGAGTATGATGCCTCCGCCAGGCCTCCAAATCTATATTCGGCCTCGTGTGACCTTGACCTTTGACCTTCTGACCCCGAAGTTGACCGTTTCATGCCCTTGTCCCGTGGACCATGCACTTGTTTTGGCATCAAAATCGGTTCACTTATTTCGAAAATATCGTGTTCACAAGTTTGTTAGCAGACAAATAAAGGAACGGATGGGCGGACAGACGAACGAACGAACGGACGGACAGATCGAGAAGATAATGCTTCTGCCTCCCAGTCTGGCCTGGTGGAGGCATACAAACTCTCTGTATCTGCTGCTTTACAATTATTTACAATTTGCAATTACTAGGACTGTAACAACGATTTAAGTTATTTTCGTTTGTTACGAAATGAACAAAAATTATGAGGAAAAAAATGACGCGATACTTGCGAATGAAAGTGCAAAATGCCGCAAATGTTTCGTCGTATGTTTCATACAAACTATTTCGCAACAAATAGCTATTTCTCATTTTTATTCCGAAATTAACACTTAATGACGATTGTCTGTGTAGCGACTGAACTAGTCTACCCTGGCAGGAATAGGATTAGGATGCCGATGGAACCAGTGCAACGTGAGAAAGTAGAGATCGAGTGTTCATATATCCGTCTGAGTTTAGGGTCGCCAGGGCCAGATTACAGGCAAGGTAGGCACATGCCTAGGGCCCTGGGGCGGGGCTCAATGGGGCTCCTAGGGGCCAAGGGGGCTTCATGGGTCCATTACAAAATTGTCGTGACTTATTAGCGCAGCTTTCAGTCAAACACACTAGGTCATTTTGACGTAGTCTTTCGCTGAGACCGAAGATCAGCCAAAACGTGAAGTCATTTCTTCGTTTGGACTCAGCCGTCGCCGAGTCTGAAGTTTGGTCTCAGCGTCCAAACTGGTCCAAACTTCGGACTGAGCAATGGCTGAGTCCGAAATTAATCTGAACTCGACGGTTGATTTTGAACGCAAGAGATAGGTTAGGTTATATTAGAGATAAAGTTTCGCTAAGCGAAAATCACTTCACTTTTTCCTTAAACAAACTCGGCAATGTCAGCGGATGACTAATGAACATTACAGTTAATGAGCGAAACAGGTGAACATCTGATCAGCTTTGGACTAAGACTGAAGTTGGGCCGTCACTGCAGATTAAGCTCTGAGGACTGAGGTCTTTGGTCTCAGCGAAAAACTAAGCCGTAAACTGAATCGACCCTGTGTATAATAGCCTATTTATTCGCTCCTTCACCGAACGTACTTTCTTCAGTGACAATATTCAACCCCAAGTGTATTCTGCATACAACTTTGTTCATTATGCATAACTGAAATCACGATAACTCGGCCAGGGAGGGACCAGAAAACTGAGGTGTCTATTGCACATCGGTCCCAAAATGCAATCCGGCCCTGGTGTAAACAGCATCCTTCATGTGAGCACATCAAAACCGCAGAGCAACGGACCATTATACAGCAATATGGTAATGGTATACACTGGCCGTTGATGGGTGGACTGTTACATTTGGTACTGCGAGGAGTGACCTGAGCAGGCTACGGCCCCGCCCTGTCTCCTCCTTGCTGTACCAATTGTAACAGCCCACCCATCGACGACCAGTGTACCAACTTCATAATTTCGATGTGACACTACAATTGCCTCTACACTCTAAAGGGCCTCCGTTCTTCTGTAATACGAGCCTGTGGCTGATTTGTTCGTGCAGTATAGTATAGCCGCTTTATAATAATAATAACAACAAGAAGCTCAGCTATCGCAGAGAGGTCGTGCGATGCCTCGTGTTGTTGAGTATTTTAGTTAGTCGCTGAAGGCTGCTCTAAGTTGAAGGATTAATATGGTGACTTACGCAAACCTAGGCTCCGTCCGTCTACAAAGTTTGAAGTTCGTCGGCCTTCGCGTTCGGAAGATATGGCGTATTTAGTGCATGTCAGCTGTCTATCTACTACGACAGTTTCCCAGTTATTCGAACCACAATAATGCAAAAAGTCGTTATTTTTACGTACCCCGGGCTTCATTTTTTGTTTGCCCTGGAGACGCTCCTGTGGCAATCACGCAAAACGTTGCATGAATAAAAAGACAATTCAGTGCTTGCCAAACCCCTCGCAGCATGTACCCATCTATATTTAACAGTTTCCCAGTTATTTGAACCGCAAGTGCAAAAAATCGCCGTATTCACGTACCGCATGCCACATTTTTGTTTCCCCTGGAGACGCCTCTGCGATTATCACGCAATATGTTGCATGCATGGAAAGACAATTCAATGCTTGCCAAACCTCTCGCAGCTTGTACCTATCTATCTTCAATAGTTTCCGAGTTATACGTCAATGCGTAATTCAAAAAATCGCTATTTTAACACATTTTTGTTTCCCCTGGGGACGCCCCTGGGGCAATCACGCTAAATGTTGTATGGATGGAAAGGGAATTCGATGCTTACAAATTGTCTCGCTGAATGTGCCCATCTAACTATAACCGTTTGTGAGAGCGATATATTGGTCGAAAATCGTCATTTTTTCATACTTCCTTGCATTCGACGCCCTCGTTAGGGGGGTTTCCGTCGGAACATCGCCACCCCGTTTGGTGTGGAAAAACTAGAATGGTGTCGCTACCAGATGGTGAAAAAATTTCGAAGATACCTTTATTCGTTTTGGCGCAGCTCACGAACGTGTCAGACGGACGGACGGACAGACACCGGGTGACGGCAATAGCCGCGCTATGCGTAGCATTGCACGGCAATAATAATAATAACAATAGGTCAAAGTAATTTGACAAAAAGCGCCTCAAGGGGGCCCATTCCCCGGTTAGGGGTCACCCCAGGAAGTCGAAATTTGTACCATTGAATTCCTGGGGTAGGGTTTCCTATTAGTGTTTCATAGTAACTATAGGCCCAGGATGCACCGTTTGGCCACAGTGCACGCGTGTGACAACCAACCAACCAACGACCAACGACCAACGACATCACGACACAGCCTATCCCAATAAGCGCCTCTTTTACTAAAGTAAAGTGAGGCGCTTAATAATAGTAACGGATTTGTATAGCGCCTTTAAGTCCGAAGATACAGATTACAGAGGCCGACATCTAATTGCAGCTCGTATCGTCTTGCAATAGCAATAGACAACTGCGCTGCCGGCGACGTTTCATTGTATTAGCTCCGAATAATTTATGCCGCAGTTGTAGGCCTACAGCGCTTTAGCTAACAGGACAATTAATAGCAAGTGCCTAGCTCTCGATCGATGAGTTACTACTCATCGATCGAGAGCTAGGCAGTAGGCACTTGCTATCAATTGTCCTGTTAGCTAAAGCGCTGTAGGCCTACAACTGCGGCATAAATTATTCGGAGCTAATACAATGAAACGTCGCCGGCAGCGCAGTTGTCTATTGCTATTGCAAGACGAGACGACAGGAGGGTCAGTAGGTCACACGGTCACACGGTCAGTTTGTTGCACACTGTGATGTGGGGAAAGACGCTGACGTCTAAACAGTGTTACTACGAGGAGCAGAAACGTGCATCAGCACACTATGCCGACCACATGCAAATTAAAAGGGGTAAAAAGTCAACGTAAATACGCCTCTGCAAGGCTCTAGACTGGCCGGAGATATAGTGTTTTCTACTGGTCTGTTACTAAACTTGTGATAACGATATTTTAATAACGAATAAACCGATTTTGATGCACATTGGCACAAGTGGTCCACAGGGAAAGCGCGTGAAACGATCAACTTTGGGGGGTCAGGAGGTCAACAGTCGAGGACACACGAGGCTGAAGTTACATCTGGAGGCCTAGGGGAGCCATTATTCTCGACCATCTTGGGTCGACCATCTTGGGTCGAGTAGCAGTTACAGCTTTTACGTAATGTGCTTGCATTGATATCGTTTCCGCCACGCTCGCTCCGCTATTCTGGAGCGCGACTGAGCCATAGCGACGTGTCCCAGCACCTCAACGCCAGCCTATCTCAGCCGACACTTACAGCCCCACAACTGTGTGCGAAATTTACGGTCGTCGGACACTCCTCTGCTGTGTCAACCTTTCACTAAAACTGACCTCGCCAGACGTGGTTTCCGTTACTCAGCTCCTGCCGTCTTGAACTCACTTCCTAGAACAGTACTCGAAACCTCGTCAATAACAGTCTTCAAATCTAGGCTTAAGACTCACCTTTTTAATCTGGCCTATATCAAACAGTAACGACGTGACCTTTGCTATACCACCGCCTCTGAAGTTACGACCGATGGCGAGATAGAAATAGACTTATGTATATTATCATGTATATTATTTTTTATCTGTCTATCTGTCTGACGTTTAACTACCAAACTTGGCATAGTGATCTCCGAGAGTCACCTGGTGGTCATGAGCGAGACCAAACTTGGGTGAATTTTCAAGTTAGGCGGTGCAGCCAAACTGGATAGAGCGCGCAGCGCAATCGATAAAATAAGTGGATTTATATAGCGCCATTTTTGAACACCTCACCGTCAATGCGCTCAGATATGGATCACGCAGTGTAACCTGCAAATTACACCATACCTGCCTCTACCTCGTAAGCGTTCACTAGATGGCGCCATCACTGATTGTGTTGGCCGACATCTAATTGCAGCTTACTACTCATCTATCGACCCCGAAAGGATGAAAGACCGAGTTGGCCTAGTTGGATGACCTATAGCGGACGGTTTATCCACATAAGTGGTCACTCACCATCAGCTGTAGGTCGAAGACAGAACAGGAAAGTTCGCCGATCAAAGACCAACGTTCTACCACTGCGCCACGAAACCAACGACGCTGCACGGGCGTAGGCCTACCGGGGACACGTTACAGCCAGCCGAATTCGAGCTGATTTTTGCCCAGCTAGTCTGCACATTAAATTTTGGACATAATTTTGGTAGCATTTGGCGAAAGAAATCTATCAATTTCTAGCACTTCATACTGCTTTTGAAACAACAATTATAATATCGAAATTATTTTCAATCCCTAAGCCACACTGTTGCATTATACGCCTGCTACATGATATAAGCCAGTTTAATGAGTAATTTTGAAATCATGCACACCAACCACGCACATTGCCACAATAACACCATTATTCAAAATCCAAATTTAAAAAATCCAAATTCAAATTTTAATAATTCTCTTATCAAATTTGTCACTCAAAGTTAAAACGACCAAATTGTCGTTGGAGAGTTGCCGTCCTGTTAACAAATTCAGTAGCGACCGACATAGGCCTATCAGATGAGACGTCGAAAATTTCGAATCGCCGCGCCTGCCACGTTTGCCGTCGTACCATAAATAACACTCACTGTTCAATGACAAATTTCAATCGTTTCGGCATTGCTATTGGGATTTATATTGAATTTAGTTAATTCATGTACTTGTAGTAGATTTTTTTATATGGCAATCAACAAAAATTTAAAATTGAAGCTGTAAACGACTATCCGCCGATTCGATTCGGACGGAAATTTCCGATTCGCAGGTCTCTACTTCAAGGGCACGACGTTGACTGTTTGAGAAATGGCACAAGATAAACACGCGCTAAAGAACACATTTTGTTGCAGGTGGCTGCAGAACACGCCAATTAGCTGCCACTTCCCAAACAGTAAATTCATTCATTTACCTCCGACAAAGGAGGATGTATATGTTTTTGCCAGTGTTCGTTTGTCAGTCAGTCAGTCAGTCTGTCTGTCTGTCTGTCTGTCTGTGAGCAAGATTAGTCAACAAAAACTTAGCTATCGCAAACAGATCGCGCGTCAGCTGCGCACACAATACGTCGATGGCATCTATAGGTCTAATTACCATGACCTTGAAATCTAGGTCAAGGGTCACTCAAGGTCATCGAAAACGGAACCATTGGATAGATCACACAAGACTTACTATTAGTCGAGTTATTTGACGCTGAATATTATTGTGACCTTGAAATGTGCGTTAGAGGTCACTTAAGGTCACTGAAAATGGTACCATTTGAAAGCTTGGGTACGATACGATATGATACGATAGTGTGTATTTAACGTGCAGTAAAAAGCTGACGGGTAGCCAGCTTAGTCCACCACACGGAACAAACAAAAAATTAAAATGTAAAACTAAAAATAAAACGATGAGCATGATAGGTCTGGTCCAGTCCCGTTGTCATGAAGGCAGTCCGGTAGGTAAAAGTCTAAGGTGGGAAGGATTTGTTGAAAAGGTAGGTTTTGAGCCTGGAGTGAAAGAGTGAAGGAGTGATGGATGATGAGAGTGGTGATGATGTAATGTAAATGTA
>Ga0209339_1001270_pt1 | contig 10597 bp, 7 predicted proteins | sample OlaalgELextract3_FD_187376 | JGI IMG/M metagenome (GOLD analysis project Ga0209339, IMG submission 187376) | Olavius algarvensis symbiont microbial communities from Tuscany, Italy - Type A ELBA extract 3 (SPAdes) (version 2) | ecosystem: Host-associated > Annelida > Digestive system >...
CCCCCAGACTGAGACCCCTCCCCCCCACCACACCCAGATGGGAGAAGCCCCTGACCAGAGCCTCCATTTGTCAGTATGGCTCTAGCTGCTCGTTCATCCCAAATAGGGCTGTGGATACGAGCAACCTCCTAAACCGCACTGTTCACCCCCCGCGAGCATGGACGCTGGAGGTTGGATTTTGGGGGGCAGTAAGTTGTGACACTCGGCTGTTCTGTGTCTGATGATGATGAGCAGTTTACAGTCAGCAGTCTTTTTGTACTTTACATTTGTGACTTTGTTGCCATTCACTTGCGTTGTCGGTGTAGTTAACATATGTTTTGTTGCTTGCTGGCCTTTCTTTTTTTATCATTGTCATCAACAGTAAAAACAGTAAGAATGAAACTGTAGCTAGACTAGATGTAGCAAGACTGGAGTTGTCTGTGGTTCACTATGTTTGATAAGCTGCAGGGTGACCACTTGTCTGGAAAACCTGGAAATGTCGGAGTTTGACAGCTGTCAGGGAAATGTCAGGGATTTTACTAAAAGTCAGGTAAACGTAAGGGAAAAAATCTCTTGTCAGGGAAAGTTGTCTAAAACTGTTTATTGTAAGCTGCATATTTGCATCCATTCTTGACTTTGCTGAACTTAAGCATTTCATTTTGGTTTTGGATCATGCACTGTTGCACTCCTACCCCACCGCTGACAATAACACTAGTACAGGCATGATATGAGTAACACTAAACATGCCAAGTGCCACAGAGGAGTGCCACGAAACGTCAGAGAATTTCACATCGTCTGGAGAATGGTCACTCTGAAGCTGTTTTATACTTCTTCATCTGTATTTAGGAAACTGCATGAGTATGTCTTTGCTTTACTCATTTGTACTTCATTTGTACTTGTGGTACAGCCAGCAGGTTTGTACATAGACAGTGTTAGCAGTGTTATTCTTATCGAGGGATCTCGACATCACCTGACCGTACCACGTTACCGGCTCTGCACTTTCGGTCGTCTGGCCTTCTCTGTCGCTGGTCCAACGGTCTGGAACTTGCTACTGGACAGTCTCCATGACCAGGCGCTCACCAGCAACAGCTTCAGACAATCGCTGAAAACGATCCTATTTCATCTCTACCACTGAGCACACACAGCACAGTAGAGATGCTTCATGACTGTGCTCTGTATAAATCTACTACTGACATTGACATCTCTCGCTCTCAGTGACTTAGAAATGCACCTGTCACCTGTGGCTTTTCATCACCTGTCTGTTGTGGTGTTTGTATCATTTCTGAGGTGTAGCATATTTGGAAAAGCAATTTTTTCATATTCTGTATTGTTTAGTGCCTTCACTGTAGGTGTTCTCATGGGAATTTTTCAAAATATTAGATATGGTTTAACTAGAACGATGGTTCTACTAGTTATCAAAAAGTTTGGTGATGGGTTTAGCTGTTTTCACACAGTGCACGTCTGTGACAGATACACAAACAGAATTGGATGGCCATACAAATTAACATGGTGGCCTGTGGGTTGTAGGGGTTGCGCATCACGTTCGTAACATGTAACGTTGCTGGAATGTTTTGTCATTATGTAAGAAGTGCTGCTGAATGTAACACATATTCAGAGAGAAGCTTGCTGTATGAGTGTTGACTAGAAGTTTGTGACAAATGGCTGCCTGTTGTGCAGCCGCTGAGGGTGACAGACATTGCCGATGGCATGGTGGCATCAATTGAGAGGGTTCTTCAGGGCAAGTCTGAGCAAGAGAACCAACTCCGAACTCTGTTTGTCTCAGCATTGCATTCCGTTAGCACCACCGTCAATGAACTGCTCAACGACTATCGTGACAAACGATCAATTGGTATGTATAACTTTGCGTTACCAGTGGGATGTTAAACTTGCATTTTTTACATAATTGATGATCGGTTTGTGCAATTTGATTAAAATTCGATGATGTGTTTTGTTGTTGTCTTAAACAAAGAAAGTGACAAGTCTTAATAACAGCAGATGTGTGTGTGGAGGTTGTTGTCTCAGCCATTCGCCAAGAGAGATCAAACCAAAGATCATGCCAGGCCAATTTGCACAGATGGGGGCTATCTATGTCAGATCTGTGCAGCTGTGGACAGTGACAGACGATGTGCCAGCCACATTGTTGACTCATGTCGAGCTAGAACACTGGGTTGGTGGGCTACAGCGGCTGCACGACTCAGACGAAGACGCAGTCTTGTGGTTGGAATTAGTGGTGAAGTGAGCACTCGTGAAACAGATTCTCCAATCTCTTTCACGAGCGCTCACTTCGCCAGTAATTCCAACCACAAGACAGACTATGCCGGTCACGGTTTAAACCAGTGACCTCAAGCAGATGTTATAAAATGCACACAAAATCAGGACGATGCGCTATATAAATCGACTGTGTGTGATGTCCACCTGCTGTCTGGAACTGACTACTTAATACAATTCTGAGAGTCTCTCACTGACCGTTTTTATATCTCATTTCAAAATTTTTCTGTTTTGATCAAACCTTTCGGTGTGTTGCTCGGTGTGTTCATCATCAGGAAGTAAGTAAAAAGTCGATATATATAGCACATCGTTTTGATTTTGTGTAAGCGTATGTATTTTATAACGTCTGCTTGAGGTCACTGGTTTAAATTGCATTCTGTGTTGATCTTCGAGAATTTGAGTATGCGTGTTTATGTTGCAGGGCTTGGAAACATGTTTGGGGAGAAAAATCTGAAACATAACATGGACAAGTACGAAGAGCTCAAAGTCGTTAAAAATGAGTTGTGGGATCCATTTCAGCAACACATGTATGGACCTACCTTCTGTGGCAAGAATAAGCGGAAATTTTGCAATTTGTCATTTTCTATCTCTACCGATTTTATGGCAGCATTTGAATCTTGCAGCGTATGATCACATTGTGCTCCATTTTTATCTGTGTATGTATTATTGTGCAGCCACCAGGACAGTGATTTCTGTCAAGCAGTGGGAGCATCTCTAGCAACATTCTTCAAACAGATTGGCCTCCCCGATACTAGTGGTATGCTTGACAGCTGCATCTCGTTCAATACCAGAGATAAAAGGGCTTCATGGCTGAAGTCATCCAGAAAGGTTTGTAAGATTTCTCTGTTGGAGCGTGCTGTTTGACCAGCTGTAAGTTAATTATATATTTTTCTTAAACAGAATATCATGAACAAAATATTAACCCTTTAATTGTCAGATTAAAACTGCAGAGCAACGGACCACCATACAGCAATACAGTGATTGATACACTGGCCGTTGATGGGTGGGCTGTGACATTTGGTACAGCGAGGAGGGGACTGATAGGGGCTGCAGCCTGCCCAGGCCCCTCCTCACTGTACCAAATGTAACAGCCCACCCATTAACGGCCAGTGTACCAATTCATATTATTCGATGTAGCACTATAATTGCCTTTGGATTTTACAGGGTTAAGGCTGTCATCTGTTGCATGGCAGCTAATTGGAGTTTGTAGACTTCATGAATCAAAATTTGTGGTAAATTTAAACTTCCATTTATGTCTTTACTGCCATCTGCATAGTGTTGTAAATACAAGTATTTGTGGTGGTGTTGAATAGTTTCCCATTATGTGATAAGCTGTAAGATTGAGTTTTCATTAGAAATCTGTGGTGTGCATGATCTCACATGGAGTAATGGTTTGTCGATATGTGATACAGAGCTGTGTAGCACAAGGTCATCACTTCATGCACACAGTCACCAGCGTCGTGGTACCTCCATGTGCACACTGTAACAATACAGTTTGGAATGTATTCAGTTTCAGCTTTCACTGTTCATGTATGTCATTGTCTGCTCTTCTTATGTTTTTCTGCATTAGATGACCTGTACTGCCTTGTAGATGCAGTATTTTTGATGAATATCTAACAATAATGATAACGATGATTACAATTACATTGTATGATTGCGATTATTTATTAACACGTCTGAGGTTCACCGTTATGAAATTGAGCTAATATGGTGGGTGATATGTGTGCACAGGAATAATTGTTACATAACGTGACACCAAATGTTTAACACATGTGACAACTGCAGCTGTTGTGCATCACACAATTTTTTCAAATCTATTTTACTATCGACATCTTGTTTACATAGTCTACTTCCACCATCTCACGATCCTGAACCACTGTCTCGCCTTAGGGCTCCCTCCAAATATCCCAGAATTTCAAATAGATCTAAAAATACCAGTCATTCATCTCCCATGCCCTAGCTCACTACCAGTAGTCTAGTCAATTTCTCTGTAATGACAGTACATAATGATGATGTATGGTGATAAGTATGATAATGATGATTATGATGATGATGATGATGATAATCTTGATGTATTGCTGACTATGACATTTTAATTTCATCTTGCATTTGTTATGCCATGTTATTTTTATCTATTTTATTTTACTATTCAGCCATTTTGGCTACTACTTCAATAAACGCTTGCTGCTACAGAAGAACAGTGATGCTGCTGTTGACTGATTGCTTGTGTATTGTGACATCTCGGCACTGTAGGCCTTCACTGGCATGTCTTTGGACTCTGCCCTATTAATGTCATTTTAGTTGCAAAAATTTAAAAAAAATGCATGCACTTCATGAGAGGCAAGATCTGAAGCATACAGTTGAATACTCACATTTCACGAGGTAGTGCAACCACAGATTTCAGGCAAGGTGGTATGTTTAAGTGCCACAGTTCGTTGCTCAATGTGAACTTGAAAGAATTATTAGAATTGGTCTATGTTTGCCAAATTTTGTCGTAAAAATACAAGTGGGATGTTTCTACTACGATAAAGTGAAGAAATGTGCCTACATTGCATGGGCGTCATGAATGAGGGCATCTAACCCGTAGAAATACTGATGTACTATTCTCTGTAGGTTTTCTTTTAGACATTTTGTTACCACCATCTTGCACCGTAAACCTAGAAAATAGTTGTTGAGAAGCCTGTCGCTCTTACAGCCTTTTTGCTGGCCTGTCCTAAGGGCCAGATGTACGTTTATTGCCGATGTTGGTGCATCCGTTGTCAGTTCCGTGGTCATATCTCAAAAACTAAGCAAGATACACCCATGGTTATTCTGGAACACTATATAGAAGTTAATGTCACTAATTCTGTTGACGCATTCATCTCATCCTGCAGACACATCCCTCGGGACATATTCTGGTTTCAATCAGTGTTGCAAAAATGTGTTTATATATTAATACAGCCTATTGTTTTCTCCGACAAAGGAGGTAAATGCGTTTGCCCATGTTTGTCTGTCTGTTAGCAAGATTACTCCAAAATGCATGCATGGATTTGGATGAAATGTTGCATGTCGACAGGTGTCGGGACATGGACAAACTGATTAAATTTTGAGCCTGATCCGGATTATAGTCCGGATGCTGGAACCGAATTGCTTTCTCTACTATCGTATAAGCCATGCTGCACGGAATTTTACGTTGGTAAAATCCGACGTATACGTATTGGTCGCTGCAGCGAGGCATGGTTTTAAAATGGTTTTACGACCCACCGCTGCATCGATGTGTGGTTTTACAATGGTTTCGTTCACTGAGGCAGTGAGGCGTCGAAACACCTTTGTCGGAGGTGCATGCACTCCACCGAGTGCCCTTCTAGTTTGACTTTGATGTCAGGAACAAGGTGTTGTCAGCATACTTGTTTATGTAGTTACCTCCACCAAGTAGGCGGAGGTTATGTGATTGTTCTGTCATTCGTTCTGTCAGTCTGTAAACAGGATAACTGATGAACACGGAAACAGATGTTGACTAAACTTGGCAGGCATGGGCAAGGGGTGACCCTCTAGAAGTGATTAACTTTTGGTGATGATCCACATCTGTGCATGGATTCCAGATCACTTTTCATTTTCTTCACCATTGTGGAATAGGAGATTTTTGGACATTTATTAGCATTTCTCATACAATCAATGATTGATTTGTATCATACTTGGCAAAATGACTGACATCGACAAGATAATGCATCCACAACATTTTGTGACAGATCTGATGGACATCCGTATCTGGATTAATCCGAAAATCTGGATTCGAATATGGGTCACTTTTTCAAATTTTTGCATTGGTGGAGGTCTGCACTCTATGAGTGCTCTTATTATAATTGTGAGAGCACTATGCAGTGAATACGGCTGTTGTTAGAATCATGATGTTATTTTGTCGTGCAGATTGCCAGCTGTGTGTTCACAAGTCCTGTGTCAGCAAGCTGCAGTTGCCGTGTCCTGGCGGCACAGTTCGCAGTGCTCGTATGAAGGACAACAAATATGCGTTGTCAACAGTAATTGAATCATTCAGATCTCAGCTTCCAGTCGCTGCAGTTCCTGTGACTGGTAATATTATGTTTTCTTATATTATGCAGCTGTTATTCACACACAGATTCTGGCTGAATACATTGTTCCCATCACTGTTTTGTAACTAACTGTTTTATGATTGGCTTCATTATTATGATTTTTGCAATATATCACTTGTTCACTTGTGTCACATAACAACAACTACAATTGTTTTATGGCCCTTTTTCTAGGACAACCCGGATGAGCGTGTTCTGATCTTGGTGATTTTTCGCAGGCTGCTGCTTAATAAATATGTAACAGTACTTGTAATAACCGTCCTCCAGACGGAGCGAATCTGTGAATTACATCTATTGTCATGCCTGCGGCATTTGCCCCGCCTCTGTCCCTGTTGGTGCCTATGGCGCCTCGATTATCGTACCTATGGTGTCTTACCTCGACCTTCATCTTGTTTGCCCTGCCTATTTTCTTGGCGCCTACAGTCTCTTCATACTCATGACTACAGCTTTCGTCCTGCCTCTATCCCACTCGGTTTTCAATTCTCATGCCTATGGCACTTTCACCTTGACCTTGAGTTGCCTAAAACATTTCTTGGGTGAAGATGAATTTATGTGCCAAGTTTGGTGCTGATCAGCCCAGCTGTTTGGCTGCCTATACGGAACAGGCACATATGCACACACACATAACCCAAATATATATGAGATAACAATACAAATTTAGCCCACTGCACCTGATGCTGTGCAGCCCCAGCTGACAATTATATAGATTTGCAACCATTAGTAAAGGCGGCAAGATATGCGTGTCGTAAAATCATTGAGAGTTGAGGCAATACAGACATTATGGAAACTGGAAATTGCAGAAAATGTTTCCTAACCAAAGGTGAACCCCTAGACGTTCGGCACATTAAGTGAGATACACCAGTTTTTACATTTCGCCATGTCACCAACTTACAGCTTGAATGCTGCAATGTTCAGCCAGTATTTTATGACATTCTTTTTCTGTGTATTTAGTGTATTCATGTAGTTTAGGACTGATGAGCTCTAGTGTTAAAAGGATAACTGAGGAAGATTACTGCCTAAAATGGTTAAATGACGATGTAAAAATATTTTTTTTGTAAACAGTGTAGTTGTTTACGGAATTGTACATTATTGACTGGCAGCGAGTGTAATTGTTTTTGGTTAAGTTGTACAGCAGCTGGTTGATTTTTTGCTCATGTTGGTTGATGTTTGCCAGGCCGAGACAAGCCTGTCTTTGATGAAGCTGCAGTACCAGGTTACGATGTGATTTCCTGTTGAGTACATTTGTCATGTTTGTATCTGCTTATGATTACCACGTGTTCATCATGTTGCATCTGTTTTTGTGTATGATAAAAATCATAATAACCGTCCGTTTGTGGTATGCTTATGCAGCACATCTCGGCAGTGGCTCTGATGAACAAAAAGGCAATGACTCGTTCTCAAGGTACTTATCAGATTGTCACATTAGCATTAGAGATAATCTATGCAGTTTGAAGAATTTGTTTTTGCTGTGTTTTGATCAATAGCATTTGCAGTAAATCCATTTGTGCTTTTTTGTGGCTATAGGTAATCTGTTAGCATTTTGCCAATTGAGTTTTGACAGTATTTCTTTAAGTTAAAAATGCACACGTTCTTATGAATCGTATTGCAAAATTTTGAGATAAGTTAAAAATTTTTACCTGAAAGATTACTTTGTATAAATTTGTTTGTAATATGCATATAATGTCATTTTTGTGTCGTTTTTAACCAGAGGCATAACGTGGCAGTTTAGCTCAGAAGTAACGCATTGGTCTCGATCAACGTAGTTACTCTACGCTGGGCCCGGTTAGTGAGTGGATGGGTGACCGTCTTCGGGCGGGTTAACTATCTCGGTATGTAACCAGTCACCCAGGTCAACTCAGCTTGCCCATCCCTCTGTGGGTAGGTGCTATGAGTACTAGCTTAGGCTGGGTAGGTAACCGTAGGTCTGCCGTCGCACTGGGCTTGCGTCACAGACAATAGTGGTTTATCCACCTATGGGCTTAACGGCCTATGAAAGGGAGATGAGCACCCTGCCTACGCTCCTTCAGAGTATGGCCCTCCTTTACCTTTTTACCAGAGGCATACTGTTTTCTACCTGTCCATTTGTCCATCCATTTGTTCATTACCAAATTTATGAACACGCTATTTTGAAAACTAATTAATCAATTTCGATGCAAATTGGCACAAGTGGTTTGCATGGCAAGAGCATGAAATGGTCGACCTTTGAGCCAAGAGGTCAAAGATCAAGGTCACAGGAAGCTGAAGTTTGATTTCAGGCCCGGCAGAGGCTTCTTTCTCGAATCCTTGGGTCAAGTAGGTTTTTGCACGATAGTTACGAGTCGACTTAGTCATATGCGCCCTAGAGTGTAAATAACAGTGGCTTTCACGATGAACACTGCTGTCCGTGGTATGATTTGATCGTAGGACCTTAAACACTGCAGTTGGGCATGTTACGGTTAGACTACTGCGACTTGCAACCTGCGACCTTCATACATGTACATGATGTGTTCTGTGCAGATTTAGGAGGTGAAAAACTCCAGAATTCAGTGCAAAAGATTTCCATGTATTGCATTTTCTCTGTATTACAGAGCTATCTTGAACTGACGTTAATACGTACTGCTGTCTGCTGGCAGGGTCTCGCGCGAGACTAGTATTGTTATTCGTTCTCCTGGGTCACAGTTCAGCCAAGAGGAATTGGCAGACTTGACTGTGGAACAAGAGCGTCCTGCGTTGGAGACTGTTATTCCTAAGGATGATTTGCGCGGCCTGAAGAAAGATGAAAAGGCACGACAGCAAGTTATTAACGGTAACACTATATTTGTTTATTAACTTCAACATTATTTTGTCACCATTCTATCCATATATGTGTTAATCTCAAATTTTTAGTGTAATCATATCTCCAGTTGAATTTGGTGTAAAAGTTCAATTCACATTGGTGAATACAAAAATATAGACTAGTCAAATCGGCCATGTGTCGATATACAATCGGCAACTGTTGACAACAGCTGCCATTGGCTGAGGTGGATAATTTACATGTGCTTATTCAAAATTTCTCGACATGTAATTTTCAAATGGAATATTATCAGATCAAATGTTGAAGCTTTACAGATCCCTAATTTTATGTGGCTTGCAAATGAAAGCATAGCCCAGAAAAGATGTTTGAAAGTGAGGGTCATACTCCTTTTCTGCTTCTCTGCTTCCACTTCTGACTGCAAAGTGCCCCCTGTATACCACATAGCAGCATCTCCTTGATGTGGGGGAGACTGCAAACCATAGTGCACGTAACTTCAATTATGTTTGACAAGTGAACAGTAAAACTTGATCTGTGCATGAAAAATGTGAGTCGAACCACATTCCTCGACTCAAGAAAGTGAGGTCAGTTGAACCCCTGACCCCTTGCTGCTGTGGTCTGTGAATTACAAGACCCATCCCATTTACTATTTATTACAATTTTCGTATGGTACTTTTTTGCTTTTTTGTAGACGTCATATTTCTGGCATATTGGTTTTTTATGTTCCTAAACCCCCTTGATGGCAACTGTGCTTACTTTTACAGTGTTTCATACAGTAAATTGAGCTTTGTTGCCATATTTATGTATTGTAATGTTCAGTGCTTGTCATTTTTTGGTTTTCTGGCACTATAAATATATTGATTTTATGTGGTATTACAGGTTTGTGATAGTATAGATAGTAGCTTATGCTATAACATGCTTGAACGTTGGTGTGCATTGGTGTGCAGAGCTGTTCTACACAGAACGGTCTCACATACGTGAGTTACGAGTGATGCAGCTGTTGTTCTATCAGCCGCTGATTAATGATACCCCAGAGTATCAGGAATTTGCCAATTTTCTGTTTCCAAGCTTCGATAAAGTCATCCAAGTTCACGGTTGGTGCTTAATTTAGTTGTATTACTAGTGCTGAGCAGGGTTTTTGTTTGTTGTGTAATTCTCCTGTTATCGTTCACAGTGGTGGCTCTACTCACTCACTCACTCTGGTTGAGATGATTTTTTTGTAATTTGAAAATTGTCGTTAAATTTGTTGTTGTTGTACTCATTACACTGATGCTATTGCAATAATGCAACCGTGGGCATTTTGCGCAGAGAGAAACCAGATCTGGAAAGGAATGTTGTAGTGAAATTATTCTGATTGTCAGTGTGTTCACTTTTCACATGCAGGCACTGCGTCGTATCCTTGGTATCAGATGGTATGACAAGGTACCCAACGCAGTAGTCAATGAGAGAACGAAACTACCAGATATGCCGTCTCTTATTGCTGACAGACATCATT
>Ga0209339_1001271_pt1 | contig 10593 bp, 9 predicted proteins | sample OlaalgELextract3_FD_187376 | JGI IMG/M metagenome (GOLD analysis project Ga0209339, IMG submission 187376) | Olavius algarvensis symbiont microbial communities from Tuscany, Italy - Type A ELBA extract 3 (SPAdes) (version 2) | ecosystem: Host-associated > Annelida > Digestive system >...
ATGTAACAGCCCACCCATCAACGGCCAGTGAACCAATCACCGTATTGCTGTGTAACAGTCCGTTGCTGTGGAGTTTTAATGTGGGCACTAAAGGGTTAATAGGCCTGATCGCTAGTCGCACTGTGTTGTGTGCTCGTATAGCATGCGTCGCGGATGTCTCCGGTTGTCATGACAATGGGAAGCAGGTCACTGGGTCCAGCGCTGGACCGAGCTGCCAGCACTGACAGCGTGATGATGAGAAGTCACGTGATCGAGGTGCGACACTTGATAAATCTAACATGCGCAGCAGTACTGACAGGCCTTATTACCAGCTAACCAAGTTATTAACCTACCGTCCGCCCGCTGTAGAAACAAGAGGTCAAAGTAATTTGACAAAAAGCGCCTCACGGGGGGTCCATTCCCCGGTTAGGGGTCACCCAGGGGGTCGAAAGTTGTACCATTGAATTCCTGGGGTAGGGTTTCCTATTAGTGTTCCATAGTAACTATAGGCCTAGGATGCACCGTTTGGCCACAGTGCACGCGCGTGACAACCAACCAACCAACGACGTCACGACACAGCCTATCTCAATAAGCGCCTCTTTTACTACCGTAAAGTGAGGCGCTTAATAATACGAGTGGCGGTCGAAACGTTTTGAGCCTAACCTCACTACACAAGAGATAGACGGATGAGCATACATTTACTTTTCGACATAAAAACACCGTCTTTGTCATTCCACAGTTCATAGCGAACTCGGAGTTTTTAATGCCTGTAAAATAAAACAGTTCAACACTTTTTGGCCGCCGCATACTTTAGCTCATTGTCGGTCAAAAATATCTGTCCATGGAGGCGTTTCTTTAAATTTGGAAACAGGTGATAATCACGTGGTGTCGGATCAGGAGGATATGTGGATGGGACATTTATACAAATCCACATTCAAGTACAGTGGCTTGTCCAACGTGTGACCTGTGAGCAGCTGCATTGTCGTGCAAAAGTAGGGGTACCTGGGTCAACTTTCCTCGGCGACAAACAGTTTGCCAAGTAAGTCAGCGTAGTAGACCCCTGTAACTGGCACTCTGTGAGGCATATAGTCAATCAGCAGTACCGTGCACCGTTTCTGAGATATTCTACGTCAAATAGTGCAGTGCGTCCTCGTTAGAGACGCGGTTTGTGTGAGAAGGTTGAGTATCGTGGTGTGTCTGTTGTCAGCCGACAGCGGTGGACCTACAGCACGTGTGTCCGGCGTCAGTGGACCGCCTGCCGGTGTCCCCCTCCGCCTCTGTCCAGCCTCCATCGCGCGCCCAGACCGTCACCAACAACCTGGCACTGGTGACTGGAGGCCCCTCTACCGTCAAGGACACGAACGTGCGAGGTGCCGGCAGCATGGAGGGCGTCGAGACGGTCCGTGTCACTGACATGACGTCGGGCTCGGCGTTCACCAAGTCGATCGGCTCTCTGTTCTCGACGATCAACAAGTCGGTGAGCAGTGCGTTCAGCAGTCTGATGGCGGCGCCGGGTCCTGCTGGTGGCGACGCGCCCAGGACGACCGCCACGACGCCGACCCAGCCCGACGTCGTGCCGTCGACCGTCACAGCGGCAGCGCCTGATCCCGCCCAGCAGCACGGCGAGCTGGACTTCGTATCAGCGGGGCAGCCACGGCAGCACCTGCTCGCTCACGGTGAACGACCTCAGCAGCAGGCTGACGCGCCAGAGTGGCGCAGGGTTCAGGCTCAGTCTTACGCCGAACCTTCCGCATACAGAGGTAGGCCCCAACGCTTTGCCAATGGTATCGAGGTGGGTGCAGTGTAGTGGTGGAGTATCGGACTCGTAACCGAGAGGTTGCGGGTTTGACTCACATCCGGTCCACTGCAAGCAACCTTGTGCAAGTTGCTAACCTACTGTGTGCTCAGGCCAACTCAGACTCCTACCCCCAGCAGGACGGGAAATGAGTAGTAGCTCAGCTATTCTGCTTTGTTAATGTTTGTTTGTTGTTGCTTTTATTGTTTGTTTTCTTGTGCTCTTTCTGAGCGAAAAAAGATGTATATATATTCTGGGCTACGGGGTGAAGGCCTATTGTGGCTGATTGGGGCGTTGGTGTGTCTGCTTGCTGCACCGTGGGTCCAATTGTCCGTTAGCGCGGGCAATGGATGGCCACATAATGCACTGCGGCACTATTGGCTCATGCCAATAAGCTGCCACTTCCGAGACTGTAAAGCACTGCTGGTCACGAGTCTGACTCATGTAAGCGGCGCTATAACAAGTGTCCAGACCTTTACAACGTTGGCCCGACCATTTGCCAGCCATTTTCGAGCTAGGACTTTGTAAACCAAAATGTCACAGTTACTGTCAGACAGTGCATGAAGGCCGGTGTCGGCTGCTGCATCATATCACTCACTGGTCATTAGTGTCACGTCACAGAGATCCCCTCACCAGTACGCCGTCCGTATGCGCCCGATATCAAGACGTGTCGTCACTGTCGTACATGGTAGACTGCGGTGTGTGGTATACGGTTTGCTCAGTGCATGGACGTCTCTATCCATACTCGGTGGCACTAGCACACGCAGACGTTATACCATTCAGTCAGGACAGTCACAGCAATTCCAGGAAGTGATATAATATAATTTTCGACACCTAACTTACGTACCAAATATTGGGGGAATGCATTGTGGCCCCCAACCAAATTATTGGTGGTCCACGCCCCCCTCCCTGCTCCCCCCTATCGCGCCCCCATAGTGTATTAAGTTGTGGATGATGTGCTGTAAACAGGTCCGACAAGAGACACAGCTGCGACTGTGACGTCGTCACCGCCTGTACTACGACGAGGTCGATCAGTCGGCCAGAGGTCAGGACGTCCACCACTCGAGTCACAAGCCACCGTCACCGGCGTGTCTCCAATCCCTAGTCCGTACCGCGCCGCTGTCGCCGCTACCGGCAGAGAGTCGCCCGTCTCGCGGGCAACGTCTCTGGACACACGGTCCCGCAGTCCATCGCCACACGCCGGTGTCCCGCTCCCTGGTAGTTCTGCTGTGGAGTACTACGGCACAGCCAAGCTCACGGACCGCTCTCGTAGCCCTAGCCCCACCCCTTCACTGCCTGTCGAGCTAGAGCGCCGCCCAAAGCCACGCCTACCGTCGCAGAAGCCAACGGCACTCGACCTACCAGCTACAGGGATGCAGCCCGGTAGGCGGCGCGTGGGCGGAGTCGGAGGCGTAGAAGATCGTATGCCGCACGTGCTGCCGTCGCCGACCGTCCCGCCTCCGCCACATCGCAGCCCGGGCAGCATAAACTTTCCGCGGCTAAGTCCTTCTCCGTCCCACGCGCCATGGGATCCAGCCAGTCCTGGTGGCAGTCCGGGCTCTAGTCCACTGCTTCCGCGCTCCGCCAGCAGCCAGCTGATTGGCCACGCCCACACAGGAGAGGTGGGCGGAGCGTGGGCAAGTCACAGGGCGGCGCGACAACAGCGCTATCCAAGCCAGCAGGCGTTGCCGCTACGCCCTGAGCCTCGCTACCATCAGTCTCACCGGCCACTCAGAGCTGATGACTTGGGCCTAGTTCGTCTTTCCGGCGGGACGGGCACTTTGCCACGTAATTTCCGCCCGGAGCCGTGTGTGGGCGGGGCGGGGGCGGTGCCAAGGCCGTCCCACTGGGCGCATGACACCGCTTCTCCTCGAGACGTCGATGAAGACGACGAGAAGAACAGTGACTCTGAGGATGAAGACTGGTGCTAACGTTTCATCCAGTAATTAATTAATTAGTTAATTAGTAGTTAATTAGTTAATTAGTTAGTTAATTAATTAATTAATTAACGGTTGTCAGGCCTGTGAGCAGCAGCTGTGGCTATACGTTCACACCGGCATAATGATCGTTTGCCAGCAGCCTTACAGCATCACTCGCAATAGCATTAAATGCATTCAATCTACTACTGTGTGATTCTCTAAATTTTCGTCGGTTGATGCCGAGTACCCCTTGTGAGAGGAAAACTGTTGCGGATCACTACCGTTACTATTTCAGCCATCATCTCGTACCAGTCCAGCGATTTCTTGGTCCGTTGCTGATACCCAGTTTTATGCGCTTTAAAACTCAGTGCAACCTTTCAACATGAGCGACATGCACGTTTTGGCTCAGATAGCCTACGTGCAAGTAAAATTTCCTATTGACTGGGCCTTGCGTTTATTTTGCGAGTTGAGCCGGTCGGAAGATGTCTATGGCTTTGTCAGATGCTGGAATATTGTTAGCACCAAAAATGTTTGTCAGTGCTCATTGTGTTTCGTTCGCTGTTTTGTTGCATACTTGATTATTATGCGTCTCTCCTTCTGGGAAGCCGCATTATGGTTGCACTCCGTCTGTCGGTCGGTCCGTCGCTCTGTCTGTCCAAAGCCGTTTGATACTTACGCAAGCCTTGAAGCAGACAAGTGGCGATCCTAGCGGTCAAACATGGAACTACCGTGGCGTAACGTTCTTATATAACTTCACAACAACCTTGCTATATATGGTGTCGTCAGTCACAGTGGCTAGTGTGTCAATGCTGTTGAATATTTACTAAGCAGTAAAGATTAAAAATAAATACATACTTTAACACGTTAAAACAAATTTTACAACTCAAATATTTACAATCAAGCATGCACTCGCTGGCGTATAGTACAGTGTCCGAATCGCTAGGTGGCAGTGTCTGCTTCCAAGCTTGTGTAGTAAGTATCAAACGGCTTTGGTCAGAGTCGGGAGATCTCGACAAAATGAGTGCATTGCTGGCAGGGCTGCGTGTCGTGTTCGGTCGTCGCCCGGGGCCGCATGTATCGTTTCATTGGATCTGCTGTGTCGTTTACGTTGTTACAATATTATGACTCAATTCGCGAACGATTGCAAGCCGATAAACGGCGTTGAAAGTTGTTGAATGTTTCTCGTGTGTCCGTCTGTCGTTCGTGTATTGTATTTCAGAGTGTGCTGTCGATTTGTCGATTGATTTATCTCGCCCACTCAGCGACCGACTGAGATATTACCGCCTGCTTCGTCGGTCACGCGGTCTCTTACTTGTTATTTCCCAATGGTCATGGCGGGATATTGAGTTTTCTGTCAGTCTGTCTGTCAGTTTGTATGTCAGTCTGTCTGCTCGGGACGCATCTCCTCCGAAACGGCTGGACGGATTTGGCTGACATTTTGCACATAACAGGGATGGAGGTCTGTCTCAATCACGGCGTCTCGTATTTTGGTGGTGATCGCCCAGGAGGCCTCCCGAGTCCCGACAGGGGAGCCGATCGCTCCAGGGATACCGCCGGGGGGGGGGGCAAAAATGTACCGTGACGGAGCTTGCGTCGGTCTAGCACTGACGAATTTGTTTATTTTCGCTTTGTGCTGATCAGTGTTCCTCCGTGTACATAGTTAATTTTGTTCGAGTCTGCGTTCGTTGCTGACATTACTGTTATATTTTTGACTGTGGATGCAGTGGTATGTTCGTGTTATTATAATCATTTCGTTAGTGTGCCGGCGTCGCGCGTCCGTCGGTCTTCAGTCGACCGTTTGACGTGCATTTTCGTTCGTTGTAAACGCGTGATGCGCTCGCGTCAGTGTATAGCTTTTTATACGATTTCTTCTCGTGTGTCATTGTGTGAAACCTATTTTTCACTGACAAGATCTGCGAAGGTACGTAGCGTGGTGCGTAGTGGAAGTAGGCTACGAGTCTGTTAAGGTAGTCCAATACGACTTTATGTAGACGGAACGTAGTGTAAAGTCTTGCAACATAGGGGGCGCCATTGAGAAATATTAGGGGGGGGGGCAAGTCGTACGTTATGGGCTATGGCGAGCGTCTATAATGGGAGTTTGAGGGCTTTGCCCAAATTATTGGGAGTTCATGCCCCCTGGCCCCGCTATCGCGCCCCCATGTCTTGCAATCCCAACTTGGGGTAATAAATGCTTGATATAGAGACCTGTATGTCTACTCTTGCGATGGTTTACTGGCTGAGCTGGCTTTTAGGCATTGGTGACGTTTATTGCAGCACTTCAATGAAACAAGTGGTGGTGTGTCGCAGAACAGAACGCCCTCCGTGCAGTGTTTATTGCACAGGCGCCCACAGCTGTCGGCTGAATAGCGTCTTGCGTACAGACAGCACGGTGGTCGGTCACGGTTGACTGCACACCGAGACCGGCACACCGCTGTGCTATACGACTGGAATATCGTGGCACGATTATCTCGAAAACCGCGCATTTTCGCTGCTGCATTGTTTTGGATGAAACGTGCAGTATGGAATGAATGTCGTCACGGTCATGGTTTTACGTGAATTTATGTACTTTTAGCGAATATATGCGACAAAAACGATTTTTACATTTCTGTCCCAGTGACCTTAAATTTAACCTTTTGAGCTGAGAACTGCTCTAGTTTTTCCTCGCGTGAGGAACGTTGTATGATGTTTCGTTTTCGAGTTGACGGTTGGCACGGGACAGACGACAGACATACAGACGGGCGGACGGATGTAGTGCATAATGCGGCCTCCTATAGGCAACTAAGGGATGGGCTGCATTATATATTGTGGCCACTTGATTAATTTAGTACATGCGCGGTTTTAACTTTAAGTCGGTTTTGTGAACGACTATTCACGTGATCTGTTGTTACATTTGCCTCCGCGCTAACTGCCAACATTCATCGTATATTTACGACGTCTATTTAGAACGTTGTAATGTAGATCGGGTTTAGGCGTACGTTGAGACGTGCGACTGTTCCTGTTACCGCAGGCAGCAACACCGGGCATCTTGATTATGTATCATAAGGTGCAATGGCTTTGATCGTTCGAGTGTAGAACTAGGTGCCGTAGGGGAAGGGGTGTATTCAGTGGCGGTTCTGGGGTTTTCATTTTGGGGGACCACTATAGGTGGCGACACTTTCATCTGGGGGGGAGGGGGGCACACAACTAATACTTTCGTGCTGAACTACCGGGTATGTAATCACGCATCGTGACTTTTTTGATTATTGCGCCTTATAAATACTCTTACTTACTTACTTAGGCCTACTTGCTTATATCAAATTATAAACACATAAACACAAGTAAATTCATTAGTTAATATGTAATGTAGATCATTTGAATGTCACAAAACATGAAAACGTTGCTTCCCAATACAAAGTTTTATAACTTTAGCAGAAAATTTTGGCAAGTGACGGCCTATCTTGAACTTTTTGGGGGCCACGGGGGGCAGGAATTGCACTGGGGGCCGCGGCCCCTCCTGGTCCCCTTGGAACCGCCCCTGAGTGTATTCATAGGACCTGGCCTATACACAGCGTTAACACTCATTACATCCGGTAGACATAGGTAGTCTTGCTATGTATTGACACAGGACTTTATTATGTTACATATATTTTTTATGTTTTTGTGCTTTTTGCTTCTCCGTTATATATAGGCCTACACATGATGTTAGCTATATATAGCTGTCGGCAGCAGTTTATTGGCTATCCACTCAATGCTAGCCACGCCTACGACGCCGCCCACCACCGTCGTCGCCGGCGACAACATCAGAGTACGCCACCTAATGATACAACCCTATTTTACGCCTACTGCACTTAATGCTGCACTACCGATATCTTACGTGGATGCTGAAATCAAAATAGTGCGTTGGATAAGGTTGTTCGATGTTGGTCTTGAATATCACAAGGAACGTTAGTAGGTTCACTGCAGTAGGACCAATCTGGCCTGTGATTGGTCGAACCTGCTGAACTGTCTTTTCTTACCTACTAACATTTTTTTTGTACAATTTATTTCTGCTATAGTCAAGCTGTTAGAAACACGGTTGTGAGCTCACATCCTGCTGTGTTTAAGCGCAGCAGGCCTGTACAGAGATCACACCAAGCAACTAAAACCGGGATTTTGTTACTCTGAACTACAGCGGTTGTGATTGTACGAAAACTTAACGCGCACGTTTTGTAGAACGTAGAACCAAGCGTGTTTCATATCAGACGATAGAAACTGTACTGTTTTCTCCACGTGACAAATACAAGTGCTAAAAGGAACAGCGTAGTCAAGTAAGCCGTAAACGTAACCCCGTAATCTAAACAACAAATGTCTCTCAGTCCGTGTGGTTTGTTACCTTCACACGCAGACCGTAGGGCCTAGTGAACAGGTGATTACGGTATGAGCGATTAATGCAATGTTAACAGATTTATAGCTACATCGACAGCTGATTTTTGCCGCGCGATGCTTTGCATAAACGCGACCTATGCCGTCGCGCGGTGTCCGTCTGTAACGTTGGTGTATTCTGTCGAAACGAGTAAACATGTTCAAAATTTTTTCACCGTGGCGTAGCCCCACCATTCTAGTTTTTTCATACTGTAACGTTATGGCAGTATTCCGACGGGGATCCCCTAAGGTCAAAATCGCGATTTTCGACCAATATCTAGCTTTGGCATCGAAGACTGCCTGCTGGACCATCAGGGCGGAGTTTGTTTATGACGGGAGACGGACCAATCGACCAAACGCGCCACGCATCAATGAAACTTGTTTATGACAGGAAGCTCGACGTTACGCCGAAGAGAACAGAATTTAATTGTATACAGTGGTAGGCCTAAATCTGAAGCCGAAGTAACTAATAATAAGACTGCGCTCGAGGTATTGTACTGTTGAAGTCTGTAGTCATGTCTGTAGTTGGTGAACTCTCTAAATCGAATAATTGACTGTTGTGAGTTTCTTAGTTATTATCATCTTACATGTAGAAAGTAATTGTTAAAGTAGTTAACTATACTTTGATGGTAAAAACAGCAGTTATAACTACTTTCCTTGTCAAGTAGTTAAAAAGTAGTTATAACTACTTGAATTCCGTTTGTCTGTCTGTCTGTCTGTCGATACAGACAGACACGAAGCATCGCGCGGCCTCTCTGTGGCAACAAAACTACATGTATCATCACTCGTCATCGTCGTCGTCTAACCGTCTTTCAAGCTTCTTCACAGCGTCACTGTGGCTTCGTTACAGTGTCACTGTGGCTTCGTCACAGCGTCACTGTGGCTTCGTAGACGTACACGACGGTCTAGCGTGCACGTGCACGTTCGCGTCGACTGTGTTCTTCAGTCGTGTGTTATACACTGCAGTTCTCAATGTTGTTCTGCTTTTGTACACGACTCGCCGAACGAACGTACTATGTTGTATATGTACCGAACGATGACGAGTTCTGCGTCAGCGATTACTTAATGTATATACGAAGATGTCTATTCTTTCTATCACTGTTAACTATTGCTCAGAATATTAAACGTAAAGTCTGAATACTGTGTGTGCAACTTTCAACAGCATACTGTCGCAACTGCCGCTGGGCTTGTATGGTCGTGCGGGCGCCAGTGTCACAACTGACGATGGCTTCGGAGCCGGTCGCGGTTCTTTATCTCCAACTAGCTCAGTTGCGGATCTCAGGGCGAACCGCGATGCAGCAGTGGACAAATTCTCAGTTTCTATTTTCTCATTCCTATCAGATGTAAAGATGGGCTCTTGGGAAAGACCGCTGCAAAATGCACCTGAATGAGGACTCACCGATCGGCTACTACAAGGCGTACTAGCTCTCAGTATCTCTGTCTCTTCTGGTTGGCGGTTTGACTTAGTGGTAACACGTTGGCTTCGATCAACGTAGTTGCGCTATGTCAAACCCGGTTAGTACTCGGATGGGTGACCGTCTGTGGACGGGTAAACCATCTCGGTATGTAACCAGCCAGCTAGGTCGACTCAGCCTTCTACCCTCCGTGGGACGGTAAAATGAGTATCAGCTTTCGGGCTGAGTAATAATAAATGGCGATGGTGGGTGTAGTTTCTGGCAGCCTGTACAGGCGGTCTCACAACCTAATTCGTCTGGCTTGGTCTTGGGTCGGCGGCCGCTTGGCGCCATTCTACATTCATCAAATGAACCGGGTGAATTCTCGCAATGGCTCTGCCATGATGACAGCACCATAAACATTGTCTATTATTATTATTATCTCTGCTTGTGAATTGTTTGCCATGAATAGAGTCCATTCTTGTTGATATAGTTTCTTATAACTTTTATTAAGAAGAATCAAAGTTCACTTCACAAGTTTTACAATTCCATACTCAACAAATACAAACTCAATTAGTACAAACTTGAGTAATACAAACTTTGAAACTTATAGTTACTGAGCGTCAGAGTTTGTTGAAACAGCTTTATTCCCATAGAGAATAGAAGATTCAACACATTTGGAAGAGAACTTAGTTATCAGTAGTACGATGTTGAAGAACGTAGTTATCTTCCTTGTTGATGTAGAACTCTGAACTTAGAAGTTGAAGTAACTTAGTTAGCTAGTTATAGAACTTTCTTTCTGTCGACGTAGGAAAACTTTGTCGAGGAAACTTGATTACGTTTATCGTAGTAGAAACTTGGCCAACTTCCTTGAAGTTGTCCTAACTAGTAGTAGAAACTTAATTAACTTTGCCGATACAAAAACTTAGCTCACTTGTAAAAGTAGATGTTCCTTTCCGTCAATGTAGAACTAGAAACTCGTCGTAATTATTCAGGAAACTTTTTTGTTGAAGTAGTAGTTTCTTTCATGTCGATGTAAAAGACTTTGTCGTTATCAAGAAACTTAACTAGGGCAAGAGGTCCTATTTCTGGCCACATCTATCAACTATTGTTAAAAACATAATGA
>Ga0209339_1001272_pt1 | contig 10588 bp, 6 predicted proteins | sample OlaalgELextract3_FD_187376 | JGI IMG/M metagenome (GOLD analysis project Ga0209339, IMG submission 187376) | Olavius algarvensis symbiont microbial communities from Tuscany, Italy - Type A ELBA extract 3 (SPAdes) (version 2) | ecosystem: Host-associated > Annelida > Digestive system >...
GGCCGTCTTGAAGACTACTCGCTGACTAACAGGTAGCCAATGTAGATCTTCAAGAACTGGGGTGATGCGTTCACTTCGGCGCACCCAGACTCTACACGAGCGGCCATGTTCTACACAGACTGAAGTTTCTGAAGGTAAACTTTGGCTACTCCAGCCAGTGCAGAGTTACAGTATCAAGCCTACAGTGAACAAAAGCCTGTATAAGAGAACGGAGAACCTCTCTAGTCAGGGAGCTCTTGACTGACTTCAGCTGACGTAACTGGTAGAAACATGAGCGACATGCAGCAGTCACCTACTGAGACATGGACAGCTGGCCATCAAGAACCACGCAGAGGTTCGTGGCCGTATTATCAAACTCGACAACTGAGATTATCAGCTGGAGTTGAGTGACGGTTAGCTTGGCTAGCTGTTGCCCAGTTACTATCCAGATTAGCTGAGTCTTCTCGGCATTCAATTTCAGTCTGTTGGACCCCATCCATCGAGACCTTCAACACATGCAGCCAGCTGTCTGCGAATCGGACGCCGGCACGCTGATGTACAACTGGGAATCATCAGCATAGGTGTGGCCGGACTGTCCGAGTGATGCAATGATGTCAAAGATACACATGGACTAATATTCGAATCAAAATCGGTTCATTCGTTTTCGAAATATCGTCTTCACAAGTTTGGCAACGGACTTACTGACAGCAGTTAACAAACATTACGCCTCCGGCTACTTTAGACTGTCGGAAGCATAGGCCTATAATGTTGGGGGGGAATTTTAACTATAGACACCTACTCGACCCAAGGGGTCGAGTACGTTTCATCACCACTGTCATTAATATTACTCATCATCATCTTCATCATCACTCTCGCCATCCATCACTCGTTCACTCTTTCACCCCAGGCTCAAAACCTACCTTTTCAATAAATCCTTCCCACCTTAATACTCCTTCGACCCTGAACTGCCTTCACGATCACGTGACCGGACCGGACTTATCATGCTTCTCGATTTATTTTTAGTTCGTTTTTTCTTCAATTTTTCTGTTTGTCCCGCGTGGCGGATTAACCTGGCTAAACATCAGCTTTTTACTACACGTTAAATACACAATATCGTATCGTATCTTGCATCCGCCAAGCCTCTAAATCTAACTTCCACCTTCTGTGACGTTGATCTTGACCTTTGACCTCCTGACAACCTGACCCTAAAGTTAATCGTTTCATGCCCTTGCGTAGTGGACTACTTTTGCCAATGTGCATCGAAATCGGTTGGTTCGTCAAAACATCATGTTCACAAGTTTGATAACGGACGGACGGACGAAGGGACAAGTAGGAAACGTTATCCCTCCGCCAAGCGGAGGCATAAATACGCAGCATACGTACGTGTTAACGACAAAATCGCACAACTTAACCTTTTAGTCGCCGCAATACACTGCAATACAGTCAGTGCAATACAGTGATTGGTACACTGGCCGTTGATGGGTGCGCTGTTACATTTGGTACAGCGAGGAGGGGACTGGGTGGGACCGCAGCCCGCCCAGGCCCCTCATCGCTGTGCCAAAATAGCCCACCCATCAAAGGCCAGTGTATCAACTTCGTATTATTCGATGTGGCACTATAATTGCCTTTGGAGTCTAAAGGGTTAAATAGCAAATATCAGAACTGGGATTTCAGCTGTGCTGCAGGTTTACATATATAGGCAATGTGCACCACAACTAAATCCCAGTTATGATGTTTGCTGTTTCAGATGTGCGATTTTGCAGTTGACGTGTGTAAACTGGCAAACTGCGTTTTTACATTAATGTGTGAACAGCGATTCAGTGGTTTCGAGACGGACATAGACCTATGTCAAAAAGACAAATTTTATGCATGGTACAAATCTTACCAGTATATACACTGTGTTCAGAGAGTTTTAAGAGTTATGCAAGAAAACAAAAGTGGGTGTTTTTTCTGAACACAGTGTAGTTATGCATGCCTTCCTGCAGCCTGGAAGAGTAAGATAATGTACAGTATTATGCAGCTGAAGCTATGAGATTGTGCACAGCACTTTGGGTACGCTGTGATTGATGGATGAACAGCGAACTCCATGAAGACGGAAACAGCCGACGGCGCCTCTCCTCTCGCCAACGGCATAACCAAATGGGAGTGCAGATGGGCAATTGCTGCCTGGTGACTGGTAAATTATATTGTTGGTATAAACTGGTAAACCTTAGCCATGTTAAATACTTATTTTAATTTCACAATTAACCGTCATAAAAATATAGTAAAATTGATAGTGATTTAGCATACTGTTTTGCTTACGGCAGCTTGTGCACTTTTCTTTGAGCTATGTTTAACTGCGTCTGTTTCTCTTTCTGTCTTTGTCAAAGAGTGGTGCGACCTTGAAAACAGGGTTACGGTTCGTTCAAGGTCTTTGGGAGTGGCACCATTTGATAGATCGCATACAAGTTCCTATTCGCCTTCCATAGTAACTATGGCGATATCTTTTATCGTTTGCGGGATATAGCGACTTATTGGTAGAAAATCGCGAAATTTTTATACCCCACCTGTATTTAGCGCCCACGCAGGGGGTGACCCCGTCGGAATTTCGTAAAGATGTTTGATGCTGTTAAAACTAGAACTATTGGGCTACGGTATGGTGAAAAAAAACTATGACAATATGTTAAGCCGTTTTCATCTGATACCGGAACGTAACGGATAGACGGACAGACAGACGGACGGACGGACGGACAGATTTGCTATATCAATATCGCGCGTCAGTATGCTGACGCCCGATAAAAATGGAAAGGAACGAGAAGAAAAAGGGGAAAGAGTAGAGGAGGGGAGAGTGGGAGATAGATGGAGAGTGAGGGGAAATGGGAAAAAAAGGGGAGGGAATTAAGCTAGGAAGCACGCAACGTACGTCAGTACCAGTCTGCCTGTCGCTCGATCAATGGATAATTAGGCCCCCCTATTCGAGGTCATCATCGCACGTCGTTCATTCCGCTCTCCTCGAACAGTCGATCGGTCTCAGCTCAGCGATACCGCTTCGATATCGCCTTGCTGGCATCACGGGAACGCGGTCGATGTATCTGATTAACACTGCCCAGCTTGGAGCCCGTCTATAGTGCAGTTCCCGTGACGCTCCTCGACGCTGCCGTCGTAAAAAAAACTCAGCAACTCGCTCAAGCGACTGAGATAATGCGTAGACACGCCGGCGGCTGCGTTCATGAATATTGGCTGCTGCGTTTCCAGCGAGCGTAGCGATCATCTCTCTGTGTTCTTCGTACGTTGTCTCCGTTGACGTGTATAACCCGAACAGAACCGTAGGCGAGACAAGTATAAGCGGGACGTCCGCTGACAACCTCTTGCATTATGACTCACCGTGTAGCATAATCAGCTAGTTACTCATGCGTACATTTTCGGACTCCCAGTGGCGTCGGCCCTGGCGCACGTGCCCCTTGATTCTGCACACTATGGATGAATAAGTAAGTAAGTAAGGAAGGAAGAGTATTTATATCCGGCGCCTAAAACAAGGGTCACTAGGCGCTGCAGCCTAGTCATTGACAAATAGGCTACGTTTTCAACTGTTTCTTGAACTGAGTGAAACTGTCAGTAACCCAAGTTAAGCTGGTAATTTGTTCCAAAGCCGCGGACCGACGACATCAAACGACCTGTGACCCAGACGCGTTCAGGTCCACGGTATCACATGTGTGATTGAACCAGACGAGCGAAGACGGCGACTGGCCTCAGACGCTAACTGCATGCATTTGGGGTGAGTTTAGTTAAAAAGCGCTCTTGAAGGAGCGCTCTCTACCGCTCTCGTCATCTCTAAGAGCGCTCTCGATCGTTCTCTAACCCTTTTGTTCCAAGAGCGCTCTCGCAAATTATGAAACGTCTATCTTAAACGAGCATACATCTATTCTGGCAGCAATTTTGATATTTCTGACGGCAGTGACACGAATTTTATTTATATACCGTCAGCGAACGAATGTCGACATTATAATATAAACAATGCAACAAAGAAGAACACTGTAAGTGTAAAACAAACAAAACACTAAACGAAATCACAATTTGTTTACAAACAAACATACGAGTCACGTGACTAACGCTGCTGGGATCGAAGTTTTTTTTACTGATCTGATCCCCAAAATGAGAGCGGTCTCGCGGGGACAAATTGTTCAGTTAAGGATCGTTCCCGAAAATTAGGATCGATCCAAGAGCCCTTCTCAACTCAACTCGCCCCTGACAGATACGACGGCGTGCAACCGTGTAGCGACTTGAACATGAGTGTTGACAGTTTGAAGTTCACACGGCGCGTTGGACAGGCAGCCAGTGCAATTCCTGCACAACAGGTGAGATGTGTTCTCGGCGACCAGTCCGCGTCATTAACCTGGCGGCTGCGTTCTGTACAGACTGCAGTCGTTGAAGTAAGTTGTCGGTGACTCCGTACAACACCGAGTTGCAGTAGTCAAGGCGACTGGATGTGAATGCCCGGACTAGTATGCAGCGTCACGTGACAGAGACAGCAGTGTGGGTCTGATCTGTCACAGGTGATAGTACGCTGAACGACAGACTGACGACACGTGGTCGGCCATTGACAACCGGCTGTCAATGACAACGCCAAGATCGCGTGCTGAGCCGACGACGACGACAATAGACGACAACATTAATAATGTGCATTATGGACTGTAAGTTTATCGACATTGTGTCTACAGCCGAGCTACTGCACTTGTGTCTTGCTGGCGTTCAGGTGTAGTCAGCTCGCGCTCATCCAAACGTCGACGTCGTGAAGACAACGCGAAAGCTGGTCGATGTCATCATCATCATCATCATCAGTTTACTAAGAACACATGTCAGACGCACATGCTTACGCTTATACGCTTATTGATGTGCCGACGTAGATTTGGCAGTCGTCTGCATGCTGGTGGAACTTGAGCCAGTTTGTTAAGTTACTCAAAGTGGTTCAAGGTCATTCGACATTACATCGTTGAGTAGAGCGTGTGTGAGGTCTTACTAGTTTAGGCCTAAATATGTATATGTCTATCTTGTACCGTTATTGACATATTCAGCGTCAAATATTGGCGTGACCGTGAAATGTGGGTTAGGGATCGTTCAATGTCATTGAAAATGGCAACGATCGATAAACAATATACGACTTACTGTTGGTCTGTCATCGTAAGTGTAGCTTTATCTTGTACCATTTTCCAGTTATTTGACGTTCAAAATATCGTGACCTTGAAATCTAGGTAAGGGGTCACTTAAGGTAATTGAAAATGGCATCATTCGATAGATCGTGTACGAGTACCTGTTTGCGTTCCATAGTAACTATGGCCTGTCTTGTATAGTTTCTGAAATAAAGCAAAACGTTAGTCGAAAATTCATGCCCCTCTTGCATTTGACGCCCCCGTTAAAGTATGAGGCGTTGGACGATGGTCGTAATTTTTGGCCTCATGGTCGCCAGATATACAACTTAAGGCAAAAATACTGACACAAAGTTCAATCCTATGAGTAGTGTGCACCAATGTCACAGACAACAGACAAACGACAGAGGGATGTGCGACGACATAAGCCTAACGTAACGTAACGACAAGTACATGTAACTCTGCTGCCGCAAAGAGGCCTCGCGATGCTTCATGTCCGTCAGTAGCTTCAATAGTACAATATCTCGAGCGTACAACACCGAGTTGCAGTAGTCCAGGCAAACACACATTAACACACCTCGAGCGCAGTTTTTTTTATTAGTTACTTCGGCTTCGGATTTACCAGTGCGTACAATTATATTCGGCTCTGTTGTCTTCGGCGCAACGTCTAGCCTTGCTGTCATACACACGATTCACGGACGACCGTGACTGTGTATAGCGCGTGGCGCTTGGTCGTCCGATACCCGCAGTCAACAAAAATCCGGCCGCTAAGTGTGATAAACTAACCACGGTGCCACAGTTACTGACCGCAAAGCCAGACATTTGTTGTGAATCGAGATTTTAGCCTACCCCATCTGCATTCGACGCCCCCGTTAGGGGAATATCGCCGTGATGTTTGTTATGGAAAAACTAGAATGATGTGGCTATACGATGGTAAAGAATTTGAAGACGTTTGTACTCTTTTTGACAGAATCCACGAACGTAACACACGAACACAGAGACAGACAGACAGACACCGCCTGACGGAATAGCCCGCGCTTATGCATAGCATCGCGCGGCAAAAAATGAACTAAAAATAAACTAATGAGCATGGTAAGTCCGGTCCAGTATAATGATTCGTGAAAGCAGTCTGGGGTAGCCAGCAGTCTGTTATGGTGGGAACATTTGTGGAAAAGGTAGGTCTTGAAATTTGAGTGAAAAGTGTGGGAGTAGTGGATGCTGAGAGTGGTGATGCTGTGACCATTCGTGAAATAAGAAACTCAGCTGTCGCAAAGAGGCTGCGCGATGATCCGTTTCGTCGAAAATTTGCCATAGGCCTAGTTGCTATCAGTATTCTATAACTATGTCACTAAATAGTTTGGTTGGCGGTTTGGCTTAGTGGTAACGCGTTGGCCTCGATCAACGTAATTGCGCTATCTCGGACCTGGTTAGTACCGGGATGGGTGACCATCCGTGGACGGGTAAACCATCTCGGTACGTAACCAGCAAACTAGGTTAGATAAATTGAGTACCAAACTGCCCGGTTGGGATGAAGACGGAGCGGTTACCTCTGTTTGGTGGCAGATAACACTGTGTGATCCCATTAACAAGTGGCGTCCCGTAGTTCTGAGGTAAATTTCACTAAGAACTGTATGCTCCTTTACATTTACCTTTATCTTGTACCGTTTATGTGATATTGAACGTCGGATAATGACGATAGATCATTTTCTATCTGTCTGCTATTGTAAGTACATAGCTCTGTCTTGTACCATTTTCGAGTTGTTTGATGTCGAAGAACCGAATGTCGCAAGCTTGATGGGTCTCTCGGGGTCATAGAAAATGGCGCCATTTGATAGAATGCATACGAGTTACTATTCGTCTTTCATTGTAACTGTGGCCATATCTTGTATCGTTTCGGACATAAAGCGAGATAGCCTGTTGGTCGAAAATCACGATTATTTTCATACCCCCGTTCTACAATAACCCCATTTTTGTACCTTTAAATTTTCTGTGTGATTCCGTGTAGTAGACCAAGCTGGCTAACCGTCAGTTTTTGACTACACGTTAAATACATGGTATCGTCTCGTATCGTATCGTATTATATCATATCATACGTGCCTATGTGTTTTATCGTTTCCGAGACATAATGATTTGTGGGTCGAAAATATGCGTTTTTCGTAGTTTTTGCCTACCTCAGTCTCGTTTGAAGTGCTGCCAGGGGTGTTCCCTGTGACTTTCAGTACGAAATTTGGTCTGCGAAAACTAGAATCCACGGACTACCCGTCGGTGAAAACCACGTGATCCTGCGGTCAGGGCCGGATTTAGCTGGTGGGAGGCCTGGGGCCCCGTTTATTGGGGATCACTTGGTGGAGACTGTAAAGGCTTCAGAATTAAAAATACAATACTAGCAAGTAAGAAAATGCATTATTGAGTATTAATAGTATAATAATTATATTATTATCAGTATACATGTAATAATCATGCATGTACCTGGAACTCTCACACAAACTCACAAAGTCTAAAGTCGAAGACCAGTCTAGACACCTATCTCGATTTTGCAACAGCAAAGTCATTGATAATGGGAGTAAAGTCTATCTCACGCAGAATGTCTGATTCAGTGCTCATGATAGCTAGACTGACTAGTCTTCCCTGAGTCATGGATGTTCGGAGGCGATTTTCAATTTGTTTGAGTTTGGAAAAAGAACGCTCGACGCTACAGTTGGTGACCATCAAAACTAAGTAGGCCTATATTCTTAGCAAACTAAGCACATTCTTAGCGCGATCGCAACATTAGGAAAATTGTCCTGCACACCCTTATCAATAATCAGTCTGCATGCAAAACTAGCTCGGTGCTGATGTTTCCTGGCTCATCGTCTTGGGGTGCGACCGTATCGGCCACAACGATATCGGCCACAGCAAGACGATATCGGCCACAACTGAAAACCATATCGGCCACACGGAAAATCCATATATCGGCCACAGACCATGTCGGCCACAAAACACGTGGACAGTTTATCACGCTTAATTATCAGTTTATTTGCATGCCTACGTCATCGTATCGTACTCTGTTTAGTGTCGTCTTTATCTTTCTGCTCTGTCTGTTGTCACCCGACGTGGCTCATTCGTTATAGTTTATTTCACTTCCGTGTCTGCCAGTACGAGACGGTACGGTAGTCGTGAACACCACGTTTAGCTGCCATTACCGTAGGCTCCATTCCTATAAGGCTTTATAAATGAGAAGGTTAACAAAAATATCATAAACGCCATGTCTTGCAATCATAAGGACAATGAAAATTGCGCAAATCATCGACGGCAGTACAGTCAATGCACGTAAAGTCGAGAGCAGACGTCACAGAGCGAGTACCTGCATCGTAGGCCTACTCTGCCTGCAGCTGGTTAAGACGACTCTGGACGTGACCTGCAGTGACTGTCAGAGACTTCAAAAACGACGCTGCGCCATGTTAATTGCTGAATGAGCCGGTCATCCGTTCTACTGTCGGTGAAGAACAAACTCTAACTACTCACATCAATCGCTTTAAAATACCGTATTGTTGTTGAGCTCTTTTACTCTGCACTTACGTGAGACGGGATTGCATACGACGTTTTGGGTCTCAAACGGATAAATTTTGATTGTTGACGCTAAATAGCAGTACATTTTTCCTGTGGCCGACATGGTTATTCATTGTGGCCGATATGGTCTTTTCGTGTGGCTGATGTGGTTGTGGTCGATATGGTTTGTGGCCGACATGGTTGTGGCCGATATGGTCTGTGGCCGATATGGTACAGACCCATCGTCTTTGAATATATCAACAAACTTGGCTAAGTGACATAGCTCGTCAACAAATGAATTGTCGAGATCATTTGGGTACGAATCAATGAGTGTCTTGGCAGCTGTCAGTAGCTCTTCTGGGAATAATGTTGACAGGCAACCAAAGCAGCCAAACTGACCAGCCAGTAGCTTATAAAACTGTAGGCGTTGGTCTAGAGAATCAATAAACTGGTCGATGAAACTGGCGAGCCGAGCCGATGTCTGTCTCACACATGCATGCATAAGAACTAAACTATCATGAGCGAGCAATAAAATATGAAGGGTTTGGTGGGAGGCCCTCTGTCGGTGGGAGGCCTGGGGCCCCGGCCCCTGCCCCTTAAATCCGGCCCTGCTTGCTGTTATTAGTTGTGACTCGATGAGACGCCGCTCATACCTGAGTTGCGCATACGCACAGCAGATAAACGACAAAATTGGTCTACATTTGTGACTATCATGAGCGAGAATGGATCTGTGACGTCTGTGACGTTGTTGCACCGTAGGCAAAGACTTGAACTTTTCGGCAACATTTTTGCACCGCCTAATAGCTGATGGACTCGGACAGTTTGTATATTAGGCCTAAAATTTTGGGCAAAAATTGGAAGGAGTTCTAAGGGATCGTACAAGTTAAATACAAAGGGGTATGAAAAATTAGCGTTTTCGACCAATATCTCGCTTTAGTTCGAATATGGTACAAGATACGGCCATAGTTATAATGTAATACGAATAGAAACTCGTACGCGATCTATCGAATGGTGTCGTTTCCAATGACCTTCAATGACCCCTAACCTAACCCGTATTTCAAGGACGATAACTGTAGTTACTTACAACGCAGACTAACAGAAAGTCGTATCGTCTATTGTATGGCATCACTTTAATGACCTTGGAGGCTTGGGTGACACTTAACCCAGATTTCAAGGTCACGCCATTATTCGACTTTAATATCTCTGATATCGCTAATAGGTCTACTGTTCTTTATGTTATTACTAAAGACTAAGAGACCCAGTACGTTGACGGGGCGTAACGTTCGGCTATTTAATCTACTGATTAGTTTTTGTTTTATTGCCCACAGTGTAGGCTATGTGCCTGCCGTTCTTGTGCATTATGCAATCGGACGACGTTGCCGTTAGCAAGAAAACAGCATCATAATTCCAGCGTGCGTCGTTTGCGTTCGCCATGTGGCGCCACTGTAGTTTGCATAATTAATGAAAACAAGAAAACCTACTGTACGAGGCACTAAAGCAAACATACCCGTCGGGACAGTGTTCCATTCAGTGGACGGCTCGCCCCCAGAATGGAACATTGTTTTCTGTAAGATTTCGGTATTTTCTCATTTTTGACCGTGATTTCTGACTTTGACTTGACCAAATTGTAGACGAGCGATAAAGAAACTGGCGATGGACGTGTTGGTGCATTTTGCAGTAAATCAGACTACATTGTGCCCACAAAAACAAGAAGCCCAGCTAGTGCTGGGAATAGCCAACCGTCCGTTGGTTCATGAATAATTCATGAGGTTGCTATTAATAGAGTCATAACGTAACGCGCTTCTGCTGCAACTTATGCAAGAGTTGTAACAGTTCTGGAGGCAGGCAAATACGGTACGGCGCAACGGGGGTGATGCCCCCAGACTAGGATGATGAAACTTGGCGTCCAGGTAGCGAAGGGATGTCACTTTCATGTCGTGAAGACAGAATGATGATAT